>ENA-OQJX01000051-OQJX01000051.1-human-gut-metagenome-genome-assembly--contig:-NODE-51-length-76081-cov-9.635306_pt1 | contig 76081 bp, 84 predicted proteins | sample MGYA00242615_ERZ504782 | MGnify/ENA primary metagenome ERZ504782 (study PRJEB26092, sample SAMD00036354) | human gut metagenome | host: Homo sapiens | study: EMG produced TPA metagenomics assembly of... | reverse complement strand
ACCCGTTCTGCGCCGACGGTCCGCGTCAGGACGAGTTCCTCGCCGAGATGCGCCGCGAGGTGTTCGACGGGCGTGACGGCTTCCTCACCGTCGGCGAGGCCCCCGGCATCACCGCCGAACGCAACGAGCACATCACCGACCCCGCCAACGGCGAACTCGACATGCTCTTCCTGTTCGAACACATGGGCGTCGACCAAACCCCCGAATCGAAATGGGACGACAAACCATGGACGCCGGCCGACCTCGAAACCAAGCTCGCCGAACAACAGGACGCCATCGCCCGACACGGCTGGGCCAGCCTGTTCCTCGACAACCACGACCAGCCGCGTGTCGTCTCCCGTTGGGGCGACGACACCAGCAAGACCGGCCGCATCCGCTCCGCCAAGGCGCTCGCGCTGCTGTTGCACATGCACCGCGGCACTCCGTATGTCTACCAGGGCGAGGAGCTCGGCATGACCAATGCGCACTTCACCTCGCTCGACCAGTACCGCGACCTCGAATCCATCAACGCCTACCATCAACGCGTCGAGGAAACCGGGATACGGACATCGGAGACTATGATGCGATCCCTCGCCCGATACGGCAGGGACAACGCGCGCACCCCGATGCAATGGGACGACTCCACCTACGCCGGCTTCACCATGCCCGACGCCCCGGTCGAACCCTGGATCGCCGTCAACCCGAACCACACGGAGATCAACGCCGCCGACGAGATCGACGACCCCGACTCCGTGTACTCGTTCCACAAACGGCTCATCGCCCTGCGCCACACCGACCCCGTGGTCGCCGCCGGCGACTACCGACGCGTGGAAACCGGAAACGACCGGATCATCGCCTTCACCAGAACCCTCGACGAGCGAACCATCCTCACCGTCATCAACCTCTCGCCCACACAGGCCGCACCGGCCGGAGAACTGGAAACGATGCCCGACGGCACGATCCTCATCGCCAACACGGACGATCCCGTAGGAAACCTGAAAACCACGGGAACACTCGGACCATGGGAGGCGTTCGCCATGGAAACCGATCCGGAATAAACCGGACCCAACCGCCGCCGAACCGACAAGAGGGCCCCGCGCTACGCATGAACCAACACCATGCGCGGCACGGGCCCTCACGCCGTATCACGGCTGTCGGGTCGATACACGACACCGGTCGTGTGACCACTGGGACAGGGGATAAGAGCCAAGGAGACGAATCGCCATAACGATGGATTGGCTGCAATGTATTGGACGGTCTCGTGCGGGACAGGGCAACGAAGGAGTTGATCATCACGGCCGATCAGAATCATCCGCGTCATTACGAGGAGGAGTCCAAGCGGCAAATCGTGCAGTCGTACGAGAACGGCAAGCTGTCGTCGCGGATCAGGGAGGAGTACGGCATCCCGCGCTCCACGCTGCAGCGTTGGGTGCAGGGGATACGCAACAGCGGATCAACCAGGGGATAACGTCCTATAAGAAATCGATATATCGAATCTGCCTTCCTTGGCTGTTCCATTAGGTAATAATGTTTCTTATCGAAAAGTGAACATTAACAGGAGAGAAGATTCATGGTTCGATGGAAGAAGATAGCCGCGATTCTGGCACCAGTCCTGCTGCTTTCGGCATGCGGCAGCACCCAGTCGGCATCGTCCGCCAACGATTCGTCAGCGGGTCCAAACGCTGTCATCAGCGTAAACGGCACCGAACCGCAGGTTTCCTTGGTGCCGATGAACACCGGTGAAGTCGGCGGAGACCGCATACTCAGCGCCATCCTCGCTGGTCTGGTCGCTTATGACCCGTCCGGCAAGCCGGTGAATGAAGTGGCCGAAAGCATCACACCGAATTCGGACGCAACCCAGTTCACAGTGAAGATCAAGGACGGTTGGAAGTTCACGGATGGCACGCCGGTCACGTCGGAGTCGTTCACCAAGGCCTGGAGCTATGCGGCGAACGTGACCAACGCCCAGCTGAACTCCTCGTACTTCTCCATCGTCAAGGGATACGACGAACTGCAGAAGGAAGGCACGCCCTCAGACGCTCAGCTGTCAGGACTGGTCGTCAAGGATGACCACACGTTCCAGATCAATCTGAACGCGCCGGACTCCGCGCTGCCCAGCCAATTGGGTTCCGTCAGCTTCCTGCCAGTTCCGGAAGCATTCTATAAGGATCCTAAAGCGTATGGCGAGAAGCCGATTGGCAACGGTGCCTATAAGCTCGTTTCCTGGAAGCATGGACAGGGCGCGAAGGTCATTCGTAATGACGATTACAAGGGCAACTTCCCCGCGAAGAACGGTGGCATCGACTTCCGGTTCTATACGACCTTGGACTCGGCATACGCTGATGTTCAGGCCGGTAACCTCGATCTTCTGGATCAGATTCCCGCCACCTCCTACTCTTCCTATCAGAAGAATAAGAATGTGAAAGTGTTCACCGCGGCCGGTTCCCAGACACAGGCATCAGCATTCCCGAACGCCTGAAGCATTTCAGCGGGGAGGAAGGCATACTTCGCCGTCAGGCCATCAGTCTGTCCATCGATCGAGACCTGATCATCAAGAAGCTCTTCTATGGCACCCGTGTCAAGGCAGTTGATTATTCGGCGCCTTCCATCACCGGATACACCGATAATCTGAAGAACAAGACCATCCTCGAATACAATCCACAGAAGGGGAAGGAACTCTGGAAGGAGGCGGATGCCATCTCCCCGTGGGATGGAACATTGAGCATCGCCTACAACGCCGATTCCAGTGACAAGCAGTGGATTGAAGCCGTCTTGCATCAGTTGCAGGACAATCTGGGTGTCGATGCGCAGCCGCAGTCATATCCGACAAAGAAGGAGCTGCGCACCGCCGCCGTCGACAAGACTCTGCCCACTCCATACCAGTCGGGTTGGGCCCCGGACTATCCGAACATCGAAAACTATCTGACGCTGCGCTTCAGCTCCGATGGCGGATACAACGAATACGACTACCACAATGACAATGTCGACAAAATTCTCGCCGAAGGTTCCGCGGCCCCCACGACCGATGATGCCAACGCCAAGTATCAGGAAGCCGAAGAGATTCTGCTGAACGATTTGCCGCAGATTCCGTTGTGGTATCAGAACATCACGGCAGTTGGTTCCAAGGACATTAAGAAAGCTGCGTTCACCTATAACAACTATCCGATGTATGCTGATTTGGAGAAATGATATGCCCACCGTCTATCTGGCAGGGGGATGCTATTGGGGCGTCCAGACCTACTATGACCGGGTGCAAGGTGTGACAAGCACAGTCGCGGGATTCGCACAATCGAGAATCCCGCGACCCACAGGGGAGCAGATTGCTTCCGGTGAAGCTGGCGCCGTGGAGACTGTGGCCGTCGCCTACGATTCGCAGCAGGTCTCACTGCAAACACTGGCTAGATTGCATGCCCTGCTCATTCAGGAGACTCCGACCGATGAAAAAACACCCATTTCAGAGCATGCCGGTTTCTATTGGACTGATTCAGAACAGAGGGATGCATTCGAAGCCGCCATTCGTGAGCGAAACCTTGCTGATGTGACCATCGAACGGCTCACTCGATTTGAGGAGTCTTCCGAGGAACAACAGCACTATCTCGCATCCCATCCGGGAGCCGAATGCCATATACCGCTCGCCTTACTGAATGAGGTCGGGAAATACCAGAAGGAGCTCTCGATTTAGAGCAGTGTCACTGCAGTCAAATCGCTTGTGTCCATCGCGGCCCTACAACTATTAGTTATTGATGAGGGTACAGCCAAGGTGTAGTCGACTGCATGGGACATGGAAATGCTGAAAAATGGCTCTTCGGGTGTTTGTGCGGGGGTGGAGTGGAGCCGCTGGTTGTCGGACCGCCACACGTAGTCGTTGAGGTCGCGCCTCAGCTGCTCGATCGTGGTGCAGTGGTTCCGGTACGCGAGCTCCTTCTTCGGCGGCCTGTTCGTGTTCGCGCATGATGTTGCCGATGCGTCTGCTGGACGCGGTGACGCCCCTCCTTTCCGGGGCGGCTTTGATCTTCCTGGCGCCGTAGCGTTCGCGGCCGTCGCGCCAGGCCGCGCGCACGTCGCCGGCGATTGGCTCCGCACGCTCCGTCTCGGGATGCTCGATCATCCAGTAGTAGGTGGAGCGGGGAACGCCCGGTATCCCGCACTGCGCCGATATCGGGCAGTGGGCGGCGTTGGCCCGTATCACGCCTGCCTTCGCGCGAATACCGGCGCCGCTTGTTCTGAAACGTCCACCTCCATCTCCTTCTCATACCCGGGAACACCCTTAAGGGATGCGGCGGCTGTGCTTTAGCTATACACTGGCAGCAGATGTGCTGAAAAACGGCTGTTGCCGAAAAGTCCGCCAATGGCGACGAACGAGGGAAGAAGGGCCCGTGGCGCGAGCCATTATCGAAGTGAGAAACCTGCGCAAAGAGTATCCGGTCGAGGATGAGACCGTGGTGGCGCTTGACCGCGTTACTTTGGCGATTCCGCAAGGACAGATTTGCTGTATCTTCGGCGAGTCCGGTTCCGGCAAGTCCACGCTGCTCAACCAACTCGCCGGTATGGAGAAGCCCACGCGCGGCGTGGTGCGAATCGGCGGGGTGCCGGTCAGCAAGCTCAATGAGCGTGAACTTGCGGCATTTCGGCAGAAGCACATCGGTTTTGTGTTTCAGTCGTACAACCTGTTGCCCAATTTGACGGCGCTGGAAAATGTGGCGATGCCGTTGATGTTCCGCGGAGTGCCAAAGGAACGTCGCGACCGCGTGGCTCGCAGTGTGCTCAAACGAGTCGGGCTCGGGCATCGACTCGGCCATTATCCGAGGCAGATGTCCGGCGGACAGCAGCAGCGTGTTGGCATCGCCCGCGCATTCGTGACCAAGCCTGAAGTGGTATTCGCCGATGAACCCACCGGCAATCTCGATTCCAAGACCAAGACCGAAGTCATGACCATGATCTGTTCCTTCGCTCGCGACTTCAACCAGACCATCGTGTTGGTCACCCATGACCCGCAGATGGCCGCCTACGCCGATCGCATCGTCACACTGCTTGATGGACGTATCGTCAGCGACCAGATCAACCAAGGCGTCACTGTTCAATCGATTTCAGCTCAGTCCATTCAGTCGGCTCAATCCGACCAGTTCGTTCAATCCGTTCAACCTACTGCAGTGCCGTCCGCATCCGTGCCGTCCGTACAAACCGTCTAAGGAGATGCCCGATGAAACACCTCACCACACGTATGCTTGCCATCATCGTTGCCCTGCTTGCCTCGCTATCCATGATGCTCGCCATCGTTTCCCTGCCTCATCTGGCATACGCCGTAGGCGCGGATGACGGCAGCGCGCAGGGGGCCGATCAGAGCGTGGCTCCCACGCCGGTGGCCGGACCGGTGCCAAACATCATCGTCACCAACTTCACCTACGGCGGCGATTCCGTGGCTGCCGGTGCCAAATTCGACTTGAACTTCACCTTCCAGAACATGGGTCAGGTGGCCGTCGCGAACATGGTGGTCACGGTGGACGGCGGCGAAAGCTTCGCCATTGCGGGCGGCACGAACACCTTCTATTTCGATGCGCTGTGGGCCGGATATTCGTTGAGCCAGACTGTGCCGATGCAGGCGCTCGCCTCGGCCAAAAGCGGTGCCCAGCCGGTGACTGTCAGTTTCAGGTATGAATATCTGGACTCCGGCGCACGCTCCTCGAACCAGTCCGACGTGAAGATAGCCGTGCCAATCAGCCAGCCCGATCGCTTCGAGGTTGGCGATCCGGTGCCGTCAGACCAGATTGTGGCCGGTCAGGAGACCACGGTCACGCTGGAATATGTGAATAAGGGCAAGGGCGACATCGCCAACGTTGAGACCACGATGGAGGGAGAGGGTTTTGACGCGACGATGAAGACCCAGTATGTGGGCAATGTGGCTTCCGGGGCCACCGGCTCTATTGGCTATGCCTTCACTCCCACCGCTTCCGGTGAACTCAACGCCACACTCAAAGTGTCCTATGAGGATTCCGATGGACAGAGCAAAACCAAAGAGTTCCCAGTCAAACTCTCGGTGGCTGATGCGGCGCCGATGGATGATCCAAGCAGGGTCGATTCCGATATGAATCAGAATGCCAGCCAGGGTTTGCCATGGTGGGTATGGGCGGCAGCGGCAGCCGTTGCGGTTGCGGTAATCGTAGGTATCGTTCTGCTGGTGCGTCGCCATCGCAAGAAGAAAGCCAAGAGCGAGATTGATGAAGAGTGGGATGACTGGGCTGGCGGCAATGCCGACGGCAAATTAGACACTCAGTCCGGCGGCGATATTGCAAGCGGCAAGACTGTGGGCGATGCTGCGGATAGCACCACCGCGAATAACGCCACTGCAAGCGGCGGCGCAACAAGTACGTTCGCAATCAGCCCGTCTACCGATGCCACGCCGACCACGGTGATCGAGCCGGTGAACGCCGCCGCCGAGCCGAACCAGATTGTGCCCGATGACTCGGGCCAATCTGACGGTTCCGCTCAAACAGTCTGAAAGTTCCGGCCATGCGATTCAGCGACATTCTGCGACTGTGCAGACAGAACCTATGGCGACGTAAATCCCGCACAATACTGACCGTGTTGGGCGTCATCGTCGGATGCTGCTCGATTGTGCTCATGATCTCCCTCGGGCAGGGCATCAACGAGCAGAATGAGAAAATGCTCAAATCGATGGGCGACCTATCCATCGTCACCGTCTACACCAGTGGCGGCTATGCCGGGCCGATGGGCGGCGGGAACGGATCATCGTCGGCATCCAGCGATGCCAAGCTCGATGACAAAGCGCTCGAATCGTTCCGCTCGATGAGCGGCGTATCCGGCGTGACTCCGATAATGAACTTCCCCTACAACGTCACGGCCAAGGCCGGCGCAGGTGGACGGTACATCTACGATCACGTGCAGATCATGGGCATCGATATGAGCCAGTTCGAACAGATGGGCTACAAAATGGTCGATGGCGGCAAGCCAACCACCAAAGACCAGGTTCTTGCCGGTGAATGGTTTGCTTACGGGTTCATGGACACGTTGAAAAACGGTGAGATGCGTACCGGCACCCGTGGCAGCGGCTATTCGTCTTGCACATTCAATTCGGCCACCGGCGAATGCGAGCCGGATCAGGATGAGGACCCGTTCTTCGACCCGCTCACCACGCAAATCAGCCTGACCACCGGAACCAACTATCAGGGCGACCCATATGTGCAGAACATGTACGGCGGGGGAGGCGGAACGACTGTTGGAAGCGACCAATCCGACAACGTCACCATCGATCTGCGTGCGTCCGGCATTATCGGCGGCGATTACAACAAGGGATATGCCACGGCGGACGGTCTGGTCATGGATTTGCAGGCGCTCAAGGATTTGCGCGCCAAAGTCGATCCGGCCGCCGCCAAAAAAACCGTCACCTACGATCAGGTGTTGGTCAAGGCTGCGGATCTTTCCTCCGTGCCCGAAGTGGAATCGCAGATTAAGGCGCTTGGCTACGAGACTTCGTCCTATGAGACATGCGCAAGTCGTTGGAGGAGCAGTCGCGAGCGATTCAGCTGATTCTGGGCGGCATTGGCGCGGTCTCTCTGTTGGTGGCGGCCATCGGCATCGCCAATACGATGGTCATGTCCGTGACCGAGCGCACGCGCGAGATCGGCATTATGAAGGCGCTCGGCTGCTACGTGCGTGATATCCGCGTCATGTTTTTGACTGAAGCCGGCGCAATCGGATTCTTTGGCGGATTGATCGGATGCATGCTGAGTGGATTGATATCGTTGGGCATCAATGTGGCCGGCAGGATGTATGCGGGTGGCATGGTCGGCAGCTCAAACGGAAGTTCCGGCGATGGTGCTGGTGGCACATCCATATGGATGATTATGTGGCAGGCATTGGTCGGAGGTGAGGACGTGACCCGCTATTCGGTGATTCCGTGGTGGCTGTTCCTGTTTGCAGTGCTGTTCTCCACGCTAATCGGCCTGCTGTTCGGCTTCGGTCCAGCCAACAAAGCCGTCAAAATCCCGGCCCTGGATGCCATCAAAAACAACGAGTGATCGCCTCTGTCACCTGCTCCACCGTCAGTCCATAACGTTCGTTCAGTTCGCCCAGCGGCACGCGGTCGGTAAATTCCTTGGCTGCGCCGAAGTTCAGCACACGAGGATTGCGGCTGCTGTCCGAGACATGATGATTCGCATAGTATGCGGTCACCTTCTCACCCCAGCCGCCTTCCAGCTGCCCGTCTTCAAGCGTGACGACCAGCTCGTGGCCGTCGCGCAACGATTCCAGCGCATCCGCATCCAACGACGTGCACTGGCGCGGTCGATGACCGTTGCTTCATGCTATGTTCGGCGGTCAACGCGGCAGCCACCTGCTCCGCAAGCGGATATGCGTTGCCCAATCCGGCGATCGCAACCCGCGAACCAGTCTGATTAATACGCCAAGCCAAGGGGTCGCTCCCGCTGGTGGGAGCTGTCGACACAGTCGACTGAGGGTGGCCAACCTGAACCCGTCCACCCGTCACCGGCAACAAACTCGGCTCCCGTTCCGCAGCCAGAATCGCCTCGCCCGGCACGCGAATCACCACCGGCCCATCGGGAGCTCCATCGGCTCCAGCCGGCAGCGTCGCCCATGCCAAATCGGCAGATACTCATCTGCCGAAGTAGGCACCAGCATCGTGATGCCAGGAATATTGGCGAACATCGCCACGTCATACGCGCCGGAATGCGTGTTGTCGGAACCGGATAGCCGCCTAGGAAATCAAGCACCGTCACCCGAGACCGGTTCAGGCTCATCTCCTGGAAGAACTGGTCATAGGCGCGTTGGAAGAATGAGGCCGTAGTAGCCACCACTGGTGTGCCGCCAGCCCGTGCGATGCCAGCTGCGAAAGCCACGGCATGCGATTCGGTGATGCCCGTATCCACATAATGCGAGCCTGCGCGTTCGCGGAATTCATGGGTGATGCCGTTCGACCCTGGCGTGGCGGGGGAGATGACCACCAATCCCGGTTCGCTGGCAAATCGCGGTTCGAGCGCGGCCATTGCCATCTTGCCATAATATTTGCGCGGATCATCAGGCTTGCCGATGGCGGAATCCGGGTTCTGCCAATGGGAGGCTTCGCACTGACCCTCATGCGGTTCATGGTCGGACAGATTACAATGATCCGAATGCCACGGTTCACGGTGCGATAGATTGCTGGACGGGTGGATTCCGGTGGCGGAGCTGGTGGGCTCGCCGTCGTAGCCGGCACCCTTCAACGTGTGGATATGCACCACAACAGGGTGGTCGATATTGCGTACTTCCTCAAATGCCGCTACCAGCGCATCCACATCATTGCCATGCTCCACATAACGGTAATCCAGTCCGAATGCGTTGAATAGGTTCGGTTGTGCAGTGCCGCCCGAGGCGCGCAACCGGGCGAGTGTCCCGTACATGCCGCCGAAATCACCGGCGATCGACATCTCATTGTCGTTGAGAATAATAATGAGATTGCCGCCTTGCTCAGCGGCGTTATTCAAGCTTCAAATGCCACGCCCGAGCTTAGCGAACCATCGCCGATAACGGCAACTACATTGCCGATGCCGCTATCGGGCCCCTCCATATTGCGGGTTTTCGCCAATCCGCAGGCCAATGAAATTGAGGTACCGGTATGCCCCAGCACGAACTGGTCATGGTCGCTCTCGTCCGGGTTCGTGAATCCGGTCACGTCGCCGAATCGGTTTGTGTCCAGATAGGCGGCAGCGCGGCCGGTGAGCATTTTATGCACGTAACTTTGGTGGGAGACATCGAACACAATGCGGTCATGCGGTGAATCAAACACGCGATGCAGTGCGACGGTGGCTTCCACCATGCCCAGATTGGAGCCTATATGCCCGCCGTGAATATGGCCGTAATGCAGTAGGGTGGTGCGAATTTCGCGGCATAGCTCATTCAGTGTATTGGGGGAGAGTGCTTTGACGTCGGCAGGGCTGGTAATGCGACGCAGCAGGGTGGCATCGGCGAGATTGCCTGAGTCGGGGGAATGAGTGTTGTCGGTTGCGCCGCTGGCATCGTGTGCACTGATTCCATTTCCCGGCATGCTATGCATATCCTCGAATCTCCCTCCACAATTCATACCGAAATCGACATGCTAGCGCTGCGCAGGCGGCAACGTGCGCGGATGAGGGCAATACCCTCAACATCTCCGTAAATACTGCAAATACTGCGGCGATGAGGAGGGATAGCGGATTTGATACAGCATGCAGCATGGATGGGCGGTGTTCACAGAGTGTTGTGTGGGAAAATAAAGGAGGTAATTTGCCGGACCTTGTGGTGACCGGCCGATCTTCAAGGAGCGTGCAATGAAGGCCGTATATGCGTCTGCCGTCAATCATGATGACCCGTTATCCGTGCTGGCGGTGGGAGACCAGCCCGAGCCGCAGAGCCGGCCATTCTGGTCGACCGTCTCGGTACGTGCCGTAACCGTGAATCATCATGACGTCTGGTCTCTGCAGGGCGTGGGGTTGTCGGCCGAACAGACGCCGATGATCCTGGGCACCGATGCCGTGGGCATTCTGGACGAGGACATTCCCGGCAAGCATGGGCTGAAGGCCGGTAGAGAGGTAGTGCTGTACACGTTCGTCGGTACTGATGGTGCCGGTGTGGCTCCGGGGGAGCGTCGCACGATTCTTTCGGAGAAGTATCCCGGTACCATGGCCGAGAAAACCGCCGTACCTTCCGCCAATGTGTTTGCCAAGCCGTCCAATCTCACCGAGATTGAGGCTGCGGCATTGGGCACCAGCTGGCTGACCGCATATTCATTGCTGTTCGACGCGGCCGGTGTGAAGCCTGGCGACTCCGTGCTGATTCAAGGCGCCGGCGGCGGCGTATCCACCGCGGCGATTCAGCTTGCGCAGGCAGCCGGCCTTGAGGTGTTCGTCACCTCACGTGAAGCGGACAAGCGAGCCAAGGCGTTGAAGCTCGGCGCTCATGCCGCATTTGAGATTGGTGCCCGCCTGCCCAGCAAGGTGGACGCGGTGATTGAATCTGTAGGAGCGGCCACATGGAGTCATTCGATGAAATCCGTACGACCAGGCGGCACCATTGCCATCTGCGGCGCTACCACTGGAGATCAGCCGGCGCTGAGCTGACCCGTTTGTTCTTCCAGGACATCCGCGTGCAGGGCAGCACCATGGGTTCGCGTGAGGATTTTGCTCGTTTGCTGCGCTTTGTGGAACGTGCCAATCTGCATCCGGCGATTGATTCCGTATTCTCCGGTCTGGATGCCGCTCCTGAGGCTTTTGCAAGATGATAGAAGGCAATGTGTTCGGCAAAATCGCCATTGAGCTGTAAGGCATGTCGAAGTAAGCGCCCGGGCGTACAGTGGACGTATTCTCAATAACTAGGGAGTAAATGATAATGGCAAATGAATCCAAGCCTGAAGTCGCGGTGGTCATGGGATCTTCCAGCGACTGGGAGACTATGAAGCGCGCCTGCGATATTCTCGATCAGTTTGGCGTCGCCTACCACAAGCAGGTCATCTCCGCACACCGCACGCCTGAGCTCATGGCCGAGTTCGCGCATAATGCTCGTGCCAACGGTCTCAAGGTCATCATCGCCGGTGCAGGCGGCGCTGCCCACTTGCCGGGCATGATTGCCGCCCAGACCACGCTGCCCGTAATCGGCGTGCCCGTGCGTTCCCATGCGCTCTCCGGCTGGGATTCACTGCTGTCCATCGTGCAGATGCCCGGTGGCATCCCGGTGGCCACTACTGCCGTGGGCAACTCCGGCGCCACCAACGCTGGTCTGCTCGCCGCGCAGATGCTCTCCGCCTTTGAGCCGGAGCTGGCGACCAAGCTCGAGGATTACCGTAACGAACTGAAGGAAAAGGTGGCCGAATCCAATGCCCAGCTTGTCTGAGGAAACCGGCGGCCGCGTCTCCATGCTGATGCCGGGCTCGACCATCGGCATCATCGGAGGTGGTCAGCTCGGTCGCATGATGGCTTTATCCGCCCGTTATATGGGATTCCGCGTTGGCGTGCTTGACCCGACGCCGAACTGCCCGACCGGTCAGGTGGCCGATTTCCAGATCACCGCCGAATACGACGACAAGACCGCCATCCATGATTTGGCCGTGCAGTCCGACGTGCTCACCTACGAGTTCGAGAATGTGGACGCCGATGCCATCGATGAGGTGCGCGGCATCACCGCCACCCCGCAGGCACCGATTTGCTGCGCGTCACCCAGCACCGTGTGCACGAGAAGCAGTTCATTAACGATCACGGCACCGCCACCGCACCGTGGTGCGCCGTCAACAACTTCGATGAGCTTGACGCCGCATTGGATGAGATTCATTACCCGGCCGTGTTGAAAACCGTTTCGGGCGGCTACGATGGTCACGGCCAGATGGTGTTGCGCTCCGATGCCGACCTCGAGAAGATTCGCGCGCGAGGTGATCGCGGCGGCGGTTTCCCCCCGAGCATTCTGGAAGGCTTTGTGGACTTCGCGTTCGAGGCCTCGATTCTGGTGTCCGGCAACGGTAAGGATTTCGTGACCTTCCCGATCGTGCGCAACGAGCATCGTAACAACATCCTGCACATGACCATCGCCCCCGCCGAAGTGTCCGAACATGTGGCTCGCGAAGCGCATGAACTGGCGATTCGCTTGGCCAAGGGCTTCGAACTGGCTGGCACGCTGGCCATCGAACTGTTCATCACCAAGGACGATCAGGTCATCGTCAACGAGCTCGCCCCGCGCCCGCACAACTCCGGCCACTACACCATCGAGGCCTGCTCGATGGACCAGTTCGACGCCCACATCCGCGGCATCGCCGGCTGGCCCATGCCCAAGCCCAAGCTGCTCTCGCCGGCCGTGATGGTCAACGTACTCGGCCAGCATGTGGAGCCGACACGCGCGCTGATCGCCACCCACCCGGAGTGGAATGTGCACGACTACGGCAAGGCCGAAGTGCGCCACGACCGCAAGATGGGCCACATCACCGTGCTCACCGACAACCTGATGCCACGGTTGCTGACCTTGAGGCCACCGGCTGCTGGGACGACCTGAAAAAGAAGGCGTGACCTTATCGATGGTTGAACATATCGAACGCCAGACCAAGCAGAAGGACGCGATTCGCGCCGCCTTGGCCGACTGTGAGGAGTTCATCTCCGCTCAGGACCTGCACCGCAGGCTGGAGGACGAAGGCTCGAAAATCGGCTTGGCCACCGTGTACCGCCAGCTCAACGCCTTGGCCGATACCGGTGCCGCCGACACGATCCGCCTGGACGGCCAGCAGCTGTTCCGCCTATGCGGCGACGACGGACATCACCACCACTTGGTGTGCAAGCGGTGCGGCAAAACCGTGGAAATCGACCCGCCCAGCGAGGCTTGGCTGCGCAAAGTGGCCGACGGCCACGGCTTCACCGTCGAATCCCACACCCTGGAGGTCTTCGGACTATGCCCTGATTGCCAAAAGGAGCAGAAAGCGCAGAAGGCTCAGAAAGCAGTGAGCGAATAATTGAATGGGATCGGCTTCAAAGCCGATCCCATTTGTTATTCCGCTGCTATTCCACCGACTTCAGGGCGCCGAGCATGTCGGCCGTCTTCAACCGCCGGTAGACCAGCACGCCGAGTCCGCCGAGCACCTTGATGGTCGGCAGTTCGCGGATACGTTCGGAGACGTTGAGATTCGTCAGATTGTAGAGGATCACCACGGCCAGCAGCTCAGCCGCGAGAATCAGCACTTCCATGATCTGATCCGGCAAGTCGACGATTGTGGCCACCTGTTTCTTCGAAGTCGTGTTCTGCACAATGCCCTTCGCGCCGTCCAACTTTATGAGCTTGGCGCTACGCGACTCCACATTGGAGGTCTCATGGTTCTTGAGCCTCACCATATAGGCGTTCGACTGGTACTGTTCGCCGAACACGTGCTTATAGCCACCCGAAGTCATGAACATGAAATGCCCGATATGCATTTCGGTGATGCCGTCCACGCGCACCTTGCGCTCGGTGCCGCTCGAATCGGTGACGGTAATCGTGTCGCCTACCTTGGCGTCCATCATCTCCGCCATACGTTCGGAGATGATCGCACCACGGTCGGTGAGCACCTGCGGCTTGTGCCGGTGCGCGAACGCAGGGTGATGTAGTCGCCGAAATTGTAGGCGTCATCAGTGGCGATCAGGGTAATCGACTGTTTGTCGTTCTCCGTGCCGGCCACTTTCGACATCTCCTCGTAGTAGATCGGCGCGGACTCGGAGACGGCCCCGCCCTTCATCGCCTTGGCCACTTCGGCGCGCTGCGAATAATGTTTTCGTCAGCTTTGGTCAGGCCATAATCGCTGATGACGGTTATGTCAGCGAGATTGTTCTGATTAAAGAAGTCGGTGCCGGTTATTTGCATGTCCGGGCCGGTGACGAACAGGCCTACGAGCGCAAAGGAGCCAAGCGTCATCAGGCTCACGATGGAGGCGAATCGACCCTTGGATTTGGCCATGGTGACGCGGATGTCTTTCCATAGCATGCGCTTATGGAATGACCCGTTGCGTCGGCGGTTGTGCTTGGCCTTGTGCGCGTGGGGCGTTCTGCCGGGCGCGGTATAGGAGTCGTTTGCTGAATTTGCGGCGGAATCGGCTGCGGAGTCGGTCGCGGGCGTAAGGTTGGTCGTTTCGGTGAAATCGTTGAGATCGGTCATACTGCTTACCACTCCAGATCCTTGATATCCATCGGGTGCTCGTTCACTTCGATCGATTTGACGCGTGCGTCATGCATGTGGATCACGCGGTCGGCAATCGGCGCGATGGCGGAATTGTGCGTCACAATGACCACGGTCGCACCCTTCTTACGGCTCTGATCCTGCAGAATCTGCAGCACCTGCTTGCCGGTGTTGTAGTCCAGAGCGCCAGTCGGCTCGTCGCACAGCAGAATCTTCGGGTTCGTGGCCACCGCTCGGGCGATGGCCACGCGCCGCTGTCCGCCGCCCGAAAGCTGCGCGGGGAAGTTGTTGATACGGTCCTGAAGCCCCACGTCGATAAGCGCTTGGGTCGGTTCCTGCGCGTCTTTCATGATTTCGGAGGCGAGCTCACGTTCTCCTTGGCCGTGAGGTGGGCCACCAGATTGTAGAACTGGAACACGAAGCCGAGGCGTTGCGCTATGTCAAGCGTGAGTATGCGTTCTTCGACGCACTGTCCCGTTCGGGCAACGATATGCAGATGTATGACCGGGTCAAGGATGTGTTGAAGCAGATGCTGCTTGGGCAGGCGGCCCGTGTGGGTACCGAGCTGAGCTACAGCGGCATTCCGCACGACTATGCGCTGGAAATTCTGGTCTCCGCCGTCTCATCGATTATCTGGCTATGGATCCGGCGCGGCTGCAAGGAGGCGCCCGAGCAAATCTGCGCCATCATCGAGAAAAACAAAACCACCGCGCTCGTATACATCATACGGTAAGCGCGGTGGTTCGTGTCGGAATTTGGCCCCCTCCTGAGAGGGGTCAATCCGCAGGAGAAATCGGAAACCTAAAACTCAGACAGCCAGCTCGGCCTTGAGTTCCTTGAGGTCGGCCAGGATCTCATCGTGGCACTTCTCGTTGGTGTCGAAGGCAAGGTGGCAGAAGGCGCACTCGTGGCCTTCGCGGTTCTCGTGGCAAGCGTGCAGGCAAGCCTTGCCCCCGTACTCTTCGGTGTGGTTGTGCTCGCAGCCGGTGTCGTCGCAGCAGTCGCCGGTGAAGCAGCAGCCGCAGCGGCCACAGGCGGCCACGCCGTGCTCGTGCTTGGTGGCGTCGAACTTGGCCAGCGTGTCCTTGCAGACGGCGAAGGTGCCCTCTTCGGTAACGATCTCGTAAGCATGCTCATCGATGGTCTTGATAGTCATTGTTGTTCCTTTCAGCGTTTGTTCGTCTGTGACTGTAGGGCGGCAGACGGCAGCGGCGAAAGTTGGTGAAAGTGATTATCAGGCCCATTGCTGCTATTAAGAGCAATGAGACCTCATGCAGTTTTGTGTCGGTAACGGGCCGATTGTTGGCCGAGTGTCGACGCCTGGTATAGGTGGTGGCGGTACCAATCCAAATATTGGTGGAACGACGACGATGAGCGTGTCTGGCGTCGGTGCTGCGCCAAGCGTTGGCAATCTAACGATGCGAGTGGAGCTATATCGTCGCTATTGCGCCAAGGATTGGAAGGGCACCGATGCTGAAGGCCAGTAGCGTCGGGACTGCGCCATTATTTGTTCGAGCGCCGACGGCCAGTATCGTCTGGCGTCGTCAGTGGTCCATCCTTTGGTGAGGTGCCGACGCTGAGAGGCGGTTCGATGGCATGCTTCGCCGCACACTTGGGGCACAGGTCGAAAATCTCCAGTTCGTGGGCGATGGTCTGGTACTTCAACTGCTTGGTGGCTTTGTCGATCCACTGCTCAAGTCCGGGAATCTCGATTTCGATGGTCCGCCCGCATTCGTGGCATACGATGTGATGGTGGTGATGCTGGTCCGAGCACTCGCGGTAGAGGGCCTCGCCGTTGACGTGGATTACGTCGAACTCGCCTTGGGAGGCCATCATCTGCACATTGCGGTAGGCGGTGGCCGTGCCGATGCGCGTGCCGCGCTCGCGCAGGATGTCGGTGATTTCCTGGGCCGTGGCGAATCGGGATAGTTCCGCCAGGACCTGGGTGATGAGGAGTCGGGGTCGCGTCACGCGCCGAGTGGTCGCGGTTTGCTCGATGCTCATGACGTTATGCCCCTTTCCGTTAACAAATGATATTCATTATCGTTATTAAAGCAAATCAGATGCCCGGCATGTTGTCATATGATTTGAATCAACTGGCAGAAATCCCGCGTTTCAACGAGGCCTGCGCGGGATTTCTGCCAGTTTTGAGCCCTATAAAGGCAGAGCCCCCGCGTATCTTTCGTTGTAACGCGGGATTTCTGCCGATATGGGGCGAGTCATGGCGCAGCGCAGTGCTTTCCATTTCGGGAGACGCGTCATTTACTGCCAGTAGAAGTAGCCGGTCGGGGCGGCTGCGGCTTTGCTGGCCGACCGGACCTGCAGTATCAGGCCTTGGCGCTCGTGGCCGGCGGAGCGTAGGCGCCCTGCTTGATGACGGCGTCGACGGTGACCCAGTCGTGATTGTGCGGGGTGCCGGCCTTGCCGGAGCTGGCTATGAACCCGAATGGGGTCATGTCGAGAATGCAGCAGGACATGAACTGGCGGGACAGCTCGAACTCGTCCGCGTCGAACGTACGCGACTTGCTCACAAACCCGGTGACCTGCACATGGTAACCGACGTAACGCTGCGGATTATGGTCGATCTGCTCGAACCATGAGCCGAATTCGTCGTCGCTGATGGTCAGGGTCTTGTTCGCCGTGTCGAGTCCGTGCAGCTGCGAGGAGCCATCAGGCTTGTGCGAGCTGCGGGGAATGACGATAGCGCGGCCACCGGCGTACTCGTCGAAGCCGCCGCTGCCGCTGCTGGGCTGGAACGGCACGGCGATCAGCAGCGCCGGAATAATCAAGGCGATCAGGAACCGTAAAACCGAACGCTCCGTGGCATGGAACAGTCCGAGCCATGCTGCGGTCGCCAGCACGAACAGCAGTACCGCACCGATGATGAGATACGGCAGCGAACGCGGCGTGGTCAGCGTGGTGTATGATCCGCCCACCGCTGCATAGGCGATGGCCGCGCCCAGCGCCGCGAAACACAGCGCCTCCACGCGGTCGGGGAGTGTGACTTTGCGTTTCATGGCTACGCTCCCATCACCAGATGGGTGGCAATCGCGGCGAGGAAGCAGGCCGCCGCCACGGTCGCGATGAACCGGATGATGAACCGTGGCCGGCATTCCGTGGCCAGCATCAGCGTGTTCTTGAGGTCGAGCATCGGGCCGAAGACCAGGAAGGCAAGCATGGCGGAGACCGGCAGCGCGCCAATCATGCTGGCGGCGATCACCGCATCGGACGTAGAGCACAGCGAACACAGGAACGCCAGTCCCATCGCCGTCAGAATCAGTACGATGGCACCAGCGTCATCGAGCGTGCTTGAACCGTTGGTCAACGACGACAATGCGGTGCGCATGATGGAGGCAATGATCGTGCCGAACAGCAGAATCGGCATCATCCGCATAAAGTCGTCATGCGTATGCCGAATGAAATGCGTGAACCGCTCCAATCCACGCCCCGTGCCCCGCCGGCGGGGCTGTCGACAAAGCCCGACTGGGGGGTGGCTCTCAGGCGAATCACCCGTCGCCCCTGCACAATCCTCGCAAACCAACGACCGCCCAATCGTCAGCGGCCTCTCACGCACCGCAGGGGAGCGGGGCGGCCACACCGCGAACGACACCCCCGCGACTATCGCCACTACCATGCTCAACCCCGCGCGGCCGCCACCATTCCTGGTTTGTCGGTGAATGCGAACCATGTGGACCATATCGCCATCGGATTCATCACCGGCACTGCGCACAGAAACGTCACCGCACACGGCAGCGGCAGGCGTTTGCGCATCAGATTCGCGAACGTAGGCACCACCATGCAATCGCACACCGGTAGGCACAGACCGGCCACCAATGCCGCGGCCAGTCCGCCGGCCAACGATTTCGGTATGTGGCGGGCCAGAAAATCGGCGCTGACGAACGTGCTGACCGCGGCCGACATCATCGCGCCCAGCAGCATGAACGGAATCGCCTGCAGGATAAGCCCCGCGGCACCGGTGCCGATACGCACCAGCGGAACCGGAAACCCACGCGACTCGAGCATCGCGGAAGCCGCAATCAGGAACGCCACCAGCGGCGTGCCGATAATCAGAAACAAATAGTTCGCCGAATGGTCCTGTTGCGCGGTGTTCACCTGTTCCGTGCGCTGCGTGCGAGGTTCTTTCATGCGAATATCACCTGCCATATCGCCGTCATATTAGCACCGTACGCATGATAGTGGTCGAGATAATATGCGAGTTTCCGCATGCCGATGGTACACATCGATATGCGGGGAACTTTGCACATGGTTGCCTGGACCGATGGCGAATCAGTGGGCCAGCATCTCGGTGGCCACTTCCTCCTTGCTCATGGACACCGGGTAATACGTGGGCCAGTTGTCCATTTCCTTGAGGGTTTCTTCCTGTCGTTGAAGTGACGTTGCACGGTGGTGGCGGTGGCAGAACCGGCCCCGGCCTTGTCCGCGTAGGCGGCGTTGACGCCCATGAGGTCGCCCGCGTTCCCGATGGTCTGGCGTTTCTTGTCAAGCTGCGCCTTTCCGCCCAACCGTCATAGCCGGCGCCGTTGAGCACGATGTCTGCCTTGGCGAGCTTGGCCAGATCGGATGCGGTGGACTCCATAAAACGGCGGTTTGCCCCGGCAGGTGGCGGCGTACGGAAGGAAAGTGGACTTGGTGAGGAAGTACTTGTCGGCGGATCGGTCATAGAAGACCGCGGGCCGTATTCGGGGTGGATGCCCTCTTGCATGGTTATGAACCTTTGGTTGTGTGATGTTGTGTGGTGATATGGATGAGAATGGCGTTGGACGCGCGGGTGGAATCCGGTGAATTGAGATGGCCTGAGACGGCTCGACGGCCGGTTGTGCCGGCCCGATCACCAGCTGGATTCACCACGCCGGGCAGCTCGCCCTTGTGTGCCTTCTCACGCAGATTGATACGTGACAGGCCGAACTTGCGGTTGTAGGTGCGCGGACGGCCGTCGATGGAATCGCGGTTGCGCAGACGGGTGGGCTGGCGTCGTGGGGGAGGACCTGCAGCTTGCGCATCGCCTCGGCGTGTTCTTCGTCTGCCGAAAACGGCAGGATCCCGCGTTGCCGTCGTCGGGGCGCGGGATTTCCGCCGGCAGCGCGGGTGTGCGCGTGCAACACGCCGATATAAATGCAAATGATAATAATTCTCAATACATGTTATTCTGTCGTGTGGGTGGCCGAGCGATGATGCAGCAACAGCAACATCGCCCAGCCAAACAGCTGAATTAGAGAGGAAAATCCAATCATGTCCATCATGTCCAACGCCAAGCGCGCGCTCGCCATCGCGGCCGCCTCGGCGACCTGTTCTCGATGGCCGCCTGCGGTTCCAGCAATGCCGCCGGCAGCAAGTCCGATTCCAGCAGCGCCGCGTCTTCCGGCAAGATCGAGGTCGTCGCCTCCATCAACCAGTGGGGTTCCGTGGCCAAGGACCTCGGCGGTAGCAACGTCGAAGTCACCAACATCATGACCAAGACCAACGTCGAAGCACATGATTACGAACCCACCAGCCAGGATGTCGCCAAGTTTGGCACCGCCAAGGTTGCCGTGGTCAACGGAGCCGACTACGACCCGTGGGCCACCAAGGCCGCGCAGTCCACCAAGGCCACGCTGGTCACCGCCGCCGAAACCGCCGGCATCAAGGAAGGCGACAACCCGCACGTCTGGTTCTCCGCCAAGGTGCGCTCCAACACCGCGGACGCCATCACCGCCGCCTACCAGAAGGCCGATCCGAGCCACAAGGACGACTACGCCAAGTTCAACAAGGACTGGCATGCCAAGGAAGACCAGCTCGAATCCAAGATCAAGGACACTTCCTCCAAGACCGAGAACCTGCCCTACGCCGCCACTGAATCCGTGGCTTGGTACTTGGCCGACGACCTCAAGATGACCGACGCCACTCCGAAGGGCTACGCCCAGGCCTCCGCTAACGAGAGCGAGCCGACCCCGGCTGACATCAAGGACTTCCAGGACACGCTGAAGGTCGGCTCCATCAAGATGCTGGTCTTCAACAGCCAGGAAGCCAACTCCACCACCGACCAGATCACCGGCGCCGCCAAGGACGCCAACGTGCCGATCGTGGAGCTCACCGAGCAGATGCCAAAGCAGTACACCAACCTGCTCGACTGGATGAGCGCACTGGTCGACCAGTTCGCCGCCGCTGTGAAGTAGCCCAAACCGCATATGTTGCCGCATATGCATGCAGGTCAACTCGATAATGGGGTGTCTGAAAGGATCGTGTGGGGATACACCTTAAGGTAATTCGATTGGCCTGATATCACGCGGCAATAGATGCGATATCAGGGAAGGCTCCTTATCAATCAGGGTGTTTCGGGGATACCCCGAGGCACCCTTTGCGTTAGGGTAAATAGTTAGGAAACAGTAAGAAAAACAGTGGAACTATGGATTTTCCAAGGTTCGGCGGCAACAATATGCCCTTGAACAGTCACATACGGAAACAGGCGAATGAGCGAAACACTAGCAGTATCACCACAGTGAACCCGTTCAAGCTTTGGTCCAAGCGGACCGAGGCTGACGAAGTCACGCCCAAGCGCACGTACAAGCCTTTCCCCAGCTGGTATACGGCATGCTGTTCGTTATTTTTGACATCATTGTCGTGGCCGCGCTCGAAGTGGGCGTCTCCTCCAGCTCCACCCGCGTGCAGCTATCCAGCCCCACGGTCGGATTCGGCTTTGTAAGCAAGATGTGGACCGATGGCAACTTCGTATTCGTGCTCAACATACTGCTTGTGGCGCTGCTGTACCTCATGCTGCTTATGTTGTTCAACCGGTTTTGGACCGCCAGCATCGTGATTCTTGGCGTCGGCATCATTGTGGCCGCCATCGAACACTTCAAAGTCGAGATTCGCTATGAGGCCATCTTGCCGGCCGACCTCGGTTTCCTCGGCTCGAACACCGGCAATATGCTGACGTTCATCCCGGCTGGAGCGCATGTAACGATTCTTGTGGCACTCGGCGCATTCGCCGTACTGCTTGCCGCGATTCTGGTGATGCGGCACTTTGACGGGCGCAAAGGCCGCATGATTCGTACGGACAATTTGAGCTTGAATCTCACCTCCCGACTGATTTTGCTGCTGCTGCCGGTTCTGGTATTCGCACTGTACTGCATTCAGGTGAGCACCACCGACTCCGTGGCCAACAAGTTTTCTCGTACCATGGGTGACATTCCGTCCATGTGGGATTCCGTATATGACGCGCAGCGCAACGGTCCGCTGGTGGCGTTCACCCGCCAGCTCAACCCGAAAATCATGGACAAGCCAAGTGACTATTCCGAGGAAACCATGAAGAAGGTTGCGGCCCGGTATCAGCAGGAAGCCGAAACCATCAACGCTTCCCGTACCAACAACCTCAATGATTCCACCGTGGTGTACGTGCTTCCGAATCCTTCTCCGACCGTCGCGTGTGCCAGGGCTGAAAGTCAAACAAGGATTCAATGCCCAACATCCGCAAAATCAAGGCAAGCACCACTTCCGGTCTGATGCTCTCCTCCGGCTACGGCGGTGGTACGGCCAACCTGGAATACATGGGATTGTCCGGCCTGAGCATGGCCAACTTCGATTCCTCGCTATCCAGCCCATACCAGCAGCTGGTGCCCAGCCAGCATTGGACCCCCACCATCAATCAGCTGTGGGGTGCGCCCGCCAACTCGCTTGGTTACCATCCGTATGAGTCCAGCATGTACTCGCGAGCCACGAACTACAAGAAGTTCGGCTTCTCGCACTTCTACACATTGACCGGACCGGACGTGATCAAGTATCAGGACAAGATCGACAAGTCGCCGTACGTTTCTGATAAGTCATCTTATGATTCCGCTTTGGAAGGCATCAAGGACGGTTCTGCGAGCAAGTTCATCCAGATCATCACCATGCAGAACCACATGCCCTACCACGAATGGTATGAGAACAACGACTACACCGCCGAATCCACCACTGGTACGCCGCTGGGCGACGACGAGCAGCAGTCAATCGAGACCTACCAGAAGGGCGTAGAGATTACCGATCAGGCCACGCAGGAGTTCCTGGACGAGCTGGATGCACTCGATAAGCCCGTCACCGTGGTGTTCTACGGTGACCACTTGCCCGGCATCTATTCTTCCGCCAGCGAGGATGGAAACAACTCCCTGGCGCTGCATTTGACCGACTACTTCATCTGGTCGAACAAGGCCTCAAGCACCCAAGGTAACAAGGCCAGCGATGCGGCCTACTCGTCGCCGAACTTCTTCGTGGCGCAGGCTGCCGAACATATGGACGCCGAGGTGAGCCCGTATCTGGCATTCCTGACCGAAATGCATGCCAAGATTGCCGCCATGGAACCGCCCGTGGTCAACAAGATTCAGGCTGGGATCGTATTCCCGAAGGCCAGAACATCTATCTCGACCAAAACGGCAACCCGATGTCCGAGGATGATTTTGACGCCGAAACCAAGCAGCTGCTTGCCGACTACAAACTCATCCAATACGACATCACCGCCGGCAAAAACTATCTGAAAGATACTGATTTTATGACGCTGCCGTAAAGCAGACGGCCTAGTAGGCTGTCTGTAGGCAGCGTGCGAGCCGACAGGCGAGCCAGCAAGGCGCGGGTGCAGCCCGTCTGAAATTGCAGTAGCACTGCCGTAAAGTAAGGGGGCTTCCATGACGAACGAGACTTTCGAACAACTTAAAGTTGCCTACGAATCCGGGCTCACGCGCCGCTGGCATGGCGACGTGCACAGTTGAACGCATTGCGCCGTCTGGTTATGGAGAACCGTGATGCTTTCATCTCCTCGGCCATGGCCGACTTGGGCAAGCCCGCGGCTGAAACAGTGCTTATGGAACTGAACCTGGTGGCTGGCGAGGCGCAGTTTGTACGCAATCGTCTGGGCCTGTGGACTGCCCGGCATCCCAAGGCGATGCATTGGATGCTGCAGCCTGCCGCCGGATGGACGATCGCCGAGCCCAAAGGCGTGGTGCTTATCATTTCACCGTGGAATTATCCGGTATTGCTGGCTTTGGAGCCGATGGCCGACGCGCTCGCCGCAGGCAATGCCGTCTGTCTGAAGCCGTCCGAGCTCTCACCGAATACATCCAAACTGCTTGCTGAACTCGTGCCGCAATACCTCGATGCCGAGGCGGTGCGTGTGGTTGAAGGCGGACCTAAGGAAACCGGTGATCTGCTGAAGAATCCGTTCAACCATATCTTCTATACCGGTGGCGGGCGCGTCGGCAAAATCGTGATGAGGGCGGCGGCCGAGAACCTGACGCCGGTCACATTGGAACTTGGCGGCAAGTCGCCATGTTTTGTGGATCGTACTGCGGACATCAACGTGGCTGCACGCCGCATTGTGTGGGGCAAATTCACCAATGCCGGGCAGACCTGCGTGGCGCCTGACTATGTGCTTGCCACGCCGGATGTGGCTGAAGCGTTGGCCAAACGTATTGCCGTGGCAGTCACCGAGTTCTATGGCAAGAACCCACAGGATTCGCCGAACTTTGGCCGTATCATCAACGAACGGCACTTTGACAGACTCTGCAAGCTGCTGCCGGTCGGTACCGTGCCCTCTGATGAGCCGAGCTCTCCGCTGATTCAGGTGGCGTCTGCGGTTGGTGCTGCGGTGGACATGGTCGGGAAACGCATTAATGCCGCTGCGTCTGGAAATACGGCAACTGAGGCCCGTCCTGATACCACTGAGACCGGTATTGTTGCGGTGCCTGGCGTGGTGGATCCGGCCGGCCGTGTGATGTGCGGTGGTAAGGTCGACCGGGCTGCTCGCTACGTTGCTCCTACCGTGCTGTACGGCACGCAGCCGGATGCGCCGGTGATGGGGGAGGAGATTTTCGGCCCGATTCTACCGATCGTGGTGGTCGAAGATGCCGAGGCTGCAATTCGTTTCATCAATCGGCGATCTCGCCCGTTGGCAGCATATGTGTTTTCGCGCGACCATGAAGTGCGGCTTGCCTTCGAGCGCCAGACCAGTTCCGGTGCCCTTGGATACTCATTGCCGCTGGGCCATCTGCTTTCCAGCCGACTGCCGTTCGGTGGTGTGGGCGGTTCCGGTATCGGTGCGTATCACGGCAAAGAGGGCTTCCGCACGTTCAGTCACATCAAAACCGTGGTCAGCAAGCCGCAGTTCCCCGACACCCTACGGTTGGTATATCCGCCATTCAACGAGGCCAAAGCCAAGCTGATGGATCTCATCTCAAAGCTGAGTTGAATGATGATGTTTTCGGTGAAATTTTCTGCTATTCACCGGTGGTTACTCTGATACGGCGAATGTTTGCTGTCACGGTAGTTGGGTTAATCGATTAACTTTCGTACCGGGACAAATATCGCTGTCCCGGTAGCGGATTTTGGCCAATTATTGTGTACCGGGACAAAATCATCGGCAGACATACTGTTGGTATCCATAGGGAATGGCGAAACGACGCTGTTGAGCATGGAGAGGAATCCCGAATACTTCCATACTGAAGGTGAGCAACTGTCCCGGTTCGTAAAAAAGAGTCAAAATCGACTACCGGGACAGAAAAATTTGGCCCGGTAGTCACGTCAATCGTGTGATCTGACTACCGGGCCAAAATACGCGGCTAACGCTCCATCATCAAGCGTTCAGGTTTCCTGAAGTAGCAGAAGTGGTGCAGCTGCAAGGCGCGTCGAGGAAGGTGCCGAACTGTATAGAGGACAGCCCAGTGGCTGTCCTCACCTGAGGGGAGCGGCTGTACCGCAACGGTTGCGTGTAGCGCAACAGGTACGTCGACGAGACAGCAACGCGGCAGATGCGCCGTTCTGCTACTTCAGGGCTTTGAAGCCGATGTCGTGGCGATAGAACATTCCCCGCAGTTCGAATTTATCGATGATTGCGTAGACCTTGTCCTGCGCGGATTTGATATCCGGAGCGGAGGTCTCAACGAGCAGCACGCGGCCAGAGTTGGCCACAAGGTTACCGTGCTCGTCAGAGGCGACACCGGCGTAGTAGACGTGAGAATCCTCGTCAACGTCGATTTCGGGCACGTGAGCACCCTTGATAACGTTCTCCGGGTAGCCGTTGGAGGCAATCACCACACCAAGGGTGGCGTTGGACTCGTTCCACGTGAACTCAGGGGTTTCGCCGTCGAGAATGGCGGAGATGCCAGCGCCAAGGTCGGAAGTGAGCTTGGGGAGCACGACTTCGGTTTCCGGATCGCCAAAACGAGCGTTGAATTCAATGACCTTCGGGCCGTCGGCAGTGGCAATCAGGCCGGCGTACAGAATGCCGGTGAACGGCGTGCCTTCTTCAGCCATGCCCTCAACGGTGGGGCGCACGATAGTTTCGATGGCTTCGTCAACCACGGACTGCGGAATCTGCGGAACCGGGCTGTAGGCACCCATGCCGCCGGTGTTCGGGCCTTCGTCGCCGTCATGGGCGCGCTTGTGATCCTGGGAGATTGGCATCGGCCAGAAATCGGTGCCGTTGACGAAGCTCATCAGGGAGAATTCCTGACCGTCCAGGAAGTCCTCGATAACGACCTTGGCGCCGGCAGAGCCAAAGCGGTGGTCGATAAAGATGTCTTCGAGAGCACGCTGAGCGGTGAGCTCGTCCATGGCCACGGTCACGCCCTTGCCGGCGGCCAGGCCATCGGCTTGATAACGATCGGAGCACCATGCTCGTGTACGTAGTCCTGAGCCAGCTCAAGATCGCTGAAGGTCTTGTACTGGGCGGTCGGAATGTTGTGACGGTCCATGAGCTGCTTGGCGAAATCCTTGGAGCTTCAATCTGGGCGGCGGCCTTGGATGGGCCGAACGCCTTGATGCCGGCGGCGGCGAAATCGTCCACAATGCCTTCGATCAGCGGGACTTCCGGGCCGACGAGCACCCAGTCGTAGTCGTTGTCCTTCACGAAGTCGATGAGTGCGGCGTGGTTCGACTGGCTGAGCTGCGTGGTGTGGATGCCGTCCTTGAGCATGCCCGGGTTGCCGGGGGCCACGGTGACTTCGTCAACGCTCGGTGCCTTGAGCAGCGTGTAGGCGATGGTGTGCTCACGCGCTCCGGAGCCGATGACCAATACTTTCTGACCCATGTTGTTCCTTTCCTGCGGAAAGCGAGTTACTTCAGTACGATTTGCGTGCCGGTGGTGTCGGCGGTGATGGAGCCGAGCACGTAAGCGGGCTCGTTGTTGTCGGTGAGCAGCTTCAGCGCCTCGTCCTTGCGGGCGGGGTCGATGGCGAGTACCATGCCGATGCCCATGTTGAAGATGTTGTACATCTCCTTGTGATCGATGTTGCCGGCCTTCTCCAGCACATCGAAAATCGGGAGCACAGGCCAGGTGCCGAGCTCGATCTCAGCGGCCAGGCCGTCCGGAATCATGCGCGGGATGTTCTCGATGAAGCCGCCACCGGTGATGTGGGCCACGCCCTTGACCACGCCTGCCTTGAACAGCGGGGAGAGAGCCTTGACGTAGATCTTGGTGGGGGTGAGCAGCACGTCGCCGAGCTTTTCGCCGTCCAGCTCGTCAAGTTCGGTGTCCACGGTGTAGCCAGCCTGCTCGAACAGGGCCTTGCGCACCAGAGAGAAGCCGTTGGAGTGTACGCCGGTGGAGGGCAAGCCGATGAGCACATCGCCCTCGGCAATGGTGGAACCGTCCACGATGGCGGACTTTCGGCGACGCCGACCGAGAAACCAGCGAGATCGTATTCGTCCTCGTCGTACATGCCCGGCATTTCAGCGGTTTCACCGCCGACCAGTGCAGAACCGGCCCGCACGCAGCCGTCGGCCACGCCGGCCACGACCTGCTCGAGCAGAGCCGGATCGTTCTTGCCGCAGGCGATGTAGTCAAGGAAGAACAGCGGTTCGGCACCCTGAGCGGCGATGTCGTTGACGCACATGGCCACGCAATCGATGCCGATGGTGTTGTGCTTATTTGCCATCTTGGCGACCATGAGCTTGGTGCCCACGCCGTCGGTGCCGGAGATGAGAACCGGCTCTTTGTATCCAAGGGAAGCCAGGTCAAAAAGGCCGCCGAAGCCGCCGATACCGCCGACCACACCGGGGCGGTTCGTGCGAGCCACGTGCGACTTGATGCGCTTGACGACTTCGTACCCGGCTTCGACGCTCACGCCGGCGTTCTCATATGCTTGTGGCATTTGGTTGGGCCTTTCTACTTATTCTGGCTCCCATCTGGAGGGGAGCTGTCGGCGAAGCCGACTGAGGGGAGGCAAGCGCCTCCGGTCAAGGAGTTGTTGGATGGGTTGATGATAAGTTACTGGGCATCCGGCTGCACGGTGTTGTACTCGTTGCCGACGTACTTGCTCTTGTACAGCGCGAACTCAGGCAGTCGCACGCGATCCTCGGGGGTGAGGGACTTCAGGAAGTCGGCCTCATAGTCGTCCAGAGCGGTGGGGTAGTCGCCATTGAAGTAGGCGACGCACAGGCCGCCGTACGGGGCATCGGCGTTCAGTCCGATGGATTCGACCAGGCCGTCCAGAGATAGGTAGGCCAGCGAATCGGCGCCGATGTAGTCGCGAATCTCTTCCACGCTCATCTTGGCTGCGATGAGTTCCTTGGTGGTGGAGATGTCGATGCCGTAGAAGCACGGTACTTGAGCGGCGGCGAGCTGATGCGCATGTGCACTTCGGCGGCGCCGGCCTCCTTCAGAAGCTGGACGATGCGACGGGAAGTGGTGCCACGCACGATGGAGTCATCGATGACGATGACGCGCTTGCCCTTGACCACGCCACGTACGGCGGACAGTTTCATGCGCACGCCCTGCTCGCGCAGTTCCTGCGTGGGCTGAATGAAGGTGCGGGCCACGTACTGGTTCTTGATCAGACCCATCTCGTTGGGCAGCCCAGCCGCTTCCGCGTAGCCGGAGGCCGCGGACAGGGAGGAGTTCGGCACGCCGATGACCATGTCGGCATCGACCGGCGATTCCTGTGCCAGGCGTGCGCCCATGCGCTTGCGGGCGGAGTGCACGTTGATGCCGTAGATGTTGGAATCCGGGCGGGCGAAGTAGATGTACTCCATCGAGCAGATGGCCAGCTGCGTGTTGTTGGTGTACTGCACGATCTTGTAGCCGTGGTCATCTACCACCACGATTTCACCGGGGCGGATGTCGCGCACCAGCTCGGCGCCGACCACATCGAGGGCACAGGTTTCGGAAGCGAGCACGTAAGCGCCGTTCTTCATCTTGCCGAGGGAAAGCGGGCGGAAGCCGTTCGGGTCGAGTGCGCCGATCATGGCGTCTTCGGTCATCAACAGGTAGGCGAAGCACCATGCACCGTGTTGAGCGCTTCCTTGAGCTTGTCCATAAAGGTGCGTTGCAGGGAGCGGCGGATGAGGTGCATGAGCACCTCGGTGTCGGAGTTCGAGTGGAAGATCGCGCCTTCGTCTTCCAGCTTGCGGCGCAGTGACGGGCAGTTCGTCAGGTTGCCGTTGTGGCACAGAGCCACGTCGCCATCATGGAAGCGGAAGATGAACGGCTGGATGTTGTCCGTGGTGCCGGAGCCGGCCGTGGCGTAACGCACGTGGCCGATGGCTCGGTCGCCTTTGAGCCGTTCGATTTCGCGCTCATCGCTGAACACCTGGGTGAGCAGTCCGAGTCCGCGGTGGCCGGTCAGATGGCCGTGATCGTTGGAGACGATGCCGGCACCTTCCTGACCGCGATGCTGCAGCGCGTGCAGGCCGAAATAGGTAAGTCGGGCGGCGTCGGGGTGGCCCCACACGCCGAAGATGCCACATTCCTCGTGAATGTCTTCGAGTTCAGCCGACAAGCCAAAGCTCCTTTTTCCAAACAGGGGATTAACTATCTGTCAACCCTACCAATCGGCGGCTACATCGCGTGTTGTCTCACAGCGAATCATTCTCAATAAGAAAAGTGTGCGGGTGAAAGGCGGCGAAATGAACATTGGTCACCGAGAAGCCCTGATATTCCGTCAATTGTGGAAATGTTCGATTGTGCCGAGATGTTTGGATTGCTCGCACTTTTCTTATTGAGAATGATTCGCTGCGCACTGTCGAACAAATGTTCGATTGCTTTGCTATGCTGGTCAAGCTGCTGGTAGTGGATAAGGAGGTGATGGCGATGGCCCGAGACATGCAACGCGAGCATGTCTATATCGCCATAGACCTCAAGTCCTTCTACGCCTCGGTGGAGTGTGCGGCGCGCGGGCTCGACCCGTTGACCACGCATCTGGTGGTGGCCGACGAGACCCGCACCGACAAAACCATCTGCCTGGCGGTCTCACCGTCGCTCAAGGCCTATGGCATTCCTGGTCGTGCACGGCTGTTCGAGGTAAAACAACGCTTGAGCGGGGTCAACATCGAGCGCGCGGTCCATGCTCCTGGAGGCCGATTGATCGGGGAGTCCTGTGACGCACGCGATCTGGAACACTCGCCAAGACTCAAGGCCTCGATGGTCATCGCCAAGCCGCGCATGGCACATTATTTGGAAGTCAGCGGGCAGATCTACGGTATCTATCTCAGGTACGCCGCTCCCGAACACATCCATGTGTATTCGATTGATGAGGTGTTCATCGACGCCACGCCATATCTGCGCTCGCTGGGTATGGGGCCGCATGCGATGGCGCGAACCATCGTGCGCGAGATTCTTGCCGAAACCGGCATCACCGCCACTGCCGGCATCGGCTCCAACATGTATCTGGCCAAAGTCGCCATGGATATCGTTGCCAAGCACATGCCCGCCGACAAGGACGGCGTGCGCGTGGCCGAACTGAATGAGATGTCATACCGGCGGCTGCTCTGGGATCATCGTCCGCTCACCGATTTCTGGCGGGTTGGGCGTGGCTATGCCAAGAAGCTCGAGCATGCCGGCCTGATGACCATGGGCGATATCGCCCGATGCTCGGTAGGCCGCGCCTCGGATTACTACAACGAAGACCTGCTGTACCGCATGTTCGGCGTGAATGCCGAATTGCTGATCGATCATGCATGGGGCTGGGAACCGTGCGAGATTGAAGACATTCAATCCTATGAGCCGGATGCGCACAGCATCAGCAGTGGGCAGGTGCTCACCGGTCCCGCCGACTATGCCACGGCCCGACTGATTACCAAGGAGATGGCCGATGCGCTCGCCCTCGATTTGGTTGATAAAGGCGTGCTGACGAATCGACTCACGCTTGCCGTTGGTTATGACATCGGCAGTTTGGACGCGTCGAAGCTCGATTCATGCGCTGATTATGCGATGAAACGTGCCGCTGAGCGTGCGGCGAAAAGTTATCAGGGGCCGGTGACCGTCGACCGGTTTGGGCGTAAAGTGCCCAAGAGCGCGGTCGGGTCGATTGGTTTGGGTGATTTCACGTCATCTTCGGCGCGTATCCGTGAGGCCATGACGATGCTGTACGAGCGCATTGTGGATTCACGCCTGCTCGTGAGACGCCTGACCGTCATCGCCGATGATGTGGCCACGCCGGAGGAGCTTGCCGCCGGCAAACGCTATGAGCAGCTCGACCTGTTCGGTGATGACGAGGCTCAATCGTATGGGTCCGAGCCCGCTGATGACAGAGATGGTGAGCATGATATCCAGCGTGCGCTGCTGGATGTGAAACGTAAATTCGGCCGCAACGCCGTCATCAAAGCCATGGATATGGAAGACGGTGCCACCGGTCAGGCTCGCAACCGTCAGATTGGAGGTCATCGCGCATGACCTTGCAAGAAACTCACGCATACGACGACATCATCAACCTGCCCCATCACCAGTCGCACAAGCATCCACACATGTCTCGCCGCCAGCGGGCTGCCCAATTCATGCCGTTCGCGGCTCTGACCGGTTACGGCCAAGTCATCGAGCAGGCAGCAAAAAATGCCGAAACCGCCATCGCTCAGGCCGAGGCCCAAGGCGATACCGATTTCGGCGCTTAACAATCGCTCCCGTTGGAGGAAGTCTCAGATTCGTCAGCCCACGTGACGCTCAAAGCGGTGGAAGCCAGTGATCTTGTCGATCTCGGCCATCGCATCGGCTGGAATCTTGGAGCCGGCGGCCTTCATGTTGTTCTCCAGCTGGCTGGGCTTGGAAGCGACTTCGGTGAACGGAAGGGGGAAGAGCGTCACTGTTGCGGATTTGACTGGTGTTGATGTGAAGGCTGATATTCCGCGGACGCGCTGTATTGCTATTGCCAATGAGATGCAAGATAGGATTCGTGATGCTGGGTTTGCCATCCGAGATTGATGGTTTCGCCATACTTTTAGGTATCTACTTTTAGTTTTTCCAATACGCATTCTCTAGTACGTTTGCCTTTTGAAACGCTTCGCGATAGGCGGTGATAAGGTCCGGCAAACGCATTGAGCGTTGGCCGGGCTGGTGGAGGGCAGTTGGGTCATACCGATGGCGATGCCGGCTTCGGTCAGGCGCGGCTCGATAAGTTTGCGGTAAAGTTGCGCTGATTTCGCGCCGGTTGCGAAGATGTGGGCGATTGGAGCGCCGCGCAAGATTGGTGTCAAGTCGTTGGGCACGGCATTGCGGATGCTGGCATCGCTGGCTCCGGTGATATCGCAAGAAGCAATGACATCCCATAACGCAATGTGGTGGCGCAGAGCAAACGCACGACGGGACTCAGGTAAATCGCCGACAGCGTCAGTAGGATCAGCGGAGTTGGCAAACAGCGCCTGCATCACCGGCCAAAACCGGTTCTGTGGATGCATATAGTAAAACGCCGCCGCTCGGGATTTCGGACTCGGCATCGATCCCAAAATCAAAGCCCGGGACTCACCATCCCACACCGGCCCAAACCCATGCTCCACATGTTCGCTCATGGTTTCCATCCTAAGTCGGGCGATTGAGCACACGAGGCAATCAGGCCGAGAACTGTTTGCCGAATTCCGAGAAGAGCTGACGGCGGGCGAAGACGAGCAGGCCGAGCAGCACCAGCAGGGAGACCAGCCCGCTGACCATCACCAGCACATCCCACGGAGCCCAGCCGAGCGGAATGAACGTCAGAGGCAGCAGACCAGCGACGATGTCGAACGCCAGATACTTGGCGTACTCGTCAATGGCCTTGGCTCGCAGCACGATAAGCAGCACCACGTCAAAGACCAGCGAAACTAGACACGTGATCGGTATGACGAACATGGTGACGACATGATTCATCGTCGCCACAAACCAGACCAGCGCAATCGCCAGCATGATATAGAAATATCGAAACATGAGGCGAAGAGGCCGCGGCACGTGCAGAATCGCACTATTGATGAACAGCACGCTGATAATCAGCGCGGCCGCCGATGCACTGGCAATCGGTATCGGCCACGAAAACAGATAGCTGAAGAAGCCATGCAGCAGCAAAATCGCGCCGGTTACAAACGTGATGATTTCCACCGCCAAACGCCTCGGACGCAGATAGATCTGCTGCGCGGGGAATGCGGCGGGGGAGGCCTCGCCGCGCAATTCGTTCTGGCAGAGCGGGCAACAGGCCATATCGCCGGTGAAATCGACGGTGCAGGCATCGCAATGCTTCATGCCGACGCTCCTTTCTCCACATGCACGCCAGCGATGTTCATACGGCCGCTGATGCCCTGCGCGGCGAGAATCCGACACAGATTCTTGATGACGTTCAGATCATGGTAGATGGTGGAGATGCCGATGCTCAGGTCGTCGCCGAACGAACAGACCGTGAAATTCAGGCTGGCCGGTGTGGTGAGGAAGCTCACCGAACGTACATGGCGCGCGAGTCGTTCGTCCAAGGTGATTCGGCCAAGGTTCGAGACGGTGGTCGTGGTCTCGCGGTCGGCGATGAACCGGGCCAGCTCCAGCACCCAGTCCTTGGCAGGGGAGGGCGCGAGACGCAGCACCGGATTCTTTTCCAGCGCAATCATGCGGTTCATATGCGATTCGACGCGCTCGCGACTGGTGGCATGGCCGAGCTGCTCCTGCACCTGGCGGGCGATGTCGGCCAACGGCTCATCGGTCAGCAATCTACCCATACCGTTGCCGTGCGCGGTGCGGGCGGCGGACTGCTGGCCGTCGCCGGCTGCGTCTGGGCTTGTTGCGGAAGTTTTCGCGGAGTCCTCATCGGCTTCGATTTCGGCCGGCGTGTACGCCACGTAAGTCATGCCGTAGAAGTTGCGCACGGTCTCCGACCTGAAGAAGGCGCGCAAGTCGACCGGAATATCCACGCGAATCGCGCGATTGCGGGCGCGCGAGGGCATGACGTCGCGAATCGCGCACAGTATCGCGGCGATGAGGTAGGAGGTGAGACTCACTCCGCACTGATGCGCTGTACCAAGCACCTTGCTGGCGCTGATGTGGTATTCCATGAACGTAGCGCGGCCCGGTCGATGGGGCCGGCCATCCGGTAGATTTTCGTGCCTGGCGCAGCGCCGGCCTTGTCTTTCTCGTAGTATTTGTCGAAGCTGTTTTCGGCTTTGTCGCTATCCGAACCGTCGTAATCCGAAGGCACGCCCGGCACGTCGTACCGCTCGGCGATGTAGGCGTGCAGCAGTGACTTGAACAGGTTGATGGCGCCGCGACCGTCCGAAATGATGTGCGAGACCTCGAGATTGACACGATTGCGGAAATAGCTTACGCGGAACAGCATGCTTTTGGGTCCGTAATGCAGTCGCGAGCATATCGGCAGATGTTCCGGCTCCACCAGCGGCCGGCCGTCTGACTGTTCGAGGTAATGCCAAAACATGCCGTTGAGCAGGTGCACGTTGAAGCTCGGGAACTGGGCGATGGCATGGTCGAGCGCGTGCTGCAGGATGTCCGGATCGATGTCGTCCGCCAGCTCGGCCGAATAGCGGAACACGGTCTGCGAGGAGCGGCCAGCCTGGGAGGAGTAGAACTTGCCGATGTTGTCTAGTCGGTACCAAGTACGTCTTGCCACGCGTCGCCTCCCTCCGGTGCGTTGGCGGTGGTGCCGGTGCCGGGAGCTGGTTCCAGCGGTGTGCCGTCGAGGAAATGCTCGATGATTCGGTAGGTGGTGGCCACCAGTCCCACGGCCGACGTATTGAGCAGGTAGCCGTGGATGCCATCGTGAATTCGGTAACAGGAGACGTTGTCGTTCACCAATTGCAGGCGACGGGCGTACGCTTCATCCTCGTCTCTGAGCGGGCAGTATTCGGCGGACAACACCAGCGTGCGCGGCTGATTGCTCAGGTCGTGCGCGGTCAGCGGCGCGAAATACGGATTGGTCAGGTCGGCCACGGACGAACGGTACATGTCGATGTAGTCGGCCATGTCCTGTGCGGTGAGGATGTAGTCGGTGCCGTTGGTCCGCACCGATTCGAACGGGCTGGTCTCGGGATTGTAGTCGTTGCCGACTACCGGGTAAAGCAGCATCTGCGTGCGCGGCATGAACTCGCCGCGGTCGCGGGCCATGAGCGAGACGGCGGCCGCAAGATTGCCTCCCGCGCTGTCGCCAAACAGCACGATGCTGGCGGGATCCGGTGCTGGGATTGTCGCAGATATATCGCCCCGCCGGCGGGGCTGTCGGCGCAGCCGACTGGGGGTGGTCAACATCAACAGAACCACCCACCCCAGAAATCGGCAATTCCCCAGCAAACAGCTGCCGGGCTACCTCATAGCAATCCTCAACAGCAGTAGGAAAGCGGTATTCAGGAGCCAGCCGGTACTCGACTGAGATCACACGGCGTTGCAGACGTACGGCCATATGCGCGCAAGCCTGCGTGTACAGGTTGATGCCGCCTGTGGTCCAACCGCCACCGTGGAAAAACAGGATCGTGCCACGCGGCGTGACTGAGGGAAGTTCCGTGTTGGCATTGCCGGGAATACCGTCGGCGTTGCCGCTCGACGTGCTTTCCTTGATGGGTATTTTGGGTAGGACTTTGGGTAATACGGCGGGCAGAATCGCGGATATTGCCGAGGCCACTGGCGTGTCATTGGCGGAAGATTCCTCCAGGGCTTCGGGCAGGGGCGCTCCATAGGCGACCAGCGGCGTGAACACTCGCAATGGTACGGCATATCCATCCGCCATAGGCGCCGAAATATCCTCGACACGGCATTTCGGATTGGCGGGTGCCTGCTTGGCGATAAGCTCTTCCGCCACGCGCTGCAATTTGTACGACTTGCCCGCGTTGGGCTTGATGTAGCTGGCGGCCTTCATCGCGGCGAACAATGCCTCGTTGATCGGCATGACGACAGGTCCTTTCAGCGGCGGATTCGGTAGTGCGAACACCCCAACCTTAGCCCATGACCGGCATGAACAAAAAGGGAAGGAACCCGAGAGTTCCTTCCCTGTGTGCCGTATCAGGCGCGATGTGCGCCGATTATCAGGCGGCGAAGTATTCCACGCCGGCCTCGAAGATCGGCTGGTACTTGTTGCCGGGCACGTTGACGTACAGGCCGTTGCCGGAACGCTCCGAGTGGCCCATCTTGCCGAACACGCGGCCGTCCGGGCTGGTGATGCCCTCGATGGCGAGCAGCGAGCCGTTCGGGTTCACGTCCAGATCCATGCCGGGGGTGCCGGTCTCGTCCACGTACTGCGTGGCGATCTGGCCGTTGGCCTTGAGCTGGGCGAGCACCTCTCGGAGGCCACAAAGCGGCCCTCGCCGTGGGAGATGGCCACGGTGTGGATGTCGCCCACCGAAGTCTTGGCCAGCCACGGGGAGAGGTCGGAGGCCACGCGCGTGCGGACCAGTCGGCTCTGATGGCGGCCAATGGTGTTGAAGGTCAGCGTCGGGCAGGTGTCGGTCATCGGCACGATGTCGCCGTACGGCACCAGACCCAGCTTGACGAGCGCCTGGAAACCATTGCAGATGCCGAGCATCAGGCCATCGCGGTTCTTCAACAGGTCACGCACGGCCTCGGTGACGGCCGGCGCACGGAAGAACGCGGTGATGAACTTGGCGGAACCGTCCGGCTCATCGCCGCCGGAGAAGCCGCCCGGAATCATCACGATCTGGCTCTTGTTGATTTCCTTGACCAGTGCCTGCGTGGATTCGGCGACGGCGGCCGGCGTCAGGTTGTTGACGATCAGCGTGGTCACGTCGGCACCGGCGCGCTCGAAGGCGGCGGCGGAATCGTACTCGCAGTTGTTGCCCGGGAACACCGGGATCACCACGTGCGGCTTGGCAACGGAAGAACCTGTGTACGCGGTCTTCTTCGGTGCGTGGAAGTCGATGGTCTCGACGGTCTTGCCCTTATCCTCGCCCTTGGAGCGGTATGGGAACACGGATTCGATGCCGGACTCCCAAGCTTCCTGCACGGCGTTCAAGTCCAGCGTCTCACCGGCGGCCTTGAACGCGTATTCAGAGGTGGTGGTGCCGATTTCGCCGATTTCGACCAGGTTGGAGACGGCCGGAAGCTTGGCGTTGTCTGCCAGCTCGACGATGAACGAGCCGTATGCCGGGGTGAACAGGTCATCCACGGCGATGCTGTCGTTCAGGGTCACGCCAATGCGGTTGCCGAGCGTCATCTTGAACAGGGCTTCGGCGGTGGCGCCATAGCCCGGCGTGGAGACGGCCAAGGCATCGTGGAAGTCGGTGAGCTCCTCGATCACGGAGAATGCCTCAAGCAGCGCGTCCTTGTCCGGAGTCAGGCCGTCGGCCAGGTAACGCGGTGCGATACGCACGATACGGTGGTCGGCACCCTTGAACTCGGGGGAGGTGGCGCGCTTCATGTTGCCCACGGCCACGGCGAAGGAAATCAGCGTTGGCGGCACGTCGAGATCCTCGAACGAGCCGGACATGGAGTCCTTACCGCCGATAGCACCGGCGCCAGATCAACTTGGGCCATCAGCGCACCGAGCACGGCGGCCGTCGGCTTGCCCCAGCGTTCCGGCTCGTCGCGCAGCTTCTCGAAGTACTCTTGGAAGCTCAGGTAGGCCTTCTCATGCTCGAAGCCTGCCGCGACCAGCTTGGCCAGCGACTCGACCACAGACAGGTATGCACCGGTGAACTGGTTCTTGGACATAATGTATGGGTTGAAGCCCCACGCCATAGCCGAAGCGGTGGTGGTCTCGCCGAACACCGGCAGCTTGGCGACCATGGCCATGTTCGGGGTGAGCTGACGCTTGCCGCCGAACGGCATAAGCACGGTGCCCGCGCCGATGGTGGAGTCGAAGCGCTCCGACAGACCCTTGTTGGAGGCCACGTTGAGATCGGTGACCATCTTGTTCATGCGCTCGGCCAACGTGCCCTCGCCCCACGGGGTCTCGTAGCCCTGCTGGGCTTCGACGTGCACGGTCTGGTGCTTGGAGCACCGTTGGAGGCCAGGAATTCACGGGACAGGTTCACGATTTCGTCGCCGTTCCAGGTCATCACCATGCGCGGATCCTCGGTCACAGTGGCAATCACCGTGGCTTCGAGGTTCTCTTCGCGAGCGTAGGTGAGGAACTCGTCCACGTCCTCGGCGGCCACGTCCACGGCCATACGCTCCTGAGATTCGGAGATGGCCAGTTCGGTGCCGTCCAGGCCCTCGTACTTCTTGGGCACGGTGTTGAGGTCCACGAACAGGCCGTCAGCCAGCTCGCCGACCGCCACGGACACTCCGCCCGCGCCAAAGTCGTTGCAGCGCTTGATCAGACGGCAGGCATCGCCACGGCGGAACAGACGCTGCAGCTTGCGCTCCACAGGAGCGTTGCCCTTCTGTACCTCAGCGCCGTCGAGTTCCAGGGACTCTACATTGTGAGCCTTGGAAGCACCGGTGGCACCGCCGATACCGTCACGACCGGTACGACCGCCCAGCAGGATGATCTTGTCGCCGGGGGCCGGGGTCTCGCGGCGCACGTGGTCGGCCGGGGTGGCGGCTACGACCGCACCCACCTCCATGCGCTTGGCCACGTAACCGGGGTGGTAGATCTCATCGACCTGGCCGGTGGCCAGACCGATCTGGTTGCCATAGGAGCTGTAGCCGGCGGCAGCGGTGGTCACGAGCTTGGCGCTGGGGTAGCTTGCCCTCGAGCGTCTCGGACACCGGCACGGTCGGGTCTGCGGCGCCGGTGACGCGCATCGCCTGATACACGTAGGAACGGCCAGACAGAGGATCGCGAATGCAGCCGCCGATGCAGGTGGCCGCGCCGCCGAACGGCTCGATTTCGGTGGGGTGGTTGTGGGTCTCGTTCTTGAACAGGAACAGCCAGTCCTGATTCTCGCCGTTCACATCAACCTTGACCTTGACGGTGCAGGCGTTGATTTCCTCGGACTCATCGAGACCGGTCAGGATGCCGTTCTTCTTGAGCCATTTGGCGCCGATAGTGCCCATGTCCATGAGGCAGACGGGCTTGGCATCGCGGCCGAGCTCGTGGCGCATCTCAAGGTAGCGCTCGAATGCGGCCTTGACGGTGGCGTCGTCAATATCCACTTCGTCCAGCTCAGTGCCGAACGTGGTGTGGCGGCAGTGGTCGGACCAGTAGGTGTCGATCACCTTGATCTCAGTGATGGTGGGCTCGCGGCCCTCCTCGCTGAAGTACTTCTGGCAGAATTCGAGGTCGGCCAGATCCATGGCCAGACCGCGCTCGTCAATGAACTTCTGGCCGGCTTCGGCGTCCATCTCGTTGAAACCGGCGATGGTCTCGACCTTGCCGGGCACCGGCACCTGGGTCTTCAGGGTTTCCTTGGTCTCCAGGCTGGCCTCGCGGGCCTCGACCGGGTTGATCACGTAATGCTTGATGGTGTCCACGTCGCGTCGGTCAGTTCGCCTTCCAGCGCGTACAGCTTGGCGGAGCGGACCGTCGGGCGCTCGCCCTGGGAGATGAGCTGGATGCATTCGGCGGCGGAGTCGGCGCGCTGGTCGAACTGGCCGGGCAGGAACTCGGTGGCGAAGACCTTGGCGCCGGCGAAGTCGGGCAGGTCGTAGGCCACATTGTCCACCTGAGGCTCGCTGAACACGGTGGGCACGGTCTGGTCGAACAGCTCCTGGGAGATGCCCTCGACGTCGTAGCGGTTCACGATGCGCAGGGTCTTGAGGCCGGTCAGTCCGAGGATCGTGCGCAGTTCGCCCGCAAGCTGCTGGGCTTCGACATCAAAGCCGGGCTTCTTTTCCACGTACACGCGAAAAACCATGGAAATCCTTTCTTGAAATTATTGAAAAATTGAAGAAGTGCGGTAAAAGAACTTGGCTCCCCTCTCTGAGGGGAGCTGTCAGCGAAGCTGACTGAGGGGAGTTGTCATGGCGGTGAACGTCTTGACCTCCCCCCAGTCGCCTATCGGCGACAGCTCCCCTCGGAGAGGGGAGCCAGCTATATGTTCTGCTACCTGCACCTAAACGACTTACTCGGCGACTTCGATGCCTTCGGACTTGGCGAGCTCGGCCAGACGTTCCTCGATCTCCTCGTAGGCCGGGATGATGCTACCCAGACCACGGCGGAACAGGTCCTTGTCGAGGTGCTCGACCTTGCCGGAGTGGTCCTTCTGATCCCACAGACGGCAGGAATCCGGGGTGATTTCGTCGGCCAGCAGCAGCGTGCCGTCGGTGGCGCGACCCATCTCAATCTTGAAGTCAACCAGCTTGACGTCGATCTTGGCGAAGATCTCGATCAGGGCCTCGTTGATCTTACGAGCCAGCGGGGCGATCTCAGCCAGATCCTCACGGGTGCACACGTCAAGGGCCACGAGGTCATCATCGTTGACGAACGGATCATGCAGATCGTCGTTCTTCAGGAAGTACTCGAGCACCGGCTCCTTGAGCGGCAGGCCTTCCTCCACGCCCAAGCGAGAGCAGAAGTGACCGGCGGCCACGTTACGCAGCACGATCTCCAACGGGAACATGTTCACCTTGCGTACCAGCTGGCCGGTGTCATTCACGCGCTTGACGAGGTGGCTGTCGATGCCGCGCTTCTTGAGCAGGTCGAAGATGATGGTGGTGATGAGGTTGTTCAGACGGCCCTTGCCGGTGAAGTCTTCCTTCTTCTCACCATCGCCAGCAGTGGCGGTGTTCTTGTATTCGACCCACAGAACCTCGGGATCATCGGTTGCGTACAGTTGCTTGGCCTTGCCCTCGTAGAGCTTTTCCAGCTTCTCCATGACTCACCTTTCAGGAGTGAAATTTCTAGGTGAACTAACGGTAAAAGGGTACCAATCGAGGGCTACAACAACACTCACGGATTACTTCACGGTAATAGTCAGCGCATCGGCCACGTGGGCGGCCTTGGCGCGGGCGTCGGCTTCGGATTCGCCGACGGCCAGTGCCACGGCCATGCGGCGGTGGCCATGCACTTCGGGCTTGGCGAAAATACGCAGATCAGTGCTGGGCTCGGCCAGTGCGGCGGCCACGTCGGTGAATTCGGCTTCGCCATCGCCGGCCACCACGATGGCGTGGCTGGCAGCCACCGAGCCGCTCGGAATTGTAAGTGCCACATGCTCAGCAGTAATCGGCAGACCTAGAATCGCGCGAGCGTGCAGCGCGAACTCGCTCAGGCGCTGGGAAGCCATCGTCACCATGCCGGTATCGTGCGGGCGGGGAGAAACCTCGTTGAACAGAATCGAACCATCGGTGAGCACGAACAGTTCCACGCCGAACATGCCCCAACCGGTTTCACCGGCTGCCTGTGCCTTGGCCACCAAGCCTTCAACGACGGTGCGTGCAATGTCTTGAGCCCGCTCAGATTCGCCGCCTGGCTCAGCGGCCGGCTGCCAAGACTCGCGATAATCGCCGGACTCCTGACGCTGGCCAATCGGCGCGCATGTCACAATACCGGCGGACGAAGAAACAGTCAGTACCGTCAACTCACGTTCCAATGGGGCCAACGCTTCCACGATTACGCGCGACACATCACCTTCATCGGCGGCACGGCGGCCTTTTTGAGCCTCGGTCCAAGCGGCATCGATGGCATCGGCGGAACGTACCACCGACTGACCGTGACCAGACGAGCTCATCACCGGCTTGACCACGCATGGATAGCCAACTTCCAAAGCCTCGGCGCGCAGCTCTTCCAGTGAACCAGCGAAACGATACGGCGTGGTCGGCAAGCCCAGCTCCTCGTGAGCCAGCACGCGTAGGCGTTCGCGATCCATGCAGATCGCAGCAATCTCGGCACTTGGCACTACTTGGGCACCGGCAGCTGCAGCTCCGGCCAACATGTCGGTGGCGATGGCCTCCACTTCGGGCACGATAATGTCCGGCTTGACTTCATCGAACAACACCTGCAACTCGGCGGCATTCGCCATATCCAGCACGCGATATTCATGCGCCACTTGCTGGGCTGGAGCACCGGCATAGGAGTCGGCTGCGCACACCCATGCGCCCAGCCGCATCAGCTCAATGGCCACTTCCTTGCCTAGCTCGCCTGCACCCAGAAACAGCACGCGGGTGGGATGTTTGCCCAGCGGTGTGCCGAGCGGGCGGTTCACGGCAGGAATTGCGGGGGAGGGGGAAGTCACGGCAGTATTCACGGCGTTCTCAGTCATACCCACATTCTGCCATGCTGCATGGAATAGGCGAGCGCTCCACGGTGCGGTGAATGACCCACGGTGCAGTGAAATCCGCACGGTGCAGTAATGCAAAATGGCTTAATTCCGCAGTTTGCTAAAATCGTGTTACCGCACGGTGCGTTTTTTACCGCACGGTGTGACGTTTACCACATGATGGGGTTGCGATTCAGGACAGAAAGCACATTCCCATGGAGGTTTCACCGTCCCAAGGAATAATGGGAACTTTGGCCGCCTGAGGGAAGCCTGAGAGTGGTCGATGCAGCACCGCATGCCATTGAAAAGTTGTCCTGCCCGTAACCTGCCATAAATACTGCGTATAGACACGCCATTGCGCGCGTAACAGAGCTGCCGTACCTTAGCAATCACCGGCCGATGAGGTTTGTAGTACGGTCGGGCCAACGTTTTGGGGATGACGGCGGTGTTCCAAAACCAGTACGCCGCTGGCTGGATACAGAGGAGGCCGGCATACCGATGTCGAACGCGGCTTTGATTTCTCAGCGGGCGGCAGGGCTGCCGGGCAATCCTTTTGCCAAGGCGGATGCCCGAGCTGCAGCAGCCATCGCCGCCGGCGAAGATGTCATCGACTTAAGCAAAGGCAATCCGGATGGTCAGCCACCTGCATTTGTGCAGGATGCGCTCGCTCATGCCGCCCATGATCCTTCCCTGTTTCGCTATCCGTCATTTGATGGTTTGCCGGAATACCTGAATGCTATTGCCGGTTGGTACGAGAGCAAGCACGGTGTCTCCGTGGACCCGGCCACTCAACTGCTGGCGACTTCCGGCTCGTCAGTAGGCATTGCCACTGTTATTCAGGCGCTTATCGATCCAGGTGAGACGGTTGTTGCTGTCAATCCTTATTACCCGCAATATGAAGGTTCCACGGCGGTTGCCGGAGGTCGATTCGAGACGATTCCCGCCGATCCGGCGCGTGGTTTCCTGCCTGATTTGGATGCTGTTGATCCGGCTGTGTGGGAACGTGCGAAGCTGCTGATTCTCAACTATCCCAACAATCCGACCGGCGCTGTGGCCGCGCCGGAACTGTATGAAACCGCTGTACGCCTAGCTCAGCAGTATGGGTTCATCGTGCTTAATGATTTTGCCTATGCTGGGCTTGAATTCGGAAGTACGCGCTCGCTGAGCCTATTGGAGACACCCGGTGCGCTTGATGTGGCTCTGGAACTTGGGTCACTCTCCAAAATGTATATGGTGGCCGGCTGGCGCGGTGGATTTGTGGCGGGGAATGCAGAAGTGTTGGCTGCGGTCAAGGCCGTGCACAGGCAGACCGCGGTACTGGCGTCCAGCGTCATCCAGCAGGCCGGTGCAGTGGCACTGGAATCCGATCAGAGCACTGTGGCGGCGCTCGCCGTGCAATACCAGCATCGCTTCGAAGTGGTGCGAGACGGTTTTACCCAAGCCGGCCTGCCGGTATCTGAAGCGCAAGGTGGACTGTTCGCATGGGCCAAAGTACCTGAGCGGTGGGGCAGCGCGGGCGTGCACGATGGCACAGTGAGTGAGGTTAGGGTTGCGGATGGCTCGGCAGACTCGGCAAATAATTCCTCGGCATTCGTGGATTGGTTGCTGAAGACCGCGGGTGTCGCATTGATGCCGGGCTCGTGCTTCGGCAAAGCAGGCGAAGGCTGGGTGCGTATCAGTTTGCTCAAACACACCGCTGATCTGTTTCAGGCTGCAGCGCGGGTTTCGAGGGCTCTGCAAGACAAGTGATTGCTATTCCTGTAGTGCGGCAACGATAGGTCACCTTATTGGGCAAACGTCGCTGAACCATACCATTTCCTATTGGTCCGGACTCAGCCGCCAGATGTGACGGCTACGATGAAGCAATGCGCGAAAACGGGATTGAAAAGAGCATTGACCGCCCGCTGACCATCGCTCTGGTGGTGGATACCGTGGGCAACCAGGGCAATGGCACGTCCAATTCGGCCTTGCAGTGGGCTGCTGAATTGGAGAGACAAGGGCATCATGTGCGGCTCGTAGGTGTTGGCGCCCCTGAATATCCCGCACGAGTGAACAAGGTTCCGCTCGTTTCCTGGGTGGCGGCTAAACAGCTCATGCAGTTCGCCGAGCCCAGTGACACGTTGTTCCGCACCGCGTTCCAAGGTGTGGATGTGGTGCATGTCTATATGCCGTTCAAGTTCGGCCGTCGTGCCGCAAAGGTCGCCCACCAAATGGGTATTCCGGTCACTGCCGGATTCCATCTGCAGCCTGAAAACGTGCTGTATTCCGCCGGTCCGTTACGCCATATTCCCGGCATCTCCAGCTTCCTGTACTGGTTATTCAAACATTGGCTGTACAAGCGCATCGATCATATTCATGTGCCCACCGAGATGACCGCCAGCTTGCTACGCGCGCACGGATACAAGGCGAAACTGCATGTGATTTCCAACGGTTATTCGCCTGTCTACTCACCCAAGAAGCCGGTTGATCCTGAGGCGTCCGCTCCGGTACCGTTCCGCGTTATTGCGTCCGGCAGGCTCGCCAGCGAGAAAGATCAGATTACGCTGATTAAGGCAGTTTCGATGTCGAAGCATGCTGGGGGCATTCAGCTCATCATCGCCGGTACCGGGCCGCTCAAACAGTATCTCAGGTTCCGTGCCGGTCGTTTGCCGGCACGCAAGGCCGACATCGGCTTTCACAAGCATGCCGATATGCCGGATCTGCTGCGTTCGGGCGATCTGTTCGTGCACTGTTCGATTGCCGACATCGAATCGGTGAGTGTAATTGAGGCGATGGCTTGCGGCTTGGTACCGGTGATTGCCGCGTCCGAATTATCGGCGGCCAGCCAGTTTGCGCTGCTGGGCGAATCGTTGTTCCCGGTGCAGAATGCGGCGATGCTGGCACGGCGTATCGATTGGTGGATCGAACATCAGGTTGAGCGTGCAGAATGGGGTGAGAAGTACGCCGAATACACCAAGGCGCACTATTCCGTGGAAGCCTCGGTTCACAAGTTCGTGGACATGGAACGCGAAGCCATAGGGGAGTAGGTTCGTTTTCACCGGGGTCTCTCCCTCAGTCCGCCTTCGGCGGCCAGCTCCCTCGTCAGAGCGAGCTGGCATCGCGAAGTGATGGCGAAGGGAGAGACCTGGAGCTCAACGGTCACAGCAACTCAATAAGCTGGTCGACCTCTTCGGGCGTGGTGGCCCAGCTCGTGCAGATGCGCATCACGGTATGCGTATCATCAGCCTTTTCAGTGAATCCAAGTTTCACGTCACGTTCGAGCCGGTCGATGGTCGGCTGGTCCATCGTCACGAAGATCTGATTGGTCGGTGCTTCGAAGGTGAGCGTGTATCCCTTGGCGTGCAGTGCCTCACGAATGCGGTCGGCCGCCTCATTGGCATTGCGGGCGATCTTGAAGTACAAGTCGTCAGTGAATAGTGCATCGAACTGCGCACCCAGCACGAAGCCCTTGGCCAGCAGCGCGCCATGCTGCTTGATACGGGTCAGGAAATGCTTCGGCGTGTTGTGCTTGGTGAACACAATAGCCTCGCCAAACAGGGCACCTACCTTGGTGCCGCCGATATAGAACACATCGGCGATGTTTGCCATATCTTCCAGCGTCATATCGCTGCCGGTGACGGTCAGTGCATAGCCAAGACGTGCGCCGTCCACGAACAGCGGCATGTCGTACGTATGCGCCACGTCGGCAATGGCCTGCAATTCGGCCTTGGAGTAGATGGTGCCGTATTCGGTGCTTTGCGAGACGTATACGGAACCGGGGAACACCATGTGCTCGTAGTTGCCGTCCGCATAGAAGGTCTTGCAGAATTCGTCCAATTCGGCCGGATCCATCTTGCCGTTGTGGTGGGGAATCGTGAGTACCTTATGGCCGGAGAACTCGATGGCGCCGGCCTCATGCACGTTCGGATGGCCGGACGCGACCGTGATCACGCCTGCATACGCCGGTGTGATGGTATCGATGACGACCTGGTTGGTCTGTGTGCCACCTACCAGGAACCACACGTCCGCATTCGGCTGGCCGCAAGCCTCGCGAATCTTCGCCTTGGCCTGTTCGGTAAGCTCGTCGGAGCCATAACCCGAATACAGATGATTGTTGGCTTCGGCCACGGCCTCCAGTACGGCAGGGTGGGCAGCGCGGGAGTAATCGTTCTCAAAAGACAGCATGATGGACCTTTATGTCCTTGGGTTTGGTGAAGTGGACAGCCCCGAGTGTACAACGTGGGGGTGCGCAGAAAAAACAAAAGACCCTTCCATGAACGGAAGGGTCTTGCTGGGGTGGCCAACGCGGCTCGAACGCGCGACCTTCTGAACCACAATCAGATGCTCTACCAACTGAGCTATGGCCACCATGGTGTTTGACTCGGCGCGCAAAGCGCTGAATTAGCACAACAGGTGAACACTATACACAATCCTGTGGAAAATGTGCGTGCCGGTGTGTTGCGATTGTGGTTCATCGCGTTCTCGCCCGTCGAAGTCATTGTTCTTTTGCATCTCATGCCTTGGGTGTGGACATGCGAGCGTTCACGATGCGAACAGAATTGTCCATTCTTGGTCAATTCCGTTTAGTTTCTTGCGATGTTACTTCCGCTGCTGATGCAGCTGCTGGCCTCCCAGTACGTGTCCGTGCCGGTCGAGTCCCTGTTCCTCAACGCCGTCAAGGTGGTGCTCTTCCCGATCGCCCTCGGTGTGATCTGCCACATGATCTTCGGCAAGAAGATCGAAAAGATTACCGTGGCCCTGCCGATCGTCTCCCAGGTGGCCATCCTGCTGATCATCGGCGTGGTCGTTGCCGCCAACGGCCCGAAGTTGTTCGTGGCCAGCTCCCTGATGGCCATCCCGGTGGTCATCCTGCACAACCTGTGCGGCTACTCGCTGGGCTTCGGTTTCTCCAAGCTGATGTACAAGATCTACCCGAAGCTTCCGCTACGCACAGCAGAAGGCCATCACCTTCGAAGTCGGCATGCAGGATTCCGCTCTGGGTGCAACCCTGGCTCTGACCTCCTTTGCCTCCAACCCGATTGCCGCCGTGCCGTCCACCTTCTTCTCCGTGTGGCACAACATCTCTGGTTCCATCCTGTCCAGCTGGTGGCGCAACCACGATGACAAGCACGAGATCCACTGGGATTCCGACAATGGCGAGAAGGGCTCTGCCAAGAACGTCGCGACCGGTGATCACCCGTTCGATGCTGACAAGAAGGCAACCGCTGATGCCAAGGTCGAAGGCTGATTTTCTCAGCTGAAAACCGACTGCGCAATAACCGCTCCCACTTACTCCCGATTACTGTTTTGGGCGTTTCGCAGGGGCGGTTTTGCTATACTATAAGTGAGGAAACGGCAAGGTGATACGGCAAAGAGGCCGGGCCGCAAATGGATGTTCCCATTGGATATGGAAGAGCACATGGACGTGCTAGATAACACAGTTGGTATGTGGTGAATGATGGATAGCTGAACCTCCTTGGCGGTGCCCCCGTGCGACATAGTCTCCGCGGGGGCACCTGCTGTGTGAGGCAGAGTGTGGGGCAAATACTCTCCGGCGCGTCGTTGTCCGGCGAAATCGTAGTATTGATATTTGTGTGTGCCAACGGCATGCCTTATGTAATAGGTGTGCGCGCTGGGATATCCTTCAAACCGCTGATCGCACGCAGCAATGCGCCGACGGGAGGGGAGAAGGCCATCGGGCCGGTGGACTGGGCTATCTTTTCCGATTCGTCGGATGCCGTCAGCAGACGAGCGTCCGGAGAGCTGAGAAGTGTGGCGCAGTGCGGCGGTCACACGAAAGCAAGAGAAACCACTGAATCGGAGAATTCAAGTTGCCTACTATTGAACAGCTCGTCCGTAAGGGACGTCAGGCAAAGCCGAAGAAGTCCAAGACTTTGGCCCTGAAGGGAAGCCCGCTGCGTCGTGGCGTGTGCACCCGTGTTTACACCACCACCCCGAAGAAGCCGAACTCGGCTCTGCGTAAGGTCGCCCGTGTGCGCCTGTCCTCGGGCATCGAAGTCACCGCCTACATTCCGGGCGAGGGCCACAACCTGCAGGAGCACTCCATCGTGCTCGTGCGCGGCGGCCGTGTGAAGGATCTGCCGGGTGTGCGTTACCACATCGTGCGTGGTGCGCTCGATACCCAGGGTGTCAAGGACCGTAAGCAGGGTCGTTCCCTGTATGGAGCAAAGAAGGCGAAGTAAGAGATATGTCACGTAAGGGACCTTCCAAGAAGCACGTCGTGCTGCCCGATCCGATCTACGGTTCCACCGTGGTGGCGCAGCTCATCAACAAGATTCTGCTTGACGGCAAGAAGTCGATCGCCGAGGACATCGTGTACTCCGCGCTCGATATGGTCAAGGAGAAGTCCGACCAGGAGCCGGTGGCTGTGCTCAAGCGCGCCCTGGACAACATCCGTCCGTCCCTCGAGGTTCGCTCCCGCCGTGTCGGTGGCGCTACCTACCAGGTGCCGGTCGAGGTCAAGCCGAACCGCGCCAACACCCTGTCGCTTCGCTGGCTGACCGATTTCTCCCGCGCCCGTCGTGAGAAGACCATGGCCGAGCGTCTCGCCAACGAGATCCTCGATGCTCCAACGGTCTCGGCGCTTCCGTCAAGCGTCGCGAGGACACCCACAAGATGGCTGAGGCCAACAAGGCCTTCGCTCACTACCGCTGGTAGTCTTAAGCCCCCTAAGAAAGCTAAGGAAAAACGATGGCTGAAGAGATTTCGGACCTCCACGACGTCCGCAATATCGGCATCATGGCCCACATCGATGCCGGCAAGACCACCACTACCGAGCGTATTCTGTTCTACACCGGTAAGAACTACAAGATCGGCGAGACCCACGACGGCGCCTCCACCATGGACTTCATGGCGCAGGAGCAGGAACGTGGTATCACCATCCAGTCCGCTGCTACCACCTGCTTCTGGAGCGTCAGTCCCACGACACCAAGGGCAAGTTCCAGATCAACATCATCGATACCCCTGGCCACGTGGACTTCACGGCGAGGTGGAGCGCTCCCTGCGTGTGCTCGATGGCGCCGTTGCCGTGTTCGACGGCAAGGAAGGCGTGGAGCCGCAGTCCGAGACCGTGTGGCGTCAGGCTGACAAGTACGGCGTTCCGCGTATCTGCTTCATCAACAAGATGGACAAGCTCGGCGCGAACTTCTACTACTCCGTCGACACCATCAAGGAGAAGCTGGGCGCTACTCCGATCGTGATGCAGCTGCCGATCGGTTCCGAGAACGACTTCACTGGCGTTGTCGACCTGGTTGAGATGCAGGCCTACGTGTGGAACGGCACCGAGGAGCTCGGCGCCAAGTACGACACCACCGAGATCCCGGACGACCTCAAGGACAAGGCCCAGGAATACCACGAGAAGCTCGTGGAAGCCGCTGCCGAAGCCGACGACGAGCTCATGAACAAGTTCTTCGAGGACGGCGACCTGTCCAAGGAAGACATCCGCGCTGGCGTGCGCAAGCTCACCATCGCCAAGGAAGCCTTCCCGATCTTCTGCGGTTCCGCCTTCAAGGACAAGGGCGTTCAGCCGATGCTGGACGGCGTCGTCGATTACCTGCCGTCCCCGGAGGACGTGCCGGCCATCAAGGGCTACAAGCCTGGCGATGAGTCCGTCGAGATCGACCGCAAGCCGGTCAAGACCGATCCGTTCTCGGCTCTGGTCTTCAAGATCTCCACCCACCCGTTCTACGGCAAGCTCGTGTTCGTGCGTGTGTACTCCGGTTCCGTCAAGCCCGGCGATTCCGTGCTCGACTCCACCCGCGAGAAGAAGGAACGTATCGGCAAGATCTTCCAGATGCACGCCGATAAGGAAAACCCGATGGAGCAGGCTGACGCCGGCAACATCTACACCTTCGTGGGCCTCAAGAACGTCACCACCGGTGACACCCTGTGCGCCATCGACGATCCGATCACCCTCGACTCCATGACCTTCCCGGATCCTGTGATCCAGGTGGCCGTCGAGCCGAAGACCAAGGCCGACCAGGAGAAGATGGGCATCGCCCTGTCCAAGCTGGCCGAAGAGGATCCGACCTTCCAGGTCACGACCGACGAAGAGTCCGGCCAGACCCTGATCGCCGGCATGGGCGAGCTCCAGCTCGACATCATCGTCGACCGTATGCGCCGCGAGTTCAAGGTGGAGTGCAACCAGGGCAAGCCGCAGGTTGCTTACCGCGAGACCATCCGCAAGGCCGTCATGGACCAGGGCTACACCCACAAGAAGCAGACCGGTGGTTCCGGCCAGTTCGCAAAGGTCCTGATGAACTTCGAGCCGCTCGACACCACCGAGGGCAAGACCTTCGAGTTCGAGAACAAGGTCACCGGTGGCCACATCTCCGGCGAATTCATCGGCCCCATCGAGGCTGGTGTCAAGGAGGCCATGGAGTCCGGTATCCTCGCCGGCTTCCCGGTCGTGGGCGTCAAGGCCACCGTCACCGATGGTCAGATGCACCCGGTCGATTCCTCCGAAATGGCCTTCAAGCTCGCAGGTTCCATGTGCTTCAAGGAAGCTGCCCCGAAGGCTAAGCCGGTCATCCTCGAACCGATCATGAAGGTCGAAGTTCGTACGCCGGAAGAGTACATGGGCGATGTCATCGGCGATCTGAACCAGCGTCGTGGCAACATCCAGTCCATGACCGACGGTGTCGGCGTCAAGGTCATCGACGCCAAGGTCCCGCTGTCCGAGATGTTCGGCTACATCGGCGACCTGCGTTCCAAGACCCAGGGCCGCGCCATGTTCACCATGGAGATGGACTCCTACGACGAGGTGCCGAAGAGCGTCTCCGAGGAGATCATCAAGGCTCAGCGCGGCGAGTGACACGCGCCTCACGATGAAGTAGCCAGTGTCGCCAGTCAGCGGTAACATTCTGTACCGCTGACTGGGTTCTGGCTCTTCAAAGTGGCACATAACCCAGAAACCCAGTAGAATAGAGCGAGTGCCTGCGCGAAAGGGTGCAGGAAACTCACGAGACGTCCAGGAGGACAAAAGTAATGGCAAAGGAAAAGTACGAGCGTACTAAGCCGCACGTTAACATTGGTACCATCGGCCACGTCGATCACGGTAAGACTACCCTGACTGCTGCCATCTCCAAGGTGCTGCACGAGGAGTTCCCGGATGTCAACCCGGAGTACGACTTCAACCAGATCGATTCTGCTCCGGAAGAGGCCGCCCGCGGTATCACCATCAACATCGCCCACATCGAGTACCAGACCGAGAAGCGTCACTACGCTCACGTCGACTGCCCGGGCCACGCCGACTTCGTGAAGAACATGATCACCGGTGCTGCCAGATGGATGGCGCCATCCTCGTTGTGGCCGCCACCGACGGCCCGATGGCTCAGACCCGCGAGCACGTGCTGCTCGCTCGTCAGGTGGGCGTCCCGAAGATCCTTGTCGCCCTGAACAAGTGCGACATGGTTGAGGATGAGGAGCTCATCGAGCTCGTCGAAGAAGAGGTCCGCGACCTCCTCGACGAGAACGGTTTCGACCGCGACTGCCCGGTCATCCACACCTCCGCTTACGGTGCTCTGCACGACGACGCTCCGGACCACGAGAAGTGGGTCCAGTCCGTTAAGGACCTCATGGACGCCGTCGACGACTACATCCCGACCCCGGTCCACGACCTCGACAAGCCGTTCCTGATGCCGATCGAGACGTCTTCACCATCTCCGGCCGTGGTACCGTTGTCACCGGTCGTGTTGAGCGTGGCCAGCTGGCCGTCAACACTCCGGTCGAGATCGTTGGTATCCGTCCGACCCAGACCACCACCGTCACCTCCATCGAGACCTTCCACAAGACCATGGACGCCTGCGAGGCTGGCGACAACACCGGTTTGCTGCTGCGTGGTCTTGGCCGTGAAGATGTCGAGCGTGGCCAGGTTGTGGCCAAGCCGGGCTCCGTCACCCCGCACACCAAGTTCGAGGGCGAAGTCTACGTGCTGACCAAGGACGAGGGCGGCCGTCACTCGCCGTTCTTCTCCAACTACCGTCCGCAGTTCTACTTCCGCACCACCGACGTCACCGGCGTCATCGAGCTGCCGGAAGGCGTCGAGATGGTTCAGCCGGGCGACCACGCTACCTTCACCGTTGAGCTGATTCAGCCCATCGCTATGGAGGAAGGCCTGACCTTCGCTGTGCGTGAAGGTGGCCACACCGTTGGCTCCGGTCGTGTGACCAAGATCCTCGCCTGATTTTCATCAGACAAGAATCTTCGCTTGAACTAGCGTTATAGAAAATCCCCTTCGAGGAAACTCGGAGGGGATTTCCTATAACCGCAGCAGGATATGGATATGTACCACGACTTCCGGCCTGGATGCGCTAATGTTGTTTTCCAATAGATAAACGGACTGCTGCACTGCGAGGGTATGACACTGATGGCAGGCCGGGAAAGAAGGTCGATGATGACTGGTGCACAGGCTTCTCACTGTGGTTCCGTATCCGCAATTTCACTGGGACTGCCTGTTTCCACGGCGATTCCGGAGGCCAAGGCATATTGCCGAAGGCTCTGTTCGTGGGCAAAGCGCCGATTTCCGGCAAGCTTAAGCAGCGGTTTGTGAATGAGATTGAATCCATCACCATGCTGGCCCTGGCTCGTTCTGCCAACACTGGACTTGCGGATGGCAAACTGATTCCAGAAGTGTTGATTATCGGTCTTAAACTTACGGCTAAAGCCACTGAAATACCTTCTGAAGTCATCGAACTTATTGCCGGACAACGCAAGTCGGGCATTGTGTTTGCATGTGTGCGCGAGGTGCCGTTCGAAGGCAGAACGCGCGAGGAATGCGCGTTCGCGGTGCGTCGTGCACAGCCGGGGCGTGCTGGACACACGCTTATTTATCACGTGTATGCAGGCGACTGGCAGCCGGCAGGGGAGTGCCAGCTTGAGTTGACCGGCTCCACCATTGATGAACTGTGGGCTTCCTTGTGCTCGCAAGCGATTTTGGGAACCACGGACTTCGAGAATCTGGATGCACGCATCGTGCAGCATGGCGAGATCGCGCGACTCGAAGCCGATGTTGACAAACTTACGCGAGATCATCAGCGTGCTAAGAATCCGGCACAGCGTAACGAAATTTACGCCAAACTCCACAAGGCAAAGACGCAATTAGCGCAGATGCGCGAAGTATAAGGCGTTACAGTTGAACCATGTTCCCATTGCTTGAGACCCTGGTCGCCGTATATGAGGTGGGCCAGTTCACGTTGGCTGCTGACGAGCTGAAAGTGTCGCAGTCGACGGTGTCGTCGCGCATCGCCCAATTGGAACAGATGGTCGGGGCTCCGCTGTTCGTGCGCAATGCGAAAAGCGATGTGACGCCTACGCAGGCCGGGCGGATGCTGTATCAGACTGCCATTGGTATTGATGGATTATGGCGTGATACGCGCGAGCAGATTGCCCGCGTGCAGGAGGATCGCGAGCCATTGGCGGTCTCGTTCTCGCATACGACCGCCGCAATATTGCTTCCCAAGGCATTGCCGGTCATGGCCCGGAACATGGATGGGTTCGATTTTGCCGTGCAGGTGATGAACTCGGACGCCATTCTTGGCCAAGCAAGCATGAAAGCCGTGCATTTGGGCGTGGTGGAAAAGCCGATCGTCAATGATTCGGTGGATCGTGTCACCCTGTGCGAGGACCGGCTGGTCTTGGCGGGAGAACCAGACGGCGTATGGATGGTGCGCGAGCACGGTTCCGGTGTGCGGTATTACACGGATTTGTATTTCAAAACCATGCAGGGTTTGCCGCCTCGCACCATGGAGGTGTCCAGCAATGCCGCGATTGCGGCGGCGTTGTCTTCCGGCTTTGGGCAGTCGCTGATTTCGGAAGCCGCAGTGCCTTCTGGAGTGCCGGCGCGAAAGCTCGGAGACGAATTCGTGCGCCGTTTCTATGCCTTGGTGCCGAGATCCGGCCTGACGCACGATCAGCGAGAGCTGGTGGAAGCGATTATCGCTGTGTTGCGCGGATAGTCAGTGCCTTGTCTCCCGTCAGAGGGGAGCCAGAATGTGGCATCGGCAAAATCGATGATATGTATTGGTAGCAATGATTTGACCGATGTAAACACTTGAGATTCAATAGACACCATGAGAGAGTTCTGTACAAAATGGTGGAAGCGCATTGCCGCCGTTGACATGTTGTTCATTGGCGTTCTGACTCTGCTGGCTTCGCTGTTCGCCTCCTGTCTCAAGCAGTTCCCCGGATTCAGCCTGTTCGGCGCGCTTATCATCGCGCTGCTCATCGGTATGATCATCCAGTTCCCGATCCGCAGTGCCTATGTCGGTTCCAATGATGGCCGCAAGGCAGGCGTCAAGGACGCCGCTGGCCTGATTTCCAACAAGCTGCTGCGCCTCGGCATCATCCTGCTCGGTTTCAAGCTCAACCTCGCCGTGCTGTTCACGCAGGGCATCAAGTGTCTGCCGATCGCCGCTGTGGTCGTCACGCTGACCATCATCGTGTGCTATGCCATCGCCCGCAAGCTCGGTGTCGACCCGATGCTCGCCATCCTGACCGCCGGTGGCACCGGCATCTGCGGTGCGGCCGCCGTCATGGGTCTGGCCGGTTCCATCAAGGTGTCTGAGGACAAGCAGGACGAGAAGGATAACGACGTGACCATGGCCGTGGCCATCGTAGCCATTATGGGTACTGTGTTCGCGTTGCTGGAGATCGCGCTCGGCCCGCTGACCGGCATGACCAAGGACCAGCTGGGCATCACCGCCGGTGCTTCCCTGCACGAAATCGCCCACGCGGTCGCCGCCGGCGACGCTTTCGGCGCGGTGGACATCGCCACCATCATGAAGCTCTCCCGCGTGCTCATGCTCGTGTTCGCCGCCATCATTATCGCTATCTGGTGGGAGAAGAAGCACTCTGAGGTGGAGAACACCGGCAAGAAGACCGTGGCCTTCCCGTGGTTCATGCTCGGCTTTATCGGCGCTTCGATCATCGGCACTTTCGTGCCGTTCATCGCCTTCATCACCCCGCAGCTCGTGGACTTCGCGTACATCGTGCTCGGCATGGCCATGGCCGCGCTCGGCATCAACGTGAACTTCAAGGCCATTGCTTCCAAGGGTAAGAAGCCGATGCTCGCCAGCTTCCTGACCTCGATTCTGCTCATGTGCTTCGCGGCAGGCGTCGCGGTGCTGTTTTTCTGATTGATAAGTGCTCTGAAATACGAATAGGAGGCATATGAATGAGTCATATGCCTCCTATTCGTTGTCGTGATATGTCGGTGCAATCAGTCGGCGCGATGGTATCCGCGTTGACTGAGGATGTTGTCGTGATGATTGCCATGAGTGTTCTGCCTAGTCGTTGAGGACATCGCACGTTGCATGCCGATGATGGCGAAGGCGATTACCACCATGATTACGAACGCCACAGCGAACCAGCACCATAGCAGCACGAACAGTGCCACGGAACGGGTGAAGTTGCTGGACGATTTGAATGTCACGTTGCGGTTCATCACGAAGTTGTAGGTCGCCGAACACACCACGGCGATGCCGTTGGCGATCTGTGAGGGTACGCCGATCAAGTGCAGAATGGCGAACGTCGCATACTCCGCAATGGTCTGCGTGGCGGAAACACCCACATACTTGCCCAACACGGCGAGTCCATTTTGCTTCGGGGTTGCCGTGCCCACGGTATTTTCCGCAGTATTTGTTGTGGTCGAGGTATTTGTGGCGCCCACACCTTGATTCGGCTTCACATCCGCTCCATTGTTCGCCATGCCCATATACCTCCCGGATGTACCTGTGACGTTCGACCTCGCAATGATATCGCTGACCGCGTCGGGAATCGGCGTGGCGGTCAGACGAGAAAACCGCAGGCCGCAGCAACGACCGGCACACTCAGCGACAGCACCAGATAGGCCGCTGCGGTGGGGTAGCGGTGTTTGCGGAAGAGCATCACCATTTCGTTGATTGCGGTCGAGAACGTGGAGAAGCCGCCGAGGAAACCGGTGGCCAGCACTAGCCGCCATGGTTCATCAAGTGTCCCGCCGAGGGCCAGCGCCGCGACCAAACCGGCTAGGAATCCGGCGATGAGATTGATGGTGAACGTGGAAAGTGGGAATGCGCGCCGCCAGTACGTTTTGATGGTCACGTCAAGCAGATAGCGGCAGGAGGCGCCTACGCCACCGCACAGGCAGACCAAGATTGGTAGGAATACGGTCATCACGCCTTACCTCCCTTGCTGGTCGTAGCGGCATTCGTATCAGCGGACGCTTCGGCGGATACGTTCGAGGGGCCTGCCAGATGCGTTCCTGCCCACACGCCGGCAGACGCACAAACCAGACCCAGCGCGAACGTCACCAGTAGATAGGCAATGCCGGCCGCCACCTGACCGTCGCGGATTGCGGCAAAACCTTCCAGCGCGAGTGTCGACATCGTAGACAAACCACCGCATACGCCCATGCCGAGTCCGCGACTGGCAAGTTCTTTGGAACGTGCACCGAACCGGGAAGCGCCGGCCAAGTAAGCGGTCAGCCCTGCATAGCAGAAGCAAGCCAGCATGTTGGCCACAAACGTGCCGGTGTGGAAGCTGCCAGCCGCGGGAATCTGCGCGAACGCATAGCGAATCGCGGTGCCAATAGTGCCGCCGCAGAAGACGACCAACACAATATCAAGATGAATATCGGGGAGCTTGCACGCCGGGGGAGTGGTCGTGTGCGTAATCGGCCGGGCGCCTGCGAATGGGGATTGCGAACCCATAGTAGTCTTTCCTGAAACCGCTGAATCCTGCTGAAGACACAACGATTTCATGCAATGTCAAATCGTGTGTAGGAACTATCAGCAGTGTGCGGTTCGAAACAAGTTCAGGCGGGTCCCATCGCCGAATCCCAGCCTACTCGTGCAGAAGACATCCATGGGCGTGTCGCTGTTTTACTTCAAGTACTTGAGGTTTTTAGAGTTGTCGATATGAGCACAACGACCGCATGGCATACGATTCGCGAGGCGTCGATGATTTCCGGGCTTCCGGAGTCCACGCTGCGCTACTACGAGCAGATCGGCATTATCGCTCCCATCACTCGCGACCCGAGTTCGGGGCATCGCGCCTAGGCCCTGCGTCTCGCTGCCAAAGCCGAATCCATTCGAATGCAGCAGGCGTACGTATCGTTCAAGACACTGTACTGGCGGGCTAAGGCTGAGGGGCGCGACGAGGAGGCGCAGCAGCTCATCGAAGAAAACCGGAACATCATCGAACAGGTGAAGCGCCTGCAAACCGACGTCAAACAATAAACGACAATAGACAAATATTCCCAACAAAGGAGTGATTGACATGACCGAAATGATGAAAGCCGCGATTTTCGTGGAGCCTGGCAAGATGGCCGTGGAAGAAGTGCCGAAGGCGACGCTTGAACAGGATGATGACATCGTGATCCGCGTGGTGCGCACGTGCGTGTGTGGCTCTGATTTGTGGTTCTTCCGTGGGCTGAGCGGACAGGCCGCGCACAGCCAGGTGGGTCACGAGTCCATCGGTGTGGTCGAAGAGGTTGGCGCGGCGGTCGAATCCGTTAAGCCAGGTGATTTCGTGGTCGTGCCATTCCCGTACAGCTGCGGCAAGTGCCCGGTATGCAAGGCCGGCTTCGAATCCGTGTGCCCGCACGGCGGCTACTTCTCCGCTTGTCAGGCCGAATACCTGCGTGTGCCCGAGGCGGACGGCACCGTGGTCAAGGTGCCCGGTTCACCGGAAGATTATTCCGATGAACAGCTCGCATCGCTGCTGACCATTTCCGATGTGATGTCCACCGGTTATCACGCGGCGGCTTCTGCCGAGGTCAAGCCCGGTGACACCGCCGTGGTCATGGGCGATGGTGCAGTCGGCCTGTGCGGTGTGATTGCCGCCAAGATGCGCGGTGCCACGCGCATTATTGCCATGAGCCGTCACGAGGATCGCGCGGCGCTCGCCCGCGAATTCGGTGCGACTGATATCGTGCCGGAGCGTGATCAGGCTGCCATTGACAAGGTGCTGGAGATGACCGATGGCTACGGCGCCGACGCTGTGCTCGAATGCGTGGGCTCCAAGCAGTCGTTCGATACGGCGATTGGCCTGATCCGACGCGGCGGCGTGATCGGCCGTGTGGGCCTGCCGCACGATGTGGAGATCAGCGCCGAAGGCACGTTCTACGGCAACATCGGCATCAAGGGCGGACCGGCTCCCGTGCGCCACTATGACCTTGATGAGGGTCTGCTGGACGCGGTGCTCAAGGGCGAGATCAACCCCGGCCGCGTGTTCACCGCCGAGTACGATCTCGACCATATCCAAGACGCCTACGAGGCGATGGACCAGCGCAAGGTCATCAAGGCGCTGATTCGGTTCTAGGGTCGGGCGCGCAGAGAACGGTTCTCGTTAAGAACCGTGTGAGCAATTCGCCCAAAACCACACAATCGAACATCAAGGGATGCCCGGAATTGCAACGTTTCAGGCATCCCCTTGTTTGGTTTGCCGAGATAAAGGCTCACATGTTTCTTATTGAGAACTGTTCGCTGAAAACGACTACTTGGCGAGCAACGCCTTGTACTGCTCGGTGGCCTGAGCGAGGGTCTCGTCAGTGATGCCGAAGGCGCCGTACGTGGCAAACGGCTTGAGCCAGGTTGCGCCGATGCGAAGCCTACACGGGGTGCACCGTCAGCGAAAAGTCGCCGATGGTGCTGACGGTCGAGGGTGAGGCAAGATTGCAGACATCTCGCAAGCAGTACGTGGCATACAGCGGAAGATAGGTTGTTCTGCCGTCCTGCACGATATTGGAGCGGGACAACACCACGCCCTGCGAGACGTGATATTCGGCATTGGCCAATACGGCGTCGATGGCGGCGTGCGTGCGGTAGCTTCGCCCCGACTTGACCTCAAACGGCATCACGGAATCGGCGTTTGTGTCGGCGATGAAATCGACTTCGCCATGTTTCTTCGCCATGTAGTAATACAGCGGAATGCCTTGTGCTGTCAGCTCCTGAGCGATTACGTTCTCGTAGATGGCGCCCAGGTTCGGGGACGAATCATCGAGATATGCGGCCTGAGCGGTTGGCTGCGGATATCGTGCCATAAGCATACCGGTATCAGACTGATACAGTTTGAACTTCGGCGATTGCGCCGTGCGCCTCAATGGCGATTTCGGTTCGGTGACGCAGTTGGTTTTCAATGCAACGCCCGCGTCAACAAGCCAGAGAAAATCCTTCTGGTTGCGATCGTACCGGGCACCGGGGCTGATGGAGGAGACGGCGAATCTGCCGTTGCCATCAATCAGCTGGGTGGGGAGCTGGTCGAAGATCTCCTGCACTTGCAATGCACGATTGCCTGCGTACTGCGAGATATCGTGGCGATATTGTCGGTTCAGCTCGTTCTGTACCGCGCGCACGGCCGCCAAATCGCCTTTGGTGTCCAAGAAACGCTGCACGACTTCCGGCATACCGCCGACTACCAGATAGGTGCGGAAGTTCGTCATCATCGCATCGTGAATGTATTGATCGATTGGCGTGGCCGACTGGCAGGATTCTCGGATGCTTTCAAGTGTCGTCTTCTGTACGCCGATGGCCCAACAGAATTCCTCGAAATCCATGGGACGCATGGTTTTTTCGATGACCGAGCCAACGGGGTAGGAGCGTACGCCCTTGAACTCGGTGCCAAGCATGGAGCCGGAGAATACGTAATCGAAACGGCCGTCAGCCATCAGAAACTTGACCATGGTCATCACGTCCGGTGCTTCTTGCACCTCGTCGATGAAAACCAGTGTATCGCCGGGGATGAGCGTCGAAGGTGAAAACAAGGTCAGACGGCTGATGAACTCCTGCACGTCGTTCGCAGATGCGAGCGCTTTGGCTGCTTGCTTGTTCTCGTACAGGTTGATTTCAAGGTAATGGGTGTATTCGTGTTTGGCGAACTCGCGTACTGCGTAGCTCTTGCCGACTTGACGGGCGCCGGTCAGCAGCAGTGCTTTGCCAGTGCCGTTCCGCTTCCATTCCAGCAGATCGTCCGAGATTTTGCGCTCAAGCATGGCAGTTCCTTTCCGAATCCCTTACGAGAGTAACATTTTCTGCCTTGTATGTGCAAAATTCCGCATTTCAGAACGTGGTTTTGGTGCAAAATACCGAATTTTAAAGTAGGAATTTGGTGCAAAATGCCGTGCAAATGGTGAATCTGACGTTCTCGTATCTGGGCGGACTGATGGCCTGATGGTCGCGCTGGCGATCCCGGGTTTCCTCTGCTGGCTCGGTGCAGGGCCTCTCGCCAAGCGGATATGCAAGATCATGACCGAGCGCAACGAGCCGGCAATCGACCATCTGCATGGTGTGAACTTCGACGTATGCCGGCGTGCGAACTCCCTGTTGATGCGCGGCGACGACACCGGTGGTGCCGCTGATAGTACTGATGGCAGCGAGAGCAAGACGCTGGAGCAACCTGAAATATATTGAACCTTTGAGGAAGTGGAAGGGGATGGATATGGCAACCATCATGGTCGTGGAGGACGAGAAGGAACTCAACGACATCATGTGCATGTATCTGCGTGACGCGGGGTACACGGTGTACGGGTGTCTGTCGGTCAACGAGGCGTATACGGCGATGCATGGGCGAATCATCGACCTCGTGATTTCGGACATTATGATACCCGGCCTCGATGGGGTCGAGTTCGCGGCGAAACTGCGGCAAATGGATGATCATCTGCCGATTATCTTCGTGACTGCGCGTGACGACATGGCTTCGAAGAAGCACGGTTTCCATACCGGTGTGGATGATTACATGGTCAAGCCGGTCGAATTGGATGAGCTGGTGCTGCGCGTCGAGGCATTGCTGCGATGTACCGGCATCGAGGAAAGACACCTGCTCAAGGTGGGTGGACTGATGCTTGACGCGGGGGAGATGTCGGCCCAATGGACGGTAATCCGGTCGAGCTGACCGTGCGCTTGCCGGCAGTGCAGTAAGGCGCCATCAGCGAAGCTACTTGTGAATTCGGAATGGGGCCGCAGGCAGGCCAAAAGCGTTGAACAGCGGTGCCGGGCCCCAACTGAACCAGCCGTAACGTGCGCAGATCGGATGCGATACCGCGTCGGCATGAAGCACCACGGTATCGGCCTCGATCCGTGCGTCCGCACGGTGATAGATGCCGTCCGATCCAGCGATTTCGAAGCCGGAAGCCGCCGCGTCGCATCGATTCACGGTCCACAAGGTTCTGTTTCCCCGGATTCAGACGAGTGGACTGCCGGTAGGTGACCGACATCGTCGCTCCCAGACCACGGTCCGAAATGCAGGCCGTCGGCGTTGTCAAAACGCACCTGCAGCTCATCGGCCGTTTCGCCGGCGGATGCCAGCGAAACGAATGCGGGACCATCGGCGTGGACGGGAAGACCATAGACATGGGCTTCGGCTTGCAGCGCAATGCGCTCACCAACCGGACGTTTGTCGGTCGGATGGATGTTGTTGAACTCGCCGGTATCGAACGTGACCGCCAGATACACGTCGGGAATGATACGTGCTGCATCGGCTTGTGCTTCGCGGATATGAGGCCAGAACATGCGATCAATGCCGCTGTTGTATTCCTTCTGATCGATCCAACGTGGCAATTGCACGATGATGAACGGCAGTTCCGCCTCGTTTCCGACCGATGCGGCAGGCGTGTCGGCGATTGGTTCGGCACCGTGGCCGCGCGCGGCATCATCGGCGACTATCCGCCCCACATCGTAGCTATCACTGAAATCGCCGCCTGCGCGCCGGCTCCACAACGTCCGCCATTCACCGATCATGCAACCCAGCAGTTCGCGATACGAGGCGTACCGCTGCTCGTCCTCTTCGCCTTGATACCACAGCACGCCGCGCGTGGAGAACGGGGCCAACCGGCGCACCATCGCGTTGAATGCGCCGGTGACGTGATATTGGGAGAACGGGGTGACGGGCGGCGGCCACGGGCACTCACCGTACCGGGCGTTGAGCACATCCCACGTGATGTCCGGTACTGCAGCCTGTGCGGCGGCGATCTGCTCATTCCACGCATTGAAGGTGCATTGCCAGGAGTCGGTTTCGTCGTGGAACTGCTGATCGGTTTTGCCGTCGATCTGCTGATGGTAGCGGTCAAGATAGCCGCGCCCGGCCTCGGTGGCGGTGAGCATGTGTTCGCTCATCCACGAGGTGATCGACGTACCGCCGATATAGCAATCGACGATACCGACCGGTACGTCGGGTCCCAGGTCCCGCCGTAGTTTGCGTGCGAAATAATAGGCGATTGCGGACATCGTGCTGCAGGAATCGGGGGAGCTGGCTCGCCAGGCCGACTGGTTCTCGGCCGCGATAAGTTCGCTGTCCACCACGCCGAACTTGGGCACATTGAAGAAGCGCAGCAGCGGATCATCGGATGCGGCGATGGCCGAATCCGCATCACGGTCGTTGTGCAGTTCGAATTCGATGTTGCTTTGCCCGCTGGCAATCCATACTTCGCCGACCATGACGTTAAAGTACTTAAGCGTTACGCTGGTGCGGTCGGAGATGGTCAGCGTATACGGTCCACCGGCTTCCAGCGGCGGTAGCGTAACCATCCAGGTGCCGTCCGGGGCGATCGATCCGATGGCGCTGACACTGTCCGTGATGGAGCGCGATGATTGACGGCGAATCAGTGCGCTGCCATCTGCCGTGCTCAGCACGTCACGACGGGCCGTCCAGGCGTGCCGGTGCCGAACAATACGATTGGCTTGCCGCGTTGCAGCACCATGTCATGGGAGAAGATGGCGGAAGGCCGAAACTCGGCGGTGCCGATTGGCTTGTTCCGTGCGGCTTCGGCTGCGCTTTCGTCCACGCCGCTGGCGTTGGCGCCGGGTGCCGGGCCGGTGGCCGTCTGTGGTGATGCGCTCATGTGAGTTCCTCTCTTGATGGTAAGCGGCGGGTCCCGATGGGTTGCCTACGGTGGTCAGTCCCAAATCGCAGGGCCGAGGGATTCGATGAAGGCGGTGAGCTCGTCCGCCATCTCCTGATGTTCGGCGATGCGCGGGTGACCGGGCGTGGCTGAACCGTTGCGCGAATACAGGAAGTGGTGCACCTTCGGGTCCGGGGCGATGCCGTTGTTGCGGTCGCCGGTTGAGACAACACGCACGGCGTCATCAATTGCCTGATCCCAACTGGCGTCATGCTGCAGTACGGTGGTGGCGCAGATGATGGTGGCTTGGAGATACTTGCCTCGCAACGTTCGCAGGAAATCGACGTATCGCGCCCGCCATTGGACCGACTGCTCGCCCTGATAGTCCGCTGCCATGAAATCGACTGGATGCGCATCGTTCTGTCCGAGCGCCACAACCACGACCTGCGGGGTGTAGCGTGAGAAATCCCATGGCTTGGTTCCGCCGAGGAACGGGTTGTATTCGATGCGGTCCCAGATGCTTTCCATGCCCACGTAATCCGGTCCGCAGAACCAGCCGATGCCGTCCAGCAGCGAAGCACCGCCTTGAGCCACGATGTTCACTGACGCTCCGAGATTGCGCGCGGTGATGGCCGCATAGGAATACCACGAATTGCTGTAGGGGCTCAGATCCGTATCCGGATCGGCCTTGCCGGTGTACAGCGCGGCTTCGTTGCGTTCGCCGCACGATACGGAATCGCCGTATACCTCGATGCGCCGGATGGGAGCAGGTGTGGCCGGCGGCAACACCCGGGCCTGATCGTCAATGAGAAAGCCGGTAATCTCCAGATAGTGCTCGCCATCCTGACGCTTATAGACTACCACCTCATGTTCGATGTCCGGCAGATGTTCAGCGAGCATCACGGTGGTTTCTGCGTCATTCTCGGTGATGCGCGCCCGATAAGGCACGCCATCGATCACCGCGCCGAGTGTGCTGTCGCCATAGTTATGGCGATTGATCAGTCGGACACCCACCGAAGTGCCGGTGCAGCGGAACGTGGCCTGCGTGTAGGGGAACACCCATACCGGGCGGTCCGGGACGTCGATATCGATGCGGCCCATGGTCCTAATCACGGGGTTGTTGGGAGTGATCTGCTGCATGCTGCTTCCTTGCTTGGTGTGGGTCTTGGCGGAAAGGTGCCGTCTGGCAGGCGGTCGGCGTGGGGGGGGGGGCGAGTCCGTTCTCCTCGACATGGTTCCAAAACCGTACGCAACACAGCGACTTAACCGCTTCAGATTTCATGGTACACTATTGCCCAACGATCCGAGATATGCAAGACCCGCGTGTCGCGGACACGGTGAGAGCCCGACATATGACCCATATTCCCTCGCTGTGGAGGGTAATCTTCCACACACCGATGATGGCCAGACAAAGGAGCAATATGACCATGATATTTCCCGAAGGATTCCAGTTTGGTACGGCCACGGCCTCGTATCAGATCGAAGGCGGCGCCACCGAGGGCGGCCGCGCGCCATCGATTTGGGACACGTTCTCCCACACGCCCGGCAAAACCGTGAACGGCGACACCGGTGATGTGGCCTGTGACTCCTACCATCTGTGGGACTCCTACCATCTGTGGCACAAGGACATCGATTTGCTTGCCGACCTCGGCGTGGACTCCTACCGCCTGTCCGTGGCCATGCCGCGCGTGATGCCGACCGAAGACGGCCCGGTCAACGAGGAAGGCCTTGATTATTACGAGCGTGTGGTCGACGCACTGCTGGCCAAGGGCATCAAGCCCACGGTCACGCTGTACCATTGGGATCTGCCGCAGTACCTCGGCGACAAGAACGGTTGGCTGAACCGCGACACCGCCTACAAGCTGGCCGATTACGCCAAGGTCGTGGCCCACCGCCTGGGCGACCGCATCGAGACCTATACCACCCTGAACGAGCCATGGTGCTCCTCCTACCTGAGCTACGGCGCCACCGAACATGCGCCCGGTCTGGGCCTCGGCCCCGGAGCCTTCCCGGCTGTGCACCATCTGAATCTGGCCCATGGCTGATGGCTCAAGCCGTGCGCAGCGAGGTCGGTGCCAAGTCGCAACTGTCGGTCACGCTGAACCTTCAATTTAACCGTGGCGATGCCGACGCCGTGCACCGTCTCGACCTGATTGGCAACCGCGTGTGGCTCGACCCGATGCTGCGCGGCTACTATCCGAACGAACTGTTCGCCATCACCAAGGGCATCTGCGATTGGGAGTTCGTCAAGGACGGCGACCTGGAACAGATCCACCAGCCGCTGGACGTGCTTGGCATCAACTACTATTCCTCCGGCTTGGTCGCTATGAGCGATCGCCCGCAGTTCCCGCAGTCCACCGCAGCCTCCACCGCGCCCGGTGCCAGCGACGTCGACTGGCTGCCGACGCCCGGCGAACACACCGACATGGGCTGGAACATCGACCCGAAGGGTCTGTACGACCTGCTGATGCGCGTGCACAACAACTATCCGGAGATTCCGCTGATGATCACCGAGAACGGCATCGCGGTCGAGGGCGGAGATAGGGTCGTCATCGAGGCGGATGGCACCAAGGCCGTGCACGATCCCAAGCGCATCGCCTACCTGAAGCGGCACTTCGAAGCGGCGCTCAAGGCCATCGAGGACGGCGTGGACTTGCGTGGCTACTTCGTGTGGTCCATGCTCGACAACTTCGAGTGGGCTTTCGGCTACACCAAGCGCTTCGGCATCGTGTACACGGACTACGAGACCGAGGAACGCATCCCGAAGGATAGCTTCAAATGGTACAAGCGGCTGATCGCCGAGCATGCCATCCCTCAGGAGCAGCGGTGACAACTGCTTGACTGAATAATTAAGTGGTTCAGTACAATACTGTGAAATAACGTATACGGAAAATGTTGCATCCGATAACAAATCTGATGCAACATTTTTTTGTAAAAGTAAGTAACTGCAATATTTTTTCAAGCTGTAGGGCGCGTAGTGTGAGTTGTGACAACAATAAGACACGCGCGACGCAGTCATGGTTGATTTACGCAACCGCTTAAGTTATCATCATAATTACTTAAGCGGTTGAGTTACAGTGCCGCTGGAGATTGCCGGTGAAGAAGCCGGCAAAGGAGAATCAAGAACAATCGAAAGGATTGACGATGACGTCGAAAGTGAGAAAGGGCATACGGCGCACGATTGCAGCGCTGGCCGCCATCGCTTCTCTGATGTCTGTCTCAGCCTGCTCCGGTGGGTCGAACACGGCAGCTGACGGAACCGTGGTCAGTATCTTCAACGGAACGACCGGCACGTTCAACGAGAACTTCAACCCGTTCTCTCCCACAGCGCTCGGTCCCACGCTGGGCGTGATCTACGAGACCCTGTACTGGTATAACCTCGCTTCGGATGAGGATCCGACCCCGATGCTTGCCACAGGCTACGAGTGGAACGAAGACGGCTCCGAGCTGACCATCACCACCCGAAAAGGTGTCAAGTGGCAGGATGGCGAGCCGTTCTCCGCCAAAGACGTGGCCTTCACCTTCAACCTGATTCACAACACCCCGGCCCTCAACACCAACGGCACGGCCTGCACCGCCGAGGTCATCGACGATACTCACGTCAAACTGATCTTCCCGACCAAGAACGCGGACGGCACCGAATTCGATGAGCCGTTCACCGGCGCATACATGCAGGAGGGTGGCATCCTCGGCGGCCAGGCCATCGTGCCCGAGCACATCTGGAAGAACGTCAAGGACCCGATGAACTACACCAATGCCGACCCGATCGGCACCGGATCGTTCAAGCTGGATAAGTTCACCAATCAGTCCTACAGCTTCAAGGCTTTTAAGGACTATTGGAACGGCAAGCCGAAGATTGACGGCGTGCGTTATGTGGCCCTGAACGACGCCTCCGCAGCCACCAGCACGCTGATGGCCGGACAGGTCGACTGGATGAGCGCCTACATCCCCAGCTACAAGATGTTGCTCAAGAACTACCCGCGCATCTCCGCCGTGAACACGCCCCGCCTGACCACCGTGGTCATGACCTGTTCGAACGCCGAAGCCGGGTGCAAGGGGCCTCAGACCGACACGGCAGTGCGCCAAGCCATTTATTACGGCATGAATCGTACCCAGCTCAACGCCCTTGCCGGCGCCGGCTCGGGAGCTATGGGCTCGCCCACCATGCTGATGCCGGACCGCGACGCCAAATGGATCACCGACGACAGCCTGCAATACACACCGGAAACCGGCGACGCGGACAAAGCCAAGCAGATCCTCGAGGACGCCGGATGGAAAATGGGCCAGGACGGCTACCGTTACAAGAACGGTGAAAAGCTGAGCATGACCATCCAGACAGTGGCCGGATGGTCTGACTACATCCTGATCAACGACACCCTGAAGCAGCAGCTCAAGCCACTCGGCATCGAAATCGTCTCCTCCCAGATGGCGTGGAACCAGTGGAACGAAAACGAGCAGAAGGGCAACTACCAGCTTTCGCTTGACTCGCTTGGACTCGGCGTCACCTCAGATCCGTATTACACGTACAGCCCGCGTTACACCACTGACAACATGGCCAAGGTCGGCGACACCTCCGGCGGTCAGAACTACGCCCGCTACTCAAACCCGGTCGTCGACAAGGCGGTCGCCAATGCGGCGGCCACCGAGGACGAGGCCGAGCGCAAGGCGCAGTACGCCATCGTCCAGCAGGAGATCACCAACGACGTGCCGTACATTCCCGTCTATATCAACTCGATGCTCACCGAATTCAACGACTCCAAGGTAACCGGCTGGCCCACCGAAGACAACATGTACGCGCTGCCCGCCGCATGGAAGGCCTGGGATATGGGCATCATCCTGCAGCATCTCGAACCGAAGCAGTAAGGACAAATCATGAAATACGTCTTGAGAAAACTGGGATTTTACCTGATTGCTCTGTGGGCCGCGCTCACACTCAACTTCTTCCTGCCGCGCATCATGCCCGGCAATCCCGTCGACCAGCTGATTTCCAAGCTCTCTCAGAAGGGCCAGGTGACTCCGGCCACCCGTCATGCCGTCGAGCTGATGCTTGGTTCCGATTCCTCGGTGCCAATGTGGCAGCAGTACCTCAGCTACTTCGGCAACATCTTCCGCGGGGACCTCGGTGTCTCCGTGACCTACTTCCCAAATTCTGTGTCCTCCGTGATTGGCAACACCCTGCATGGACGGTCGGTCTGGTGGGCATCTCCACGATTCTCGCCTTCGTGTTCGGCACGATTCTCGGCACGCTCGCCGGATGGAAGCGCGGTTCCTGGATCGACAACCTGATTCCTGTCACCACGCTGTTCCAGTCCATCCCGTACTTCTGGCTCGCGCTGATCCTGCTGTACTTCTTCGGCTTGAAGAACCCGATCTTCCCGCTGTTCGGCGGCTATGACGTCTGGAGCGTGACCCCGGGCTGGAGTTGGGCATTCATCGCCTCGGTGATTAAGTACGGCATGCTACCGGCCATCACCATCGTGCTGTCGTCGGTTGGCGGCTGGATGCTCGGCATGCGCAACATGATGGTCTCCACCCTCTCCGAGGACTACATCCTGACGGCCGAAGCCAAGGGCCTGTCGCGCTTCAAGATCATGACCTCCTACGCGGCCCGCAACGCCATCCTGCCCTCGATTTCCGGCTTTGCGATCTCCCTGGGATTCGTGGTTGCCGGCTCGATCGTTGCCGAATCGGTGTTCTCCTACCCCGGCATCGGCTTCGCGCTGCTCACCGCCGTGCAGAATAACGACTATGCACTCATGCAGGGCATCTTCATGATCATCACCATCTCGGTGCTCGGCGCCAACCTGTTCATGGATCTGATCTACGGCCTGATCGATCCGCGCACCCGGGCTCAGGGCTGAAAGGAAAGGCATCATGTCAACCGCAATATCATCCAAGACGCCTCGAACCTGACCGAGGCCGAAAAGAAGGAACTACAGGCGCCAAGCGGCAACAAGCGCAAGAGCAAAGCCGACTCGATGCTCCCGCCCATGACTCCAAAGCTGGCCATCGGCTGATCATCGTCGGCATCATCGCGTTCTTTGCCATCGTCGTGCCGTTCTTCGTCCAGGACCCGAACAAGGTAAGCGATGTGGGCCTGACCGCCCCCAGCGCCGAACACTGGCTTGGCACCACCCAGACCGGGCAGGACGTGTTCGCCCAGCTGGCCTACGCCTGCCGAGGATCACTGTTCATCGGCGTGACGGTCGGCATCCTGGCCGTGGCCCTCTCCAGCTTCTTCGGCATCCTCGGCGCATACGTCGCGGTGCCACCGACGAGGCGTTCTCGCTGCTCTCCAACGTGATGCTCGTCATCCCCGGTCTGCCGCTGATGATCGTCATCGCCAGCTACATGCCCAACAAATCCGCGTTCCTCGTGGCCGGCGTGCTGGCCCTGACCTCTTGGGCCGGACCCGCACGAGTGCTGCGTGGCTACACGATGTCCGTGCGTTCGCGTGATTATGTGCTGGCCGCCCGTGTGGCCGGTGAGAAGCCGTGGCGCATCCTGTTCGTCGAGATTTTCCCGAACCTGATTCCGTTGCTCGCATCCCAGGCCATGCAGGCCGTGATTGCCGCAATTCTCGGCGAAGCCGGACTGTCCTATCTGGGCTTGGGCGCCACTGACTCATACACCTGGGGCACCATGCTTTACTACGCTCAGAACGGCATGGCCTGATCCTCGGCGCATGGTGGTGGTTCGTGCCCTCCGGCCTGTGCATCGCACTGTTCGGCGCGGCGTTGGCCTCATCAACTTCTCCGTGGACGAGATCGTCAACCCGAAGCTCAAGGCCGCCACCCGCAGCCAGATCAAGAAGTGGAAGCTCGAGGAGAAGGCCGGCAAGGCGAAGTCCGACGCCGCATTCCCCGCAGGCAATGTTGCCCATGTCGCAGCAAAGGAGTCCGTGGCATCATGATTGAAACCATTCAGAACAACGTATTGCCGCCGGTATACGAGCAGGATCCGGTGCTGGAGATTGACGACTTCTGCGTCGAATACCGAGCTGAGAAAACCGTGCAAGCCGTCAAACACGTCAACCTCAAGCTTGGTCGTGGCGAAGTGCTCGGCCTGGCCGGCGAATCCGGTTGCGGCAAGTCCACGTTGGCCTACGGCGTGAACCGTCTACTTAAGCCGCCAGCCGTGGTCACCTCCGGCCGTGTGGTGTTCAACTCGCGCGAAGGTTACCCGATTGATGTGCGTGCGCTGGAAGGCGACGACCTGCGCATGTTCCGTTGGGAGAAGATTTCAATGGTCTTCCAAGGCGCCATGAATTCGCTCAACCCGGTCAAGAAGATCAAGGACCAGTTGGGCGACGTATTCACCACTCATCGCCCGGACATGAGCAAGAAAGAGCGGCTCGACAAATGCGGCGAGCTATTGGAACGCGTGGGTGTGGACCGCAACAGGCTCAACGCCTACCCGCACGAGTTGTCCGGAGGCATGCGCCAGCGTGTGATGATCGCCATGGCAATGGCCCTCGACCCGCAGGTGATGATCATGGACGAGCCGACCACCGCTCTGGACGTGGTGGTGCAGCGCGAGATTCTGCGTGAAATCACCCGTCTGAAGGACGAATTTGGCTTTGCTGTCATCTTCATCACCCATGATCTGCCGTTGCTGCTGGAAATCTCCGACCGCATCGCCGTGATGCGCAAGGGCGAGATTGTCGAGATGAACAATGCGATGGAGCTCTACACCCATCCCCAGAACGAATACACCGCCAAGCTGCTGGACAGCTTCCCGTCGCTCACCGGCGACCGTGGTTCGTTTATTCGCACCGGTTCCGAGGACCTGGCCATGGGTACCTCGCCGTTCGCCACCAAGGAGTGAGATCATGACCACGCTTGAATTGAAGGATGTCACCAAGCAGTTTGACCTGCGCGAAGGCCTGAAAACCATGAAGTTCACGGCCGTCAGCCATGCGAGTTTCATGTTGGAATCCGGTAAGACGGTGGCCTTGGTCGGCCAGTCCGGCTCCGGCAAGTCCACCATCGCCAAGATGATTCTGGGCCTTGAGGTGCCGACCGAGGGGCAGATTCTCATCGACGGCAAGCCGGTGGACCACCACGGACGCAAGGCGGGCCACATCTTCCGTAAGACCGTGCAGATGGTGTTCCAGGATCCGTATGCCTCGCTGAACCCATTCCATACGGTCGAACACCACATTGCTCGTCCGATGAAGATCCATCATCCCGGTATGAGCAACGCGGAAGTACACAAACGTGTCATCGAACTGCTCGACCGTGTACGTCTGACCCCCGGCGAGGATTTCGCCTCCCGGTTGCCCGGCGAGCTGTCCGGCGGTCAACGCCAACGTGTGGCCATCGCCCGCGCCCTGGCCCCCGAGCCCAGCATCCTCATCGCCGACGAACCGGTCTCCGCGCTGGACGTCTCGATTCGCCTCGGCGTACTGAACCTGCTGGCTCGCCTGCAGCGTGAGGAAAATCTCGGCGTGCCGTACATCACACACGACATGGCCACCGCCCGCCACTTCTCCGACGAGATCATGGTGATGCGCAAGGGCGAGCTCGTAGAACACGGACCGGCGGACGAGGTGATTCTCCACCCGAAGGAGGAGTACACCAAGACCCTGATTGGGGCTGCCCCCGACCCGGAACGTCGACTCAAGGAACTTGCGGCCGCTGGACGGTAGTCTCCACCGTATTAGCCATTCGTAGGCTCCCCGATTGCCGAGGAGCCTACATGTGAATGTAAGGACTTCTTATGACCACCCACACCACCTACACCCCTCACACCTTCACCCCTCTGAATTCTGGTTGGACGTTCACCGCGCTGAACCCGGAACTTGCGCCTGAGGCCTTACGTGACCGGCTCACTGCTGGCATCCCCGCCACGGTTCCAGGCGAGGCCACCATCGACTTGCTCGATGCTGGACTCATCGAAGATCCCTTCGATGGCGACAACGAGAACAGGCAGCAGTGGATCGGTGACATCGACTGGCGATTCACCTGCGAATTTGACTGGCATAACGACGGCAACGACCGCCATGATCTGGTGGCCTATGGACTCGACACCGTTGCCTATGTGTCGCTCAATGGGCTGATCGTCGGCAATACCCGCAACTTCCACCGCACCTACCGCTGGGATGCGCGCCCCTACCTGCGCGACGGCAAGAACACGCTTTCCGTGGTGTTCATGTCTCCCGTGCGCTTTTCCGATACCGAAGAACAGCGACGTGGCTACTATCCACACACCGAGCATCACGCCTTCAACCAGATTCGTAAGCCCAGCTACTCCTTCGGGTGGGATTGGGGCATCGACGTGGCCAACGCCGGAATCTGGCGTCCGATAGGCCTTGACTCGTGGAACGAGGCCCGCATCGAGTCCGTGCGCCCACTGGTGGATGTCCGCGCGGACGGCACCGGCGTGCTGACTGTGAATGTGGACATCGAGCGTGCCGGTGGTGGTCGCCTGATGTCTCCTGGCGATGTGCACTCTTCTAAGCCGGCTGTGCCGTTCATGGTGCATGTCGGTGGCCATGATGTGAACTTGGAACTGGCCGGCGTCATCGCCCAAGGGTGTAACAGCGGCTCGATTACCGTCGAGATTCCAGACGTGGAACTGTGGTGGCCGCGCGGCTACGGTGACCAGCCGCTGTACGACGTGCAGGTGAGTCTCGGCGAGCATGGCGAGGCACAGTGGGCCGGTGAAGTCGGCTTCCGCACCGTGCGTGTGGACACCGCCGCCGACGAGACCGGACGCCCGTTCCAGATCTACGTCAACGACGTGTCGGTGCATGCGCGCGGCTACAACTGGATTCCCGACTCCGCCTTCATCTCCCAGGTGGACGACGCGCGTTACAGCCGCGGCGTCAACGATCTGGTGGAATCCAACTCGAACATGGTGCGTGTGTGGGGCGGAGGCATCTATGAGGCCGACGAATTCTACGCGATGTGCGACCGTGCCGGCATCATGGTCTGGCAGGACTTCATGCTCGCCTGCGCTGCCTACCCGGAAGACGCCGACACCCGCGCCGAAGTGGAGGCCGAGGCTCGCGAGCAGATCGCGCGCCTGAGTTCCCACGCCAGCCTGACCGTGTGGAACGGCTCCAACGAGAACTATGTGGCCTACTCCGAATGGTGGGGCTACAAGCAGGCCCTGCGCGACGACGACAAGGCACCCAACGCCTACGGCTACGGAGAAAAGGCTGGGGCGACTACTATTACGCCGATCTCTTCCCATCCCTGCTGGCCGAACTCGACCCGGTGCACGTCTACCTGCCGAGCTCCCCGATGAGCTTCACCAAGTTCACCGACGCCAACAAGGACATCGACGGAACCATGCACATCTGGGATGTGTGGAACCGTGTGGACTACCGCAAGTACCTCGACTACACGCCGCGCTTCGCCGACGAATTCGGCTACCAGGCGCCGCCCGCGTTCAGCACGCTCACCCGCGTGGTGCATGATGACAAGCTCGAACCGTTCGGCAAGCAGATGCTCGTGCACCAGAAAGCCTCTGGTGGCAACTATAAGCTCGCCCGTGGCATGCGCTCGCATCTGACACCGGGCACCATCGACGAGGTGAGCTACAACGCCGACGGCACCCGCAACTGGCTGATCGACACCGACAACTGGGCCGATATCGAGGACTGGCACTGGGCATGCCAGCTGCAGCAGGCGCAGGCCATCCGCTTCGGCGTGGAGCATATGCGCTCACTGGAACCGGCGAACGCAGGCTCACTGATCTGGCAGCTCAACGACGATTGGCCGGTCGTCTCCTGGGCCGCAGTCGACTACGACGGCCACCGCAAGCCCCTGTGGTACGCCTCCCGCGACTTCTTCGCGCCGCGTCTGGCCACGATTCAGCCTCGCGTCTCCGACAAGGCCCGCCGAGGACCTGAGCTGGGAAGCAACCCCGTCGCCCCTGACCATCTCGAACTGATCGTGCTCAACGACACGCTCGCGCCGTGGGCCGGCACCTGGACGGTGCGCCGCATGACGTTGGCCGGCGAGACGCTCGCCTCGACCTCGTTCGACGTGACTCTCGACACGGTCGGGCATATCGGATTGCCGCTGCCGGCGGACGTCTCCATGTTCGGCGATGCGACGAACGAGCTTATCGTGGCTACCCCGTCCGACGACGCCTTTGCCCGCGTAATCTACAACGGCACCGACGTCATCGACCAGAAGCTCGAGCCCACGCCGTTCAAGGCGAGTGCGGAGCCGGCGGATGACGGCTATGCTCTGACCGTCATGGCCACGGGTTACGTGCGTGACCTGTTCTGCATGGTCGACAAAGTCGATTCCGCGGCCTCCATCGACGGTGGTCTGGCAACTTTGCTGCCGGGCGAATCGGTGACCTGGCATATCGCCAGCAATGCCACGGTAGACCCGCAAGCGTTCGTTGCGGCAAACGTGTTGCGCTGCGCCAACGACCTGAAGCGCTGAGCGCCATTGGCCTCGCGGATCTGCTGGTCCGGACCGAGTTCATCGGATATCGGTTCGGACCACAGTCGATGCGGCGCTCACGGTCTTGGAAACGCCGGAGCCGGAAATGGTATGGCATGATTAAATGAACTTAACCGTTTGATTTACGTCGTAGGAGGCAGTATGGGTAAGGCCAAGGTCACCATTTCAGACGTCGCGCGGACGGCCGGCGTCTCCAGCAGTGCCGTCTCGTATGCGCTGAACGACAAGCCCGGCGTCTCCAGCGAGACCCGTGAAAAGGTGTTGCGAGTCGCTGAAACGATGGGGTGGAAGCCGAACAGCGCTGCCAAGGCATTATCCGATGCGAGCACACGGTCGATCGGTCTGGTGCTGAGCATGAATCCCGAGGTGTTCGCCGTGGAGTCGTATGCGATGGCACTCATCGCCGGTCTGGGCACCGAACTGGAAAAGCGCGACTATTCGCTGCTGCTGCGCATCGTGCCGGACACAAGCAGCGCTTTGCGCATCCATCGCAATTGGATTGCTTCCGGCAGCGTGGACGCCGCCTTGGTCACCAATGTGGAAATCGGCGATCCTCGAATCGAGCTGTATAAGGAACATCCCGAATCGCCGGTGTTGGTGATCGCCGACCCATCCGTGACCAAAGGGTTGCCGACGCTGTCGAGTGATGAGGCCCACGGTGCGCGGCAGATTGTCGACTGTCTGCATGAGCTGGGGCACCGGCACATTGCACGTATTGCCGGACCGGAACGCTTTGCGCACACGTTCGTGCGTGACCGTATTTTCAACGAGGAGACCGTGGCGCTGGGCATGCGCTACGATTGCCTGCACTCGGACTACACGCCGGAGCAGGGCGGAGAATGCACCTCCCGCCTGCTTTCATTCCCCGATTCGCCCACGGCGATTGTGTACGACAATGACGTGATGGCCATCGAAGGCATGCGCGTGGCCTTGGAACAGGGGTTGAGCGTGCCGGATGACATCTCCATCGTGTCATGGGACGATTCGTTCATGTGCACCGTTACGACACCGTCCATCACCGCGCTGTGGCGGGATATTCCCCGCTTGGGCAGCCGTGCGGTGCCTATGCTGTTCAAGCAGATTGATGGCGAAAAGGTGTCTAACGCCACCGAATCACCATATGAATTGATGGTGCGTGATTCCGTGGCGCCCCCCGTGAACGGTGAGTGAACAGGGCAGATGAGCATCGTGGCATTGGGTGACAACTGACGATTTGCATGGGGCAATGGCGTGGTGTCGATGGTGTTCGATGCCGCCAGTGATGCACCAGTGCGTCTGGTTGGTCTCTCTGGCCGCGCATGGCTGAGATCGGCATCGATGTCCTTGATTTTTCAAGCGGTTGCGGAGTCAAGCGATTAAGTTACTTTGACGTACTGTTACATGGCGATACATGACGCTTTGAGCATATTTACGTCATTCTTGGCGTGTCGAGCTAAGCTCAATGTCTTATACTGTACTTAAGCGCTTCAGTTAGGCAACGACGCTAGGTACTGTCAATAATCGAAGGAGACTCTCATGAACACCTACGCAGCTACTGCTTCTACTGCCCATTCCTCGGGAAAGACCGTCGCGAAGGCAGTCGCACTGTTCGCCGTCGGAATCCTTCTCGTCGTTATGGGCACAGCTCTTGCGACAGCGATTCCGGCTATCGCGGAGGGGGTAATCGGGATGACTTCCATTGTCCTTCTCTCGGCAGTGGCTGTCACCACCTATGCCTCTTTGGTATTCGCGGAAATGAACCGATAGATATTGTTCGAGCTCCTTGCTCATAGCACATGAAAGGGTGAAGCAAATGCAAGAACGTCGAAGCCAAATATGCGCTCGGTGCGCCGGAAACAGGGCGTGGCTCAACGAGCAACGCGATAATCTCATGGACTTCGGTTCCGATCGCCTTCCCGGTCTCCGGGCTCGG
>ENA-OQJX01000050-OQJX01000050.1-human-gut-metagenome-genome-assembly--contig:-NODE-50-length-76202-cov-2.677187_pt1 | contig 76202 bp, 78 predicted proteins | sample MGYA00242615_ERZ504782 | MGnify/ENA primary metagenome ERZ504782 (study PRJEB26092, sample SAMD00036354) | human gut metagenome | host: Homo sapiens | study: EMG produced TPA metagenomics assembly of... | reverse complement strand
CTGCTGGATGAAATGTGCAATCAAAAATAAGTAAAGATAATGACAGGAACTATTGTAGAGGAATATAGAAAAGGGCACGAACTACGCAGACTTACAGAAAAGAATTTATTCATCCGTATTGTCTGCGTGATTCGTGCCCGAAGAAGGGTGTTTACTTCACGATTCCTTTGGAATTCTTGATGAAGTTGATGATATTGTGTATCTCGTCACTCATCGGTACTTGGTCTTCAATCTTCTGCAAGGCATCCTGCACGCTGAAGTTTCCCTGGTATACCAGACGGTAGGCATTTACGATATGGCGCAATACACGTTCGGTCACCTGGTGTTTGTGTTGAAGCACAGCAGCGTTGATACCGTGGTATTCTGCCGGATTACCGTTCATGATGATATAGGGCGGCACATCCTTTGATATGCGGCAGCCAGCTTGAATCAGTACCCAACTTCCAATGTGGCAGTATTGGTGCAGAATGACGTTGCTGCTCAGAATGGTGCAGTCGTCTATCTGACATTCTCCGGCTACGGTAGTCTTGATACCCAGTACACAATGGTTGCCTATCTGCACGTCGTGGCAGAGGTGTACACCATCCATCAGGTAGTTTTCATTGCCGATGCGGGTGGCGCTTCCTGCATGGGTAGCACGGCTGACAACCACGTTCTCGCGGATGTCGTTATTATCACCGATAATCAGCATGCTGTTCTCTCCCGTATAATGGAAGTCTTGCGGTTCGGCACCCAGAACGGCATTGTGATGCACCTTGTTCCCTTTTCCCATGCGGGTACCGTGCAGAATTTTTGCCCCCGACATAATAATACAGTCATCACCGATTTCCACGTTCCCTTCGATAAATGCAAAGGGCTGGATGGTTACATTCTTGCCGATTTTTGCGGCAGAATCTACATAAGCTAACGGACTTATCATAGTAATTAGCGATTAATGATTAATGATTAGTGATAAATGGTTAGTGATTAGGATTTACTATTTCATTAATCGCTAATCACTAATCACTTATCGCTCATTTTATTCTCTTCCTCCTCCAAGCGCTTGATACAGACTGATGACTGCCTGCATGCTGCTGAAGGTGTCGGATACTTCTGCAAGCTGTGCGCTGAGGTAAGACTGCTCGGCAGACAAGACTTCCAGATAGGTCGACGTGCCTAAGTTAAACAATTCTTTTGTATCTGAGGCAGCTTGGCGGGCAGAATTTACTTGAATAGTGCGTGAAACGGCTTTATCCTTCTCCATTTGATACAGGTGCAGGGCGTTGCTCACTTCATTTCCGGCATTCAGCAGGGCGGTTTGGAACTGAATCTTAGCCTGCTCCTCTTGTGCCTTGGCTTGTTTCAGACGGGCAATGTTGGCACCGCGATAGAACAAGGGTTGCGTCAGCGAACCGATGGCGGAAGCCAGCAGTTTGCCCGGGTTGACGATACCTGCACCGGAGTTATTGGTCCAGCCTCCCGAACCGCTCAATGTAATCTGCGGGTAGAAAGCGGCACGGGCGCTGTTGGTATTATAGTAGCTGGCAGCCAGTGACATCTCGGCAGCTTTCACGTCCGGACGGTTGGATAGCAACTGCAAGGGGATACCTACTGAAAATTCCGTAGGCAGCTGTTGCTCTTCCAGTACACCGCGTGCGATGCTCTGTGCCGGTTGGTGCAACATCAGGCAGAGGGCGTTTTCGGTTTCGCGTATGCTCTGGCGTATGTCGGCAGTGATGCCATGACTTGAGCGTAGGCAGTGCGGCTCTGCTCTACGGCAGCAGAAGTGGTTCCGTAGATGCCTGCATCTTTCATGGCTTGCACGGTCTCCAGGTTCTTTTTCAGAATCTCGACGGTGCCTTCGGTGATTTGCAGTTGGCGGTCCAGCATCAGCAGGGTGTAGTACATGTTGGCTACGCCGGCGATGACTTGCGTCTGAACGGCTTGTTCGTAGAATTGCGTCTGCTTCAAACTAACCTTTGCTTGTCGCTTCGGGTTCAGCAGTTGACCGAAGAGGTCGACTTGCCAGCTTGCGGTGACGGGCAGGGAGTAGATTTGTGTAGCCTTTCCCTTGTCCCAGCTGCTGACGGTTCCTTGCGGAGACAAGGCAAGCATCGGAGCATAGGCAAGGCGGGCAGACATCAGTGCGGCTTGTGCTTGTTTCACGTTCAAGGCGGCACTGCGCAGGTCACCGTTGTTGGTGAGTGCTTGCTCGATAAGTGTCTGCAGCTGCGGGTCTGTGAACACTTCTCTCCAAGGCAGATTACCGAAGTTGGCCGTATCTGCGGCTAATGTATCGTTCACGGACGCCGTGTCGCGATACAGTCCGGCAGTTGTCATGTCTTCGGGTCTGTCGTATGATTTGTAGATGTGGCAACTGCTCAATAAAGCAGTTGCGCACATCAGGCATATTATTTTCTTCATAATCGCTAATCGTTAATCACTATTTTGTATATTGTTCAATCTCCGGTTCTGCATCCGAGTTGTCCACATCTTCCCATTCCATCGGCTTGAATTTCTCCTGCAAGTACTGGAATGCCACGAACAGTGCGGGCACTATGAAGATTTGCAGAATCATACCGATTAACATACCGCCGATGGCAGACGTACCCAGCGTACGGTTACCGTTGGCACCCGCACCGGAAGCAAACATCAGCGGGAGCAGACCGACAATCATTGCCAACGACGTCATCAAGATAGGACGCAGACGGGCTGCGGCCCCCAATACGGCTGCCCAGGTGATACTCATACCCATTCTGCGGCGTTCGAGGGCAAACTCTACAATCAAGATGGCATTCTTGGCCAACAGACCCATCAACATGATGAGGGCAATCTGCATATAGATGTCATTGGACATCGTACCCAGAATCATTTTCAGTGCCGGGATGCTGCCCAATGCGCCTATACCGCCTACAAAGAGGAAGCTACCCAGCAGACCGAACGGCACGGACAGCAATACGGATAAAGGCAGGATGTAGCTTTCGTACTGGGCACTCAGCAACAGATAAACGAATACGAAGCACAATATGAAGATGAGTCCCGTAGTGCTGCCACTCGTTTCGGCCTCTTCACGCGCCATACCTCCCAACTCATAACCGAAACCGGCAGGCAGGTTTTCCTGCGCCACTTCGGCAATGGCTTGCAGAGCCTGACCGGAAGTGTAGCCTGATGCGGGAGCCACCATCACCTTCATGGAGGTGTAGAGGTTGAAACGGCTGATGACGTCAGGACCATATACTTTCTTGATGGAGATGAACTGCGTGATAGGTGCCATCTCGTTGCCGTTGCGCACCTTGATGCTTTGCAGTGTTTCCATATTCTTGGTAGCATCAGGTTCGGCTTGTACCATTACGCGGTACATCTTACCGAAGCTGTTGAAGTTGGAAGCATACAAACCACCGTAATATCCTGCAAGGTAGTCAAGATGTCATTGGGGCTGATGCCTGCTTTCTTACAAGCGGCAGCGTCAATGTCCAGCTGGTATTGCGGGAAGTGAGGTTGAAGGATGTCTTGGCAGAGTTGATTTCAGGGCGTGCTTCCAGGGCTGCGTTATAGTTGTTCACCACGTCGAAGAAGTGGTTCAAATCACCACCCGTCTTGTCCTGCATGTTCAACTCGATGTCGCTTGAAGCCGAGTAACCCGGAATCATAGGCGGCGCGAAGAACAATACCTGCGCTTCCTTGATAATCTTTTGGGCGCGCATGTACAAAGTGGCGTACACAATCGTGGAGTTCTGCATCGTGGAACGTTCTTCCCAGTTCTTCAGCTTGATGATGAGTGAACCGTAGGAGGGGCCTTGACCGCCCAAGAAGCTATAACCTGAGATAACGGTACGTGACTGTACGGCAGGGTCTGCAGCAACCAAGCTGTCCACACGGTTCAAAATCTCTTGTGCGCGTTCTTGTGAAGTGCCCGGAGGCAGTGTCACAGCGCCCATGATGGTACCGGTGTCTTCGTTGGGCACCATACCGGTCGGGGTTATCTGCATGAATACGCCCAACAGTACAATAGAGCCGATAACCAGTCCTGCCGATATCCAGCGTTTCTGGATGAAGAACAGCACTTGTTTCTTATACTTGCCCAAGATACCGTTGTATGAGTCATTGAAGGATTGTTTGAACTTGTCGGTAGTCATACCTGCCAACGCCAGCACACTGATGATAATCATCAAGCTACACAGAATGGGGTGTTCGCTGAAGCTGAACAGACCGAAAATCATGCCCAGGATAGCTACCGTCACGAAGAGCAGTGTAATGCCGGGACGCATCAACCGGCCTATAGAGTCGGCATAACGTGCAATCATAATCTTGCGGGCTTCCTTGGCGGCAACGCCTACACGCTCTTTCAGACTTTCGTGTCCGCCGTTGTGAGGTTTCAGGAAGATGGCACACAGCGCAGGACTCAGGGTCAGGGCGTTCAGAGCCGAGAAACCGATGGCAATCGCCATGGTCAAACCGAACTGACGGTAGAAAGTACCTGCCGTACCTCCCATGAAGCTCACGGGAACGAATACGGACATCATCACCAACGTAATGGAGACGATGGCACCACCCAGTTCACTCATGGCGTCGATGGAAGCTGTACGGGCCGATTTGTAGCCCTGGTCCAGCTTGGCATGGACGCCCTCGACGACGACGATGGCATCATCGACCACAATCGCAATGGCAAGCACCATGGCCGAAAGGGTCAGCAAGTTGATACTGAAGCCAATCAGTTTCAATACGAAGAAGGTGGCAATCAACGCCACGGGAATGGCGATGGCGGGAATCAACGTGGAGCGCATATCCTGCAGGAAGATATACACTACGATGAACACCAGGATAAAGGCCTCGATCAATGTCTTGATTACCTCATGTATGGAAGCGAAGAGGAAGTCGTTGGCACTCTGTGCAATGTTTATCTTCAAGCCGGCGGGCAGTTTGCTGGAATAGTCGTCCAGTAGGGCCTCGATATCCGAGATGGTCTGCGTGGCATTACTGCCTGCCATCTGGAAAATGATACAACTCACGGCTTTATGTCCGTTTACCATATTGTTGAATCCGTATGACAGACGGCCCAGTTCCACATTTGCTACATCCTTCAGACGGAGTATTTCACCGTTCTCCAAGGCCTTGATGACAATGTTCTCGAACTCCGTAGTCTGTTGCAGACGTCCTTTGTAACGCAGAGTATACTGGTAGGTTTGGTTACCGCGCTCACCCAACTGGCCGGGAGCCGCTTCGATGTTCTGTTCGCTCAAGGCGGCAACCACATCGTTGGGGATAAGTTTGTATTGGGCCATTACATCAGGTTTCAGCCAGATACGCATGGAGTAGTCTTGTCCCAATACCATGGCATCGCCCACACCGTTGACACGTTTCACCTCAGGGATAAGGTTGATGTTGGCGTAGTTTTCCAGGAACTCGATGTTGTACTGGTCTTTTTCATCATAGATGGAGAATACCATCAACATGGAAGTCTGGCGTTTACGGGTGGTTACACCGATTTTGGTAACTTCGGCAGGCAGCAAGCCTTGCGCCATGGAAACGCGGTTCTGTACGTTCACCGCTGCCATATCGGGGTCGGTACCTTGCTTGAAGTAGATGGAGATGTCGCCCGAACCGCTGTTGGTGGCGCTCGAACTCATATACATCATATTTTCCACACCGTTAATCTGGTCCTCCAGCGGAGCGATAACGGAGTTAAGCACCGTTTGGGCATTGGCACCTTGGTAAGTCGCACTTACCGATACGGTGGGAGGTGCAATGTCCGGGTATTGGGTGATAGGCAAGGTAGCCAGACCAATAACTCCTAAGATTACTATCAGGATGGAAATTACCGTTGATAGTACCGGACGGTTAATAAATCTATCTAATTTCATTTCATGAACAATTAAGGAATTAAAAATTGAAGAATTTTTTTATTTTTCATTCTTTCATTGAAACGCAGTCTGAATATTGCCTTCTTTCTGGTCTTTTAGGGCCTTCTGGTATTCGGCTTCCTTTTCAGCAGGCGTGATGGGCGTGATGGACTGTCCGTCCTTCAGGTTCTGTACCCCTTCGATAACGATTTTTTCGCCTGCTTTCAAACCTTCCGTCACGTAATAATACTTGCCGTCGTCTAAGCTGAACACTTTAACTTCGGTATTTTTCAGCGTGTTGTCCGGTTGCAGTACGAATACGAACTGCTTGTCCTGGATTTCGGTAGTGGCAGACTGTGGAATCATGATGACATCATGCAGCGGGTTGGGGAATACCACATTGCCGGTGCTTCCACTACGCAGCACGTTGTGCTTGTTGGGGAAGAGGGCACGCATGGTTACCGAACCGGTAGTCTGGTCAATGACTCCGCTGATTGTCTCCACGCGGCCACTGTCGGCATACATGTTCCGTCGATGAGCTGCAACTGTACATTCGGCATCTTTTCCAGAATTTCCTTGGTGCTACCGCCTTCACGAATCTGTGACAAGAGTTGGCGTTCGGTCATGGAGAAGTAGGCGTACATTTCGGAGATGTCGGCAACGGTAGTCAGCGGGCTGGCTACGGAAGGACTAACCAAGCTACCTACGCGGTAGGGAATGCTACCTACTACACCGTCACTGGGGCTGGTTACACTGGTGTATGACAAATTGTTCTTGGCATTGACCAATTGGGCATTGGCTTGTGCTAGTTGTGCCTTTGTCTGTGCCAGCTGGTTTTCGGCCATTTGCAAATCGTAGTCACTGATGATGTTTTTCTTGTTCAGTTCACGTTTGTTGTTTACAGTCAGTTCTTGTGTGTTTACGGCAGCTTTGGCTGTTTCAACAGCAGCTTTGGCCGAATTTACGGCTGCCTGATACTGTACGGGGTCGATGCTGAACAACACTTGTCCTTTGCGCACTGTTGCGCCTTCATCCACGTGCAATTTTGTGATGAACCACTCACCATCGGGCGGATTTCTACATCTTGTTTACCCTTGATAGTAGCAGGGTAGCTGTTTGTCAAGTTGGCAGTGGTGGTCTTTGCCTCAATCACTGCAAATTCGGGAGCTTTACCCGTTCCTTTGTCGCCTTGTCCGCAACTGCTGAGCAGTGCCAGGCAACATGCCAATAATACTAATCTACTCTTCATACTCTTTTTTGTTCTCTGTATAATTTTATATTCTTCTTTTTTTCGATTCTTGAAAGGCGTTTTTGTGTGTAATTCATGATTTAGAAATAAGGCAGGAAAAAGAAAACTGAATACTCCTATTCAGTTTTCGTCTGCAAAAATATTCTTTTCTTAGTATATAAGGTGTGAAACACTTCCTTTTTTAACTATGTTTCATACATAGATGAGAACGAAAGGACATTTTTTGATTAAAATACTGTAAAGCATACCGCTAATTGGCAGATAACCTTTATTTTGCAGCATGTTAGAACGTAAACGCCATACTAAAATGAAGCCGCTTTTCCGCAGGTTGTTGGGGGGTGTTGCCATAGCTGCCGCACTGTATTCTTGTGCCAGTGTGGGCCGTATTGAAGGAGGACCTTATGATGAGACTCCTCCGCGTTTTATTTCCGGTACTCCCACGCCCGGCGCACTCCATCACAATAAAAATAAACTTTCCATTGAGTTCGATGAATTTATCAAGCTTGACAAGCCGAATGAGAAGATTGTAATATCCCCTCCGCAGGTGCAGCAGCCCGAAATTAAGTCTAATGGGAAGAAGGTGGTCATCACTCTGCAGGATACATTGAAACCCAATACTACTTATACATTCGATTTTGGTGATGCCATCCAGGATAATAATGAGGGGAATCCCTTGGAGTAATTTCTTCTATTCTTTCTCTACGGGCGACCGTCTCGACTCTATGGCTGTGGCCGGTACAGTACTGAATGCGGCCAATCTTGAACCGGTGAAAGGAATGCTGGTCGGTCTGCATGCCAATCTGGCCGACTCCGCTTTTACCAAACTTCCTTTTGAGCGGGTGGGGCGTACGGACAGTCGCGGACGCTTCTCTATCCGTGGAGTGGCTCCCGGCAAGTATCGCATTTATGCCTTGCAGGATGCCGACCAGAATTTTGCCTATTCCCAGCCGACGGAAGTGATAGCTTTTAATGACTCTATCATCATTCCTTCCATGGAAGAGCGCATGCGCCAGGATACGACCTGGATAGACTCGCTGACAGTAGATACGATTGTAGAACGTCAATATACCCACTACCTTCCGGATGATGTTCTGCTGCATGCTTTCAAGGAGCTTTCCTTCTCGCAACGTTTTTTGAAGGCCGAACGGTTGACTCCGGAGAAGTTTTCGCTCTATTTCACTGCTCCGGCAGACACGTTGCTTTATTGAAAGGATTGAACTTTAATGAGGAAGATGCGTTTGTTATAGAACAGCCTACCGGCCGGAACGATACGATTCATTATTGGATAAAGGATTCTCTGCTCTATAAGCAGGATTCCCTGAAAATGAGTATCACCTATTTGTATACGGATAGCCTGAAACGATTGGTACCCCGTACCGATACTTTGAATGTGCTGGCGAAGTTGACATACGACAAGCAGCAGAAGCAGAAGCAGGAAGCGAAGGAAAAGGAACAGAAAGAGCGTGAGAAGAAAAAGAAGAAGTTGAAGGAAGGTGAGGTGGAAGAGCCCGAGCCGACGGAATTCCTGGCTGTAGATGTGTATGCCCCTTCTGCAATCGATGTATATGATTATCTTACTCTGTCGTTTACGGAGCCGGTGGCAAGCATAGATACCACCGCTTTCCATCTGAAACTGAAAGTGGACTCGTTGTGGCAGGATATCCCGTTCGACTTTATGCGCGACTCTTTGGACTTGAAGCGTTATAATCTGTTTGCCGAATGGGCACCCGGCGAAAGCTATACATTTGAAGTGGATTCTGCTGCCATACGCGGGTTGTACGGGTTGTTCTCCGACAAGATAAAGAAGGACTTCAAGGCCAAGAAGCTGGAAGAGTACGGCAGATATTCTTTAATGTGCATGGAGCGGACTCTCTGGCTTTTGTGGAACTACTGGACGGTCAGGACAAAGTGCTGCGCACGGTGCCGGTGGTGGATGGGAAAGCCGATTTCTATTTCCTCAATCCGGGCAAATATGGAGCGCGGCTGATAAATGATACGAATGGGAATGGCGTCTGGGATACGGGAAACTATGCCGAGAAGCGCCAGCCTGAAATGGTTTACTATTATCCGATGGTTCTGGAGCTTAAAGCGAACTTTGATTTGACCCAGGAATGGGATATTAAGGCCAAGTCCCTGGATAGCAGAAGCCGGACGAACTAAAAAAACAAAAACCAGATGAAGACAAGAAAAAGCAAAACAGGAACAAAAATAACCGCAGTGGCAATAGCAGCCGCAACAGTGGTAGAGCCATAGCTATTAGGCGGAAGCAATTGTTCATTCTATTAATGGTGGGAGCGGTCTGTTTGGGAACCTCCCAGTCTGTTCAGCCCAATGTACTGCAAAGAATGAAGCTTTCCAGTCGGGCGAGCATGTCATGTACGATTTATATTTCAATTGGAAGTTCATTTGGAAGAAGGTGGGTCTGGCAAGCCTCACTACCAATGCCACGACTTACCATTCCGAGCCTGCATTTCGCTTTAACTTGCTTTGTGTAGGCAGTAAAAAGACCGATTTTTTCTTCAAGATGCGTGATACGTTGACTTGTTATGTCAGCGATAGGTTGGAGCCGCTCTACTTCCGTAAAGCGGCGGAGGAGGGAAGCCGCCATACGGTGGACGAGGCTTGGTTCTCCTACTCGGACGGACTGGCGAATGTAAAGCAGAGACGCACCTGGCACAATCCCGTGCGTGAGGCTCAGGAGATGGAATACAGTGATAGTCGCTGTATCTTCGATATGTTGAGCATTTTGGCGCAGGCGCGCTCTTATGACCCTAAAGACTACAAGGTAGGGCAGAAGATACTCTTTCCCATGGCCACAGGACGCAGGGTGGAAGAGCAGACGTTGATTTACCGCGGCAAGGAGGAGGTCAAGGCGAATAACGACACCGTTTACCGCTGCTTGGTATTCTCTTTCGTAGAGTACAAGAAAGGTAAGGAGAAGGAGGTCATCACCTTCTTCGTATCCGATGATAAGAACCACCTTCCCATTCGCTTGGACATGTATTTGAATTTCGGTTCGGCCAAGGCATTCTTCAAGAGTGTCCGGGGCAACCGCTATCCGATGACGTCTGTGGTAAGGAAAAAGTGATGTTATCCCCTTTTCTAAATACACTGGATTCGAAAGTGGCAATCAGTTTTCCCTCCTGGTTGGTGACGTCGATCTGGTAATATCCGGTGGTGCGGCCGATGTAGCGTTCGCGTGCTTCGGCATACAGTACATCGCCCGGTCCGCTGCTGCGCAGGAAGGTGATATTGGACGAAAGAGAGAAGGCCAATGTTCCGTGGGAGTTGGCTGCTGCTGCCAGTGCCAGGTCGGCAAGGGTGAAGATGGCCCCTCCTTGCGTACGGCTCCTGCATTGAGATGCTCTGCCGTGATAACCAGGCGTGCCTTGCTGTATCCTTCCTTTATTTCTATCAGTTCTACACCTGCATTCGTGGCGAAGCGGTCGTTCTTAAAAAACTCTTGTGCGGTCATGGGGAGTAATGATTAATGTTTAGTGATTAATGATTAATGGGTGGAAAATATGTGCTTCCGGACGCAAAAGTAACGATTTTAGCCATTAATTGAATTATTTAGGCGGGTCAAATCTGTACACTTGCTCTACTTTTGCAGCAGGAAAAATCATAAACTCTTAATAAATAAATCCCTTATTATGAAAACAGTCCTCACTACATTGGGAATCTCCCTCCTTGTATTGGCAGGTTGCGCAGGGCAAAAGCAGGCTGAAAGCAACTTTATCCAAGAAAACATTGATAATGCTGTGCTCAGGAGACAATTCAGACAGACATTATCGAAAAATCCGGTAAAATCCTTAATCCCCGTACCATTGATAAGGATGGGAACATTGTCTATGTACCTATCGACGATTGGTGTTCCGGCTTCTTCCCCGGTAATATCTGGCATATGTACGAGTTGACCGGTGACCAGAAGTGGCTGCCGCTGGCAGAGAAGTATACCGAGGATTTGGATTCGGTACAATACCTTACCTGGCACCATGATGTGGGCTTTATGATTGGCAGCAGCTACCTGAACGGATACCGTTTTGCGGGTAAGGAGGAGTATAAGCCGGTCATCATACAGACAGCCAAATCATTGTCTACCCGTTTCCGCCCTGCAGCAGGCGTACTTCAGTCATGGGATGCAGACAAGGGGTGGCAGGCTGAACGTGGCTGGAAATGTCCCGTTATCATTGATAATATGATGAACCTCGAACTGCTGTTCGAAGCTTCCAAGCTGTCCGGCGACTCCACTTTCTACAACATAGCCCGGAAGCACGCCGATACGACTATGGCTAACCATTTCCGTGAGGACAACAGCTGCTATCATGTGGTGGATTATGACCCCGAAACCGGTGAAGTCCGTAAGAGACAGACTGCACAAGGCTATGCCGACGAGTCTGCTTGGGCACGTGGACAAGCGTGGGCCTTGTACGGCTATACCATGTGCTATCGCTATACACACGATGCCAAATACCTGGAGCAGGCTGAAAAGGTCTACAACTTTATCTTCAACAACAAGAATCTTCCGGAAGACTTGGTTCCCTACTGGGATTTCGATGCTCCCAATATCCCGAATGAACCTCGCGATGCTTCGGCAGCTGCCTGCACGGCGTCCGCCCTTTACGAGCTGAGTACTTATCTGCCGGATAAGGGATACAAGGAAACCGCCGACCGGATTATGGAAAGCCTCGCTTCTCCTTCCTACCGTGCCAAGGTGGGTACCAACGGCAACTTCATCCTGATGCACTCTGTGGGCAGTATTCCTCACGGTGCGGAGATTGATGTACCGCTGAATTATGCCGACTATTACTTCCTGGAAGGATTGATGCGTAAAAGAGACTTGGAAAAATGAAAACTCAATTAAATATTTTGTTAGGTGGTTTAGGTTTGTTCGCCTTGCAGGGCTGTAAAGCCCCGCAGGCGGAACAATCCGTCCAGCCGAATGTCATTTACGTTTTTCCCGACCAATACCGTAATCAGGCGATGGAGTTCTGGGGCCAGGAAGGTTTTCGCGAGAAAGTGAACTTTCGGAATGACCCGGTGCATACCCCACGCTTGAATGATTTTGCCCGGGAGTCGGTGGTATTGACATCTGCCATGAGCAACTGCCCGTTGAGCAGTCCCCACCGTGGTTCTCTGTTGACGGGAATGTATCCTAATAAGAGTGGTATTCCATTGAATTGCAATTCGAGCCGTCCCATCAGCTCCCTGCGTGAGGATGCTGTGTGTGTGAGTGATGTTTTCTGCAATGCCGGATATGACTGTGCCTACTTTGGCAAACTGCATGCCGACTTTCCTACCCCCAACGACCCCGAACGTCCCGGACAGTATGTGGAAGACCGTGTACCTGCATGGGATGCCTATACGCCGAAAGAACGTCGTCATGGGTTCAATTACTGGTATTCTTACGGTACCTTTGACGAACACAAGAATCCGCATTACTGGGATACGGAAGGCCGTCGCCACGACCCGCGCGAGTGGTCACCGTTACACGAATCGGGCAAGGTGGTGTCTTATCTGAAGAACGAGGGGAATGTACGCGACCCGAAGAAACCTTTCTTCATTATGGTAGGCATGAATCCTCCCCATAGTCCGTACCGTTCTTTGGACGACTGTATGGAGGAAGATTTCAATCTCTATAAAAACCAGCCTCTGGACAGCTTGCTCGTCCGTCCGAATGCCGACTCCAAGATGCTCAAGGCAGAGAGTGCACGCTACTACTTTGCTTCTGTGACGGGTGTCGACCGTGCTTTCGGTCAGATACTTGATGCCTTGAAGGAACTCGGGCTGGACAAGAATACCATTGTCGTGTTTGCCTCCGACCATGGAGAGACCATGTGTAGCCAGCATACGGAAGACCCGAAGAATTCCCCGTACTCCGAGTCCATGAACGTTCCTTTCTTGGTGCGTTTTCCCGATAAGATTAAGCCTCGCGTGGACGACTTGATGCTTTCCTCGCCGGACATCATGCCTACCTTGTTGGGGCTTGCCGGTCTTGCCGACTCCATTCCGGCCGAGGTGCAGGGGCGCAACTATGCACCGCTTTTCTTCGATGAAAAGGCGGATATTGTACGTCCCACCGGCGCTCTCTACATCCAGAACCTGGACGGTGAGAAGGATGCGGAAGGCATGGTCCGTTCCTACTTCCCTTCGTCGCGCGGCTTTAAATCGGCGCGCTACACGCTGGCGCTCTACATTGACCGCGAAAACCATAAGCTGGTCAAAAGTTTGTTGTTTGACGATGAAAAGGATCCGTATCAGATGAATAACCTTTCTTTGGAAGAAAACCAAGAAGTCGTAAAAGACCTTTGCGCAGAGATGGGCAAAGTGTTGAAAGAGATTGATGATCCTTGGTATAAGGAAGGTATCTTGAAGGATATGATACCTTATTGATTGGAAATGGGTTATAGATAATCCTCCATAAATTGCTTGAACGTTTTTTGCGACCCGCTTCGACTGATAGTGAACTATTTGTCGGAGCGGGTTGTTTGATTCAGAATGGAATAAATTACCAATACGTATTAAGTAAATGATGGAGATGAAGTATAGACTATGGGCTTGTTTGTTGTTTTTGCCGATGGTCCTTTGGGCGTCCGGGCGTCCGAAAGTGGCTGTCGTACTCAGTGGGGGTGGCGCCAAAGGGACGGCGCATATCGGTGCTCTGAAAGTAATTGAAGAAGCGGGTATCCCTATAGATTATGTGGTGGGCACTAGTATGGGGGCCATTGTGGGCGGTTTGTATTCTATCGGATATACCCCACAGCAATTGGACAGTATGGTGAATGCCCAGAACTGGAAATTCTTGCTCTCGGATGCCCCCAATCCTAAGGATGTGTTGCTGGATGACCGGTTGAAGTCGGAGCGCTATGTACTCTCCATTCCGTTTTCTTTGAAATCTGCCGCTGTTTCGGATGCGGGTATCATAAAAGGGAAGAATCTGGCACGTTTGTTCTCCACATTGACAGAAGGTTACCAGGATTCTGTGGATTTTAGCCGTCTTCCTATTCCGTTTGCCTGCGTGTCGGAAAATCTGGTGAATGGCAGCGAAGTAGTGTTCCATGAGGGAATACTGGCCACTGCCATGCGTTCCAGCATGTCCATTCCCGGTGTGTTTGCTCCGGTAGACCTGGATGGAATGGTGTTGGTGGACGGTGGAATGGTGAATAACTATCCGGTAGATGTGGCGCTTGCCATGGGGGCCGACTACATTATCGGGGTGGATGTGCAGAGTCCGCTGCTTAAGGCTTCCGAGCTGAAATCGGTGAAAGACATCTTCGGGCAAATCATCAATCTGCAAGGAGAGAAGAAATACCGTGAGAATCTGCGTAATACCGATGTATTGATAAAGGTGGATGTCACCGGCTATTCGGCTGCAAGTTTCACCAAAGAGGCCATCGACACTCTGATGGTGCGGGGAGAACGTGCTGCATGGACAGTTGGGACGGACTGCTTGCCCTAAAACAGAAGCTGGGGCTTGCAGACGATTATCAGCCTCGCCGTCCGGGACCTTTCCGCTTACCCGGCGTGGCTGTTGATAGGGAGATTCCCGTTGATTCCCAAATAGCCGCCCCTGCTGTGCGGGAGAACAAGCTGAATGTCGGTTTTCGCTTTGATACAGAAGAACTGGCGGCGTTGCAGGCAAATACGGACTTCTATTTCGGCCGGCAGCGCGAGTCGCTGGTCAGCCTTACTGCCCGTCTGGGCAAGCGTACACTGGCACGACTCGGATATAGTTACCAGTGGGACGGTGGATGGCAGGCGGGACTTGCTATCAGTTCGACTATAAAGATATGAATATTTACAATGAAGGCAAACGGGCGCTGGATTTGACTTTTACACATCAACTGGTCCGTATGGGGGCGGCGAAGGACTGGAACAATATCCAGGTCAGTCTGGGCATTGACTTTGATTACTACCACTATCATGATTTGCTGTCGCTCGACCCGTTAGCTTCGGCACTGTTTGAAAATTCGTCCTTATTCAGTTACTTTGCCGGACTTGTGTTCAACAACTTGAATGAGAGGAGCGCCCCTACAAAAGGTATGTCGTGGGCGGTATCCTATCATCTCTATACGGATAACTTCTTCCAGTATAAGGACAACAATCCTATTTCTGTTTTCGATGCCCGTTGGCAGGGATGTTTCTCTCCCTCGAGTAAGTTCACTGTCACTCCTTCGTTTTATGGACGCGTATTGTCCGGAAGCGGTAATTATCCTTTTGCCATCATTAATATGGTGGGGGGAACCATACCGGGGCGCTATATGCCACAGCAGATACCGTTTACGGGCATCAACCGTGCGGAACTGTCACAAGCCGCATTGCTGGTTGCAGGGCTGAACCTCAGACAGCGTATCTTGAAAAACCAGTATATATCAGTGATGGGCAGTTATGGGCGAAACTCCGGGAGGTTTCATCAGATTCTTGACTCTTCCGAATCGGTTGATATGGCAGGGGTAGGCATCGGCTATATGTACAAGAGTTTTCTGGGACCAGTGGAGATACAATTGAATTGGTCCAACCAGACGAAGAAAGTAGGGTGGTATGCCGGGTTCGGATTCGTATTCTAACAGGGATGTATCAAAATACACAATCACCATAGGATTATACAGATTTTATTTTTCAGTTAAAAGAACAGAAGAACAAGAGAAAAATATGTTCTTTTGTTCTTCTGCCTAAAACTTACCCCAATCTGTATGATTCTGTGGTGAGTTATGATACCTTCGTTATTTATTCAGCTTCCATTCGCTTCCGTCCTTACCGTCCTTAATCTCGAAACCGAGCGCGGTGAGTTCATTGCGGATTTTGTCGGATGTAGCCCAATCTTTGTTGGCTTTTGCCTTTGAACGCTCTTCCAATAGCATGTCCACTACTTTGCCGAAGGCAGCTTCACGCTCTTCGTTGGAGGCGTTGTCTTCTTGTAATCCTAAGATGTCGAAGCAGAAGAGGTGGAAGGTTTCCTTCAATTCTTTCAGGTCTTCGGCTGTGATGGAATCGTTTCCAGCCAGGATATTGTTTACCATCTTGGCGCCGTCGAAGAGGTGGGCGATGACAATCGGTGAGTTCAAGTCATCATTCATGGCTTCGTAACACTTGGCACGCAGGGATTTCACGTCTATGGTGGAGGTTGCAGCAGGGGTAATCTTGTCCAGTCCATGTACAGCATCCATCAGTCTTGCCAATCCCTTTTCGGCGGCTTGCAGAGCTTCGTTGCTGAAGTCTACCGTACTGCGGTAGTGGGCTTGCAGGGTGAAGAAGCGGATGGTCATTGGGCTGTAGGCTTGCTCCAGCATGGGGTGTGTGCCTTTGAAGAGCTCTTCCAATGTGATGAAGTTACCGTAAGACTTACCCATTTTCTGTCCGTTCACGGTCAGCATGTTGTTGTGCATCCAATAATGTACCATATCTTCTCCTTGGGAAGCTACGGATTGTGCAATCTCGCATTCGTGATGCGGGAAGATAAGGTCCATACCGCCACCATGAATGTCGAAGTGCTCGCCCAAGTATTTCTTTCCCATGGCTGTACATTCGGCGTGCCAGCCGGGGAAGCCGTCGCTCCACGGGGAAGGCCAACGCATGATGTGTTCCGGTTGCGCACATTTCCAGAGGGCAAAGTCTGCGGGATTGTGCTTCTCGCTCTGTCCGTCCAGTTCGCGGGTGGTGTTGAGAACATCATCCAGGTTGCGTCCGGAGAGCTTGCCGTAGTGATGGTCCTTGTTGTATTTTTCTACATCGAAATAAACGGAACCTTCACTTTCATAGGCATATCCGTTCTTCAATATCTCCTTTACAAGTTCTATCTGTTCGATGATGTGGCCGCTGGCATGTGGCTCGATACTGGGAGACAGCACATTCAATGCATCCATCGCCTTATGATAGCGGTTGATGTAGTACTGTGCCACTTCCATTGGCTCCAGTTGTTCCAGACGGGCTTTTTTCGCAATCTTGTCTTCACCTTCGTCGGCATCGTGCTCCAGATGGCCCACGTCGGTAATGTTGCGGACATAGCGCACCTTGTAGCCGATGTGCGTCAGGTAGCGGAACAGCAGGTCGAAAGTGATGGCAGGGCGTGCATGTCCCAAGTGCGGGTCACCGTACACGGTCGGTCCGCAGACATACATGCTACATGCGGTGCATGCAGCGGTACGAACAGCTCTTTTTTTCTATTTAAAGTGTTGTAAATGGTCAGTTGTTCCATAACAGTTGATTATTAGTTCTTTTAGGAGTACAAAGGTATAATAAATCTGTGAAAATCTATAATGATATTCTGTTTTATAAGAGTAAATGCAACGGATTTCACCTTCGTTTATTACTTTTGTATCCATGAAGTCAGATAAACGTGTATTGCTTGGCATGAGTGGCGGCACGGATAGTTCCGTGGCCGCCATGAGGTTGCAGGAAGCCGGTTATGAGGTGACTGGTGTGACTTTCCGTTTCTATGAGGCAGGAGATGAGACCGGGTATCTGGAAGATGCACGGGCTCTGGCCCTGAAGCTGGGGATGAAACACATTACCTATGATGCACGCGAGCTTTTCCGTTCGCGTATTATCCGCTATTTTGTGGAAGAGTATCTAAGGGGGCGTACTCCCGTTCCTTGCACGGTCTGCAATAATGAGCTGAAGTGGGCGCTGTTGGCTAAAATAGCCGATGAAAAGGGGATTTATTGGATTTCTACCGGACATTATGTGCGTAAAGTCTTGTCCGGAGGAAAGTATTATATAGCTCCTGCTGCAGATAAGGACAAAGACCAGACTTTCTTTCTGTGGGGATTGAAGCAGGACATCCTGCAGCGTATGTTGCTTCCGATGGGAGATATTACGAAAAATGAGGCGCGCTCGTATGCGGCGGAGCGTGGTTTCGGGCAGGTGGCTGCGAAGAAAGACAGTATAGGGGTGTGCTTTTGTCCTTTGGATTACCGTTCCTTTTTAAAGTGTGAAGTCCCCGAAACACTATTACCCGGTAAAGGTAGATTCGTCGATGAAAAGGGGAATTTCTTAGGATGGCATGAGGGCTATCCGTTTTATACCGTAGGGCAACGTAGGGGCTTGGGTATCCATCTGAACAAGGCTGTTTTTGTGAAAGAGACAAGAGTGGAAAGCAATGAAGTCGTTTTAGCTCCGCTCTCTTCCCTCTACAGGCAGGAAATGTGGCTGGGAGACTGGAACCTGGTGGAGAATAGTCGTGTGCTGGGTGCAAACGAGGTTATTGTGAAGATACGCTACCGTAAGCAGGCAAACCGGTGCAGGGTGACTCTTACGGTGGAAGGTCTGTTACGTGTCCGTCTGATAGAGCCGCTGGAATCCATTGCACCCGGGCAGGCAGCGGCTTTCTATGATAAGGACGGATACTTGTTGGGCGGTGGAATTATTCTCTGAACCTTACATTCGTTTTATAGCTTCTCGAACAAAAGATAGTAAATGTTGTTAATTTTATGAGACGTCTTTTTATGAGAAACTTTTAAAACGAACTGTAATATGAAAAGGATATATATTGTAATGTTGTTTGCTGCTTTAGCAACCATAACTTATGCTCAGACGGATGATAAGGGTTATCAGGAGGGAGCTTGGGTATTGAAAGGAGTGACTGGTCTTAATATGTCACAGACTGCCATGGCCAACTGGTCGGCAGGAGGTGAAAATTCCATTGCTGGAAATGCCTACTTGAATGCATCACTGACACACAAGAAAGGAAACTGGCTCTGGGTCACCAACATGGTGCTGGACTATGGCTTGTCCAAAACCAAATCTCAGGGGATGAGGAAAAGTAGTGATAAAATAGGGCTTTCCACTCAGTTGGGATATTCTACAGACAACGTCTGGTTCTATACATTGATGGGTGATTTGAATACCCAGTTTGCCAAAGGATATGACTATCCCGACAAAGAGCACCAGATTTCCAATTTCTTTGCTCCTGCCTATTCGAATATCGCCCTGGGTATGGAATGGAGGCCTAAGAGTAACTATTCTCTACTGCTTTCACCCGTTTCCACCAAGATGACTTTCGTGACTGATGACTATCTTTCCGATTTGGGCGCTTTTGGTGTAGACCCGGGTGACCACTTCAAGATAGAGGGTGGCGCTTTTGTGAAAGCCCGTGCTGAATTGCCCGTGATGGAGAATGTGAATCTGATTACTACGGCTGATTTCTTTACTCCTTACAGCAAAGATTTTGGAAACATAGATGTGAATTGGGATGTGCTTATCAGCATGAAAATCAATAAAGTATTGTCGGCTACCATCAATACAACTCTGAAGTATGACAATGATGTGAAAACGTTTGATGACAATGGAGTGAAGAAGGGCGCCAAGGTGCAGTTTAAGGAAGTGCTGGGAATTGGGCTGGCATATAATTTCTAATCCTTGAGGCTGATTGTTGAAATGAAAAAGTAAAGTCAAAACGTACTGACTGATTTGTAAAACGCGGATTACGCAGATTACATGGATTTATTAATTTATCCGCGTAATTTGCGTAATCCGCGCTTGATTTTTATGATATAGTAATTTACCGGTTCAGTTCCAGCATTTCCTCTATATACTCCCTCGTGTTGCTGAGCCGGGGCACCTTATGCTGTCCGCCGAGTTTCCCCTTGCTATCCAGCCAGTCGTGGAAGAGGTTGGGGCGGGCAACGATGATTTCCAGCGGTTGCAGCGCCAGATTATTCTGCCTTTTAGCCTCGTAGTCGGAGTTCACCTCTTTCAGGGTATCGTCCAATACTTTGGCGAACTTCTCCAGGCTGTCCGGCATTTGTGCAAACTCTATCAGCCACTGGTGGCGGCATTTGGCATGCTTGTCCATAAACACGGGAGCAGCAGAGTAATCTACTACTTGTGCACCGGTCTCGGCACATGCCCTGGCAAGTCCTCTTTCCGCGTTATCCACAATCAGTTCTTCGCCGAACGCGTTGATAAAGTGCTTGGTACGTCCGGTGATGACGAACTTATAGGGGTTCTTCGATGTGAACTTCACCGTATCTCCAATCATATATCGCCACAAACCGGCAGAAGTGGAAATTACCATGGCGTAGTTTTTGTTCAGCTCCACCTCCTCGAGGCAGAAGGTACGCGGATTCTCCTTGCCTACATCTTCAAGCGGGATGAACTCGTAGAAGATACCGTAGTCAATCATCAGCAACATGGCAGGGTCGGCAGGGTCGTTCTGCGTGCCGAAGTAGCCTTCGGAGGCGTTATAAGTCTCTACATAATGCATCTTGCTGCTGCGGATCACGTCTTTGTATTGCTCTCGGTAGGGAGTGAAGGCAACGCCGCCGTGGAAGAACACCTCCAGGTTGGGCCATATCTCCTCAAGGCTCTGCTTTCCCGTCTTTTCCAGTATATGTTTGATGAGTACAAGCATCCAGGACGGTACACCGGAAAGGTTGCTTACATTTGCATGGATGGTTTCGCGGGCAATGGCTCCATTTTGGGCTCGAAGTGCTCCATCAAGGCTGTCTGCTTGCTGGGTACGCGGACAAAGTTTACCAGCGGGTTGATATTTTCTATGAGGATGGCGGAGAGGTCGCTACAAGACTGTGGTTGGTGTTCAGGTTGGGAGCGTGGCTGCTCCAAGGATAAGCCCTTTACCGGAAAAGAAACGGCTTTCGGGATTCTGTCCCAGATAGATGGCAACGGCATCCCGGCCTCCCTTGTAATGCGTGTCGTGCAAGGACTCCCGGCTGACGGGCAGGAACTTGCTCTTGTCGTTGGTGGTACCCGATGATTTGGCAAACCAACGTATTTCCGAAGGCCAAAGCAGATTTTGCTCACCGGCACGCAGGCGGGTTACATAAGGTTTTACTTCTTCATAAGTTTGTATGGGAAGGCGCTTCTTGAAATCTTCATAAGTACGGATAGAGGCATAGTCATGCTTCTTTCCCCATTCCGTGTTTGCCGCTGTCCGGACGAGGCGCTGCAGTACAAGCTGTTGCAATTCACCGGCATGGCTGGTGTATTGTTCGATTTCTTTCAGACGGGGAGCAAAATATACCTTATTCAGAAACTTTGTAATATTCATCGTTCTTTGTGAAATCTTATTTTAAACCGCAAAAATAATCTTATTTATCGGCATCTCTATCTTTTTTCTCTTTTTTTCTATCTTTACGGACCTATAGAACAATAATTCAAACAAAAATATCATGAGAATAGGTATTTTGACTTCAGGAGGCGACTGTCCCGGCATCAACGCTACCATTCGCGGTGTATGTAAAACAGCTATCAACCATTATGGAATGGAAGTAATTGGCATTCACAGCGGTTTTCAGGGGCTGCTGACCAAGGATGTGGAGTCGTTTACCGAAAAATCCTTATCCGGTTTGCTGAACTTGGGAGGTACGATGCTCGGTACTTCGCGCGAGAAGCCCTTTAAGAAGAACGGCGTGATGTCCGGCGTGGACAAACCGGCACTGATAGCGCGGAATATCGAAGAGATGGGGCTTGATTGTGTAGTCTGTATCGGCGGGAACGGTACGCAGAAGACAGCCGCCAAACTCTCTGCTATGGGGCTGAACATTGTGTCTGTACCTAAAACCATAGACAACGATATTTGGGGAACTGATTTCTCCTTCGGATTCGATTCTGCCGTCAGCATTGCTACGGATGCCATCGACCGGTTGCACAGCACGGCCAGCTCGCACAAGCGGGTGATGGTGATTGAGGTGATGGGCACAAGGCAGGTTGGATAGCCTTATACTCCGGTATGGCAGGCGGTGGTGACGTGATTCTGATTCCGGAGATTCCCTATAATATCCACCGTATCGGAGAAACGATTCTGAATCGGCTGAAGAAAGGAAAGCCTTACTCCATCGTGGTGGTAGCCGAAGGTATACAGACGGACGGGCGGAAGCGTGCCGCCGAGTATATAGCTCAGGAGATAGAGTATGAGACGGGTATCGAGACCCGTGAGACTGTGTTGGGTTATATTCAGCGGGGCGGCTCACCCACACCTTTTGACCGTAACCTTTCCACACGTATGGGCGGACATGCCACGGAACTGATTGCCAACGGGCAGTTCGGGCGGATGATTACCTTGAAGGGGAATGAAATAGCTTCTGCACCGCTGGAGGAGATTGCGGGCAAGTTGAAGCTGGTGACGGAAGACAATGACTTAGTTGTCCAGGGACGTCGGATGGGAATCTGTTTCGGCTAATTTTTCTTGTGGGGATTCTTCAACAGCTTCTGCCATGGGATTTTCTTCTGTGGAGGTTTCTGTTGCATGGTTTCGCTCCTTGGCTGCCTGGACTTCCTCCTTGAAAGCGGCATCCTTAATTTTTTTCAATGCCATCTGTGCCGCATTTTGTTGCGACTCCTTCTTGGAATAACCGGTGCCGGTACCTGCCGATATCCCTTCGATGCGGACTTCGGTGTGGAACATCGGATTGTATCTTCGTCGAGAAACTGCTCGATAAGCTCGAATGACACCTCCATTTTGTTCTTCTGGCTCCATTCGATGAGTTTTGACTTGAAGTTGACCTCTTTGCGAGACATCTTGTCGAGGTCGATATAGTTTTTGAAAATCTTCTCTTCCATGAACTGCTTGCAGCGGTCGTAGCCCTGGTCCAGATAAATGGCGCCGATGAAGCTTCGAATGCATTGCCGTACATGTAGCTGTTGTGGGATGAGGAGCGGGTGGAGTATTTCACCAGTTTGTCCAGTCCGATTTCCACGGCCAGTTTGTTGAGTGTTTCCCGCTGTACAATTTTGGAACGGGTATTGGTAAGGAAACCTTCGCGGCGTCCTTCGAAATGGCGGTAGACAATATCTCCTACAATGGCGTCGAGGATAGCATCGCCCAAGAATTCCAGCCGTTCGTTGTTAATTGGGACGTCCTTTTTCGGAGCGCATGGAGATGGATTTATGCAGCAAAGCCTGCTGATAGACCTTGATGTCACGTGGAAAGAAGCCGAGAATTCTGTAAAAACAAAAATAAGACTCTCTATCCTTGCGGAACAAGAGCCTTATTTTATCTATTTGGTTACGTAACACGACCTTATTATTCTGCGTATTTCTTGAAAATGACACACGCATTATGACCACCGAATCCAAAAGTATTGGACAAAGCTACGTTCACTTCGCGCTTTTGTGCTTTGTTGAACGTGAAGTTCAGGTCATAGTCGATGTTTTCGTCGTTATCACCCTCTTCGTGGTTGATGGTCGGAGGAACAATGCCATTCTTGATGGCGAGGATGCTTGCAATGGATTCTACCGCACCGGCAGCGCCCAGCAAGTGGCCGGTCATGGATTTTGTCGAACTGATGTTCAACTCATACGCATGCTGTCCGAATACCTCTTTGATTGCTTTTGCTTCCGAAATATCACCTACGGGAGTAGATGTACCGTGAACATTGATATAATCTACTTCTTCGGGTTTCATTTCTGCATCTTCCAACGCATTCAGCATCACTAACTTGGCTCCCAAACCTTCGGGGTGAGAGGCTGTCAGGTGATGAGCGTCGGCAGACATTCCTACGCCGGCAACTTCCGCATAGATTTTGGCACCGCGTGCTTGGCGTGTTCCAGTTCCTCGAGAACGAGACAACCGCCACCTTCACCCATGATGAATCCGTCACGGCTTGCGCTGAACGGACGGGATGCAGTTTCGGGAGAATCATTGCGGGTTGACAATGCATGCATGGCATTGAAACCACCTACACCGCAAGCGGCGATGGCAGCTTCCGAACCACCGGACACGATAACATTTGCCTTACCCAAACGGATGAGGTTAAACGCATCGGCAATAGCATTTGTGGAAGTGGCACATGCAGAACAAGTTGCGTAGTTGGGACCATGGAAACCATACATGATGGAAATTTGTCCGGCAGCAATGTCCGAAATCATCTTGGGGATGAAGAACGGATTGAATTTGGGACCGTTTTCCTTACCGGTCAGGGCATAGTTGCCCGCCTCTTCTTCGAATGTACGGATGCCACCGATACCGGCGCCGAAGATGACACCGATTCTGTTTAAATCCTCATTTTCGACGTCAAGCCCAGAGTCACCTACCGCTTCTTTGGCTACTGCAATGGCATATTGTGTGTACAAGTCCATCTTGCGGGCCTCTTTGCGGTCTATATATTTGGTAGCATCGAAGCCTTTTACTTCGCATGCAAACTGAGTCTTGAAAAGCGATGCATCGAAATGAGTAATAGGTCCTGCTCCACTAACCCCATTCACAAGATTTTCCCAGAATTCGGGAACACTGTTGCCAATGGGAGTAATGGCGCCGAGACCTGTTACTACAACTCTTTTTAATTCCATGTTATAAACGAATGGATAAGATTACTTAGCGTGTTCTTCGATGTAAGATACAGCATCACCTACAGTACCAATCTTTTCAGCCTGGTCATCGGGAATAGAGATACCGAATTCCTTTTCGAATTCCATGATAAGTTCTACAGTGTCAAGAGAATCAGCTCCCAGGTCGTTAGTGAAGCTAGCTTCGTTAGTAACTTCTGATTCTTCTACGCCTAATTTATCGACGATAATCGCTTTCACTCTTGATGCAATTTCAGACATAACTTTAAGTTTTTAATTAATAATTAGTTTTATTTCTTTAAATTTGCGGTGCAAAGGAATGAATATTTATCATTCCTCGCAAATATTTGATGAATTAAATGCACCTTTTTGCACATTTTTCACGGTTTTGTGCAGTAATTGGAGGGATTATGGGAAAAAATATCGCAGTTTTAGCGTCGGGAAGTGGTACGAATGCCGAGAATATCATCCGTTATTTCCGGGAAAAAGGTTCGGCACGTGTGGCTCTGGTTTTGACTAACCGGCAGAATGCGTTTGTTTTAGAGCGTGCCAAGGGGCTGGGAGTGCCTTGTGTCTGGTTTGCCAAGAGCGATTGGGAAGTGGAGAGCTTGTTTTGTCGACGCTTCGAGAGCATGATATTGATTTTGTGGTATTGGCAGGATTCCTGGCACGTGTGCCGGACAATATTCTGCATGCTTATCCCAATAAAATGATAAATATACATCCTTCGTTGCTGCCCAAGTTCGGTGGAAAGGGAATGTACGGCGACCGTGTGCACGAGGCAGTGATTGCTTCCGGCGAAAAGGAAAGCGGTATTACCATCCATTATACGAATGAGCATTATGACGAAGGCGGCATTATCTGCCAGCAGAAATGCCCCGTATTGCCGGGCGATACGCCGGAGGAGCTGGCGCAACGCATCCACCGGCTGGAGTATGAATACTATCCGAAGGTGATAGAGGAGTTGGTGGAAGGTCTCTCTCCCAGTTATTTATAGAATCGGTTAAGGGAGAGGATGGCCTCGTTCAGCTTACGGTTGTCTATCTTGTAATTTTCCAGGGGATTCAATGCACTGTCGCTGATCTCTATATATCCGGAAGGGTGTTTTTCCAGAATAGTATGATTTTCTACGATAAAGGCATAATTGAGATTGTCGCCCACGATATGCCAGTTCCGTGGACAAGTATCGGTTATTAAATGCCCCATACTGTAATCGGAAGGCGGATTGGTTACACCCAGCACTTTATTCATTAGGGTTGGTGCAAAATCATAGTGCGTGGTACGGTGATGGTAGGTATGTGGCTGTTCTCCCGGTTCATATAATAGGAAGGGGATATGTGTTTGTACCGGTGAATAATTACTGCCGTGTCCCCAATAATTTTTATGATTCTCATTGAATTCTTGTCCATGGTCTCCGGTAATGATGACCAGGGTATTGTCTAGCAGTTTCTTTTCCTCAAGTTTGTGGAGGACGCATCCCACCAGTGAGTCGCTTCCGCCACGCAGTTGTAGTAGAGGTTCAGGAAAGGAGTAGGGTCTATGTCGTTGTTCAGTTTCATATAGTCGGCGAACTCCCAGGACGGTTGGAAACGATAAAGCTTGTCCTTCGGTACTTCATATCCGTGTGCCAAATCATAGAAGAGAAAGGAAAAGAAAGGTTTTGTACCGCTGCCCAGCGTATCGAGTGCTTGCAGATAATCTGCTGTAATACGGCAGTCGCGGTCATAAACGGTTTTTCCTTCGGTATGGGTACGCAAGTCGGGTACCTTTGAGAAAAGTATTTTGGCAAATGGCGGGTTGACGATTGTAGCACTGGGATAAATACCTATCTGATAATTCTGCTTCAATAGTTCTTCTATGAGCAGGGGCTGTATGCCCGATACCTCAAAATCAGTCCAGTAGATGGATGAGAGACTGAAGAAAAGCCCGAAGATACTTCACGTGTGCCATTGCTGCTGCTTAGATGGGAGGTGAATCTGCTGCAACTGTCGGCAAAGTGGCTGATATGAGGTGTAATGTCCTGGTTAAAGGCGCGGTAGTTCCATGAGTCTATGGCTATCAGCACTACATTCTTGGGGTTGGAATGGACTTCGTATTTCAAAGAATCTATCGGATAGTTGAGGTCAGCAGACTGCTTTTTGTTGTTGAAGTTCATTTTAATGACATCCTTGGATGAGACCACTCCTAACTTCATCATCAGGCGGGTTGCCGTAAGCGGGAAGTAATAGGGCAGGCAGGGGGCGCTGCGAATCACTGAAGTCTTTTGCACTACGGCGGCATAGGCATGATAAAAGTTAGAGAATAGTGCAAACAAAATCAGAGTGGCAAGTACAGGACGGAAGCCACAGCGGTGAAAGCGGGTATAACAATGGCCTGCAAGTATTCTTAGCAAAGTATTGGCGGCAAATATACCCACTAATACTCCTGCAATCTTCAGATAAAGCCAGAAGCTGAATGTGAAAATCTCACTGTTGCCCTCTCCAACCAGGAGATTCAGTACAAAACCATTGATATGGAACTTGTAAAGACTGTACACACTGCCGTCTATGTAAGCAAGTATATTGAGTAATGATACAAGAATAATGTGTGTGATGGCGGCGGCTTGATGGCGCCGGACGGTAATGGCTACGATTAAGGATATGATGTAAGGAATAAGTGCCCACAAGGCGGCATGTGAGCAAGCGGCCGTTATATAAAACATCCAGCCTCCCACGTCCATCATGCGAGCCGGGGACTGTGAATCAGATAAAACAGAAATTGTATGGCAATCGTCAGAGTTGAAATTGCATAAAAAATAAATCCTTCACTGAGTGATTTCTCTAACTGTATTTTTGCATTGATATTGTAATGTTTGCCTATAGTTTCCTCTGATTCGGCATTGATAGTAAAGGCGTGAGGAGCTTATATAGTGACGTCTTTTGTATTATCGGGCTGTATCTCTAAATGTATGTGCTACTTTGGGATATAAATGTAAGCATCTTTTTCTCTTCGTAGCGGGTAGTCTCCCCGCAATTTTTCAAATTGTTCGGGATGTGTTTTCAGTGCTTCGCTGTCCCTTCTCGGGTCATACATTTGCAGATATGCTTCTGCCAGGCTGTCGGCGGTAATGAATCGGGTTCCGGGGTTGGGGGGGAGCGATGCGGTAGTCGGCTTTGATGTGAAAGAAACGGCAAAGGGCATCCAGGGACATACGGGTGGCATTGGCTTTTCCGTCGGCTGAATAACCGGCTATATGGGGAGTTCCAAGGAACACTCTATTTAATAAGGTAAGATTGATATCAGGCTCATTCTCCCATACATCAATGATGGCATCGGAAATCAGTCCGTCTTCTAAGGCATTCAGGAGCGCATTGGTTTCAATCACCTCTCCACGTGAGGTATTGATAATGACGGGACAGCGTTTTAATGACCGGAAGAAAGTATGGTCTGCCAAATGGAATGTTTTGTATGGCCCTTCCTTATATAAAGGTACGTGGAAGGTGAGGATATCACATTCTGCTGCGAGTGCTTGCAAGGAACTGAAATCGCTCTCTCCTTCCTTGTCTTGCCGGGGCAGGTCATTCTTCAGGACACGCATGCCTAGTTCTTGCCCTACTTGGGCTATTTTGCTACCCACATTGCCTACGCCGATGATGCCTAATGTCAATTCGGACAGTTGTACTCCTTTGAGTTGTTGCAATAATAGTAAGGCTGATTGCACGTATTGAGCTACGGATGCTGAATTGCATCCGGGGGCATTGGTCCAAGCGATGCCTGCTTCACGGCAATATTCCGTATCTATATGGTCGAAGCCTATGGTGGCGGTAGCAATGAAGCGGACTTTACTGCCTTCCAGCAATTCCTTGTTGCAGCGGGTGCGGGTACGTATAATCAGTGCATCGGCATCTTTTACCAACTCCGGAGTGAAGTCTCTGCCGGGAGTATAAATCACGCTGTCGGCTATTTTTTCGATGGCTTCCTTAATAAAAGGTATCTTGTTGTCAACAATGACTCTCATAATGCTGCTGTTCTTTTCGACGATTCTCCATCGTGCGAAGATACGACTAATCCGTCAAAGTGGCTAAGTAATGCCCGGAAAATAATTCGGCTTTTTCCGTTTTAAGTTTGCATTTCTGCCCTCACCGCTCTCACTCTTTTCTTCAACTTCCCTATTCATCGGCATTGCAGGGGTGGGTGAGAGCAATCGAAAAGGGTGAGGGTAAATTTTGCTCTCACCCGTGTTTTCTTCCGTTCCGCATCCTTCTTTCTTCTGTTGCATCCTTTTCATTCTTTCGTTTTACTTTTGGATTCTTCAGCAGCCCACGTTAGTGAGCCGTGATGTTCACTTGAGTGAACTAAACAGCTCACTAGTGTGGTTGAATTGGTTCATAACAGTGGGCCGATGATGAATAAAGTAGTTTTCGGGAAGGAGATAAGGTGTTTGAAGGATAAAACAATGAGCTAGTACGGATTGGGCAATGGGGATGTGCCCGATTCCGTACTTGGTTTTTGTAACAGACAGCAAGTGATTGCTCATCTTTATTTTATGTTTTATAGGTGAATTTGTGTTTTTGTCAAAAAAGGAAAGCGAAATAGACTGCTATATGAGGATTATCTTGTACATTTGCAGCTGAAACTTTTTAGAGATGAGAATAGGATACGACGGAAAACGGGCTGTGCAGAATTTTACGGGATTGGGCAATTACAGCCGGTATGTGGTGCAGTCATTGTCAGCCTTTGCTCCGGAAAACGAGTATTGGTTGTATGCTCCGGTACACCGTGAAAATCAGCAACTCTCGTCGATGGTGGCTGAAAGCCGGGGAACGGTATCGGTACATTATCCATCTTATTGGCTCTGGAGAGGAATGACTTCGTTGTGGCGCGTGGGAGGTATACGCAGGACTTTGAAACGGGACAACATACGGCTGTTCCACGGATTGAGTAACGAACTTCCCCTGACCATCCATCGGGTACGGGAAGTAAAGAGTGTGGTGACTGTTCACGACCTTATTTTCCTGAGACTTTCACATTGTTTTTCGTTGGTCGACCGCTTGATTTATAACTACAAATGCCGCTATGCATGCAAGCATGCAGACCACATCATTGCCGTGAGTGAGTGTACCAAGCGTGACATCATACATTATTATGGAATTCCTGCGGATAAAATTTCCGTTATTTACCAAGGGTGTAGTTCTCTGTATGCCTGTCGTGTCGGTAAGGATAAGCGCAAGGAGGTGATGCGGAGTTATCGGTTGCCCGAACGCTATATCTTGTCGGTGGGCACCATTGAGGAGCGTAAAAATGCGCTGGCCATTGTGAAGGCTTTGGAGTATCTGCCGATGAACTGCATTTTGTTCTGGTAGGGAGACCCACAGCCTATATCCATCAGCTGAAAGAGTTTATGACAAAAGCCGGATTGCAAGACAGAGTACATTTTCTGCATGGTATCCCTTCGGACGATTTACCTGCCATTTATCAGTCGGCCGAGACTTTTGTATACCCATCCGTTTACGAAGGTTTTGGCATCCCTATTCTTGAGGCTTTGCATTCCGGCATTCCGGTGGTAGCAGCAACCGGCTCTTGTCTTGAAGAAGCGGGGGGGGAGCATTCATTGTATGTGCGTCCCCATGATGTGGAGGGATTGGCGGCAGCGATTGCCCGTACACAAGAGCCTTCTTTGCGTGCCACCATGATTGAGGAGGGGCTGAAGTGGGCACAGCGTTTCACGGAGGAGCAGATGGCGCGTGAGACGATGGAGTGTTATCGGAAAGTACTAACAAAAGAAACCTAAGATATGAATTATTTGGACCGCAATGAGTTTAACTACGCACCTTCGCAAGAGGTGGTGGAGGCTCTAAAGAATTTTGATATAAACAAACTCTGTTTCTATACCCGTATCTACGACGAAGGCAAGAAGAGCATTCTGTCCGTTTATCTGTCCGAGACTTACGGAATCGATGAGCCGCAGGTGCTGTTGGGTTATGGTGGAGAAGATATATTGAAACAAGCAGTCCACTATTTCCTGACCCAAGAGGATGGGAACAAGACGATGCTCATTCCTAAATTCTCGTGGTGGTACTATAAATCCATTGCTGATGAAGTGGACGGGCATACGTTGCAGTATCCATTGTATGAGGATGGCAATACCTTTAAATATGATTTCGCTGCCATGAAAGAGATGGTACAGCGTGAGAATCCCAAGGTCTTATTAATCGCTTCGCCCAATAATCCCACCGGTAACGGTCTGACCCCCGCAGAATTGGACGCTTTGTTGGCTGAGTTGCCCGTAACAACCATCGTTTTGGTGGACGAAGCCTATGCCTCTTTCGTATCTACTGATACGGACTATATTAAAATGCTGGTTGATAAATATCCCAACCTGATTATTTCACGCACGCTTTCCAAGTTCTACGGATTGCCCGGATTGCGCATGGGGTTTGGGTTTATGAGTAAGGAGTTGGCCAGCTTTGGCAAATACAGCAACAAATATCTGGTTATAACCGTATCTCTGAGGATATTGCTATTGCCGCACTGAAATCGGATGCGCATTACCGGAATATAGCACGGCTGATGAATGAGAGTCGTGCCTGCTTTGAAGCGGAGATAGGGACGTTGCCTGGTTTCAAGGTATATGAGTCGGTGGCGAACTTTGTCCTTATAAAATATCCGATTGTCTTGAAAGAACGCTTACAGAAAGCTTTTGCCGACGAGGATTATAAGGTGAAGTTCATGAATGAACCAGACATCAATACCATTTGCGTATTACCTTGGGGCGTCCTGAACAGAACCGTATTGTCATTGACACCATTAAAAAAATTGCATTACAATGAAAGCGGTTATATTGGCTGCAGGGATAGCTTCGCGTTTGCGTCCGTTGACTGATACCACTCCAAAATGTCTGTTGAAAGTTGGAGAGCGTTGTTTGCTGCAAAGAGCCTTTGATGCATTGCTGCAGAATGGCTTTCGGGAGTTTGTCATTGTCACCGGTTATAGACAGCAGCAGATTGTGAACTTTCTGGAAGCTCATTATCCGGCATTGGAGGTTACGTTTATCTATAATGAAAAATATGCTTCTACCAATAATATCTACTCTTTATGGCTTACACGGCCTTATGTAGATAAAGAGGACATTCTGTTGCTGGACAGCGATATCCTTTTTGACCCGCAGATTGTAGCCAAGTTGCTTGGATATGGTCAAGCGGATGCGTTGGCTCTGAACCATCATACATTGGGGGAAGAGGAAATCAAGGTAATAGCGGACAATGATGGCAAGGTGTTGGAAATCAGTAAGACGTGCTCCATATCCCGAGCTATTGGCGAGTCTATTGGCATCGAGAAGATGTCTGCCGCTTATACAGAAGCGCTTTTCCGGGAATTGGAGGTTATGATTACCAAAGAAGGTTTGGATAATATCTTCTATGAACGTGCTTTTGAGCGTCTCATACCACAAGGACACTCTTTCTATGCGCTTGACACTACCGAATATTTTTCTGTGGAGCTTGATACGGTGAATGACTTTGAACAAGCACAGCGGTTGATTCCTTCACAACTTTATTAATTAATGGGCTGATTTTTATGGCAGATTATGATATACGTCCTTTGCAGCTTCGTATTTTGAAGATATTGCTTGCTGTGGATAAAGTTTGTAAAGAACATGGTTTGCGCTATTATATAATGGCCGGTACTATGCTTGGTGCAGTCCGTCATAAGGGATTTATCCCTTGGGACGATGATTTGGATATCGGTATGCCGAGGGCTGATTATGATTTGTTGATGTCTCATTCCAAGGAGTGGCTTCCCCAGCCTTATGAGGCTGTCTGCGCAGAAAATGATCCGAATTATCCATTACCTTTTGCCAAGATACAAGATGCGGATACGACTCTTATCGAGCGTATGCATTTGAAATACTTGGGAGGTATCTACTTGGACGTGTTTCCATTGGACGGTGTACCGCAAAGCAACCTGAAACAGAGGATTCATTTTGCCCGGTATGAATTTTACAAGCGGGTGCTCTATTTTATCTACCGCGACCCTTATAAGCATGGGAAAGGTCTCGGCTCATGGTTGCCGCTGCTGTGCCGGAGACTTTTTACTACTGCCGGCGTACAGAGGAGTATCAGAAATGTGATGACCACCTATGACTTTGACAAGTCTTCTTTAGTTTGTGATTATGATGACGGTATGCGCGGCATCATGCCCAAGGCAGAGCTGGGAACTCCGACTCCCGTTTCGTTTGAGGACGAAACTGTGTGGGGAGTACAAGATTATGATACCTATCTGACCAGAAAATATGGAGACTACATGGTTATACCGAAACAAAGCGGGCAGAGACAGCATAATTTCCACTATCTGGATTTAGATAAGCCTACAGAGAATATGGAGCTTGATTACCGGTGTAACTGAAAGTCAATGATGTAATAATGCTATCAATGATTAGAGTTGTTCGGTCATCTTGAAGTACTTTTCCAATACAAGAAGGGATATCAATTGTTCCCGTTTTTTATTCTTGAATTGCTCTATATACTCATGTGCATGTTCGATTATTGCTTGAGCTTCATCAGTATGAGCCATGTAATATTGCAGTCTTTCTTCCAAATCAGAGAAGTCCGGTTTGATTTCAATGTAGTGATAGTTAGGAATTAATGTGCCTTCCATGAACCAAGTTTCACAAGTAGGACGGGGCATTACGGCAATAGAGTTGGAAGACATTACCCATTTTAGATTGCTGGCAACATCATAGCTTCTATGGCTAGAATAAATTTGTATTCCAATTGTTCTTTAATGGTCAATTTTCCAATGCACCACGTAGGATTGATAGTATCCCGGCTGATATCTCCCAAATCGCACATGGGATGGCCAAAATACATTTTCATGAATTTGATTCGCTGCTCTTTGTCTGTTACTTTTCCGCGAAAGACAGCCATATCTTTTTTCTCTGTAAATTTTTTCTTGTCACGGACAAAAATAAAATGCCTTATCTTGTTGAGTTTCATAATAACCCCGTTTCCGTTGTTTTCAGTTATAAGACGGCTTTTTGAAATGGATGGGATTGGTGGGACGAAATCCACATCACCGGCACATAGGTTCAACCGTAGTTGTTGGGAAAACCAGCGGGTATAGCAGCGGGTATCATAGATATAGACTTTGTGCCCTTTTAGTTTATGTTCTGCGAGTGCAGGTACCGATTCGGGCAATATTGCACCCGGTAAAAGTTTGTTATAGTAGTTTACCCGGTATAAAATGTAGTCTTTATCTTTTCTGTCGGATAAAGATGCCAACTTATGACGAAGCTGCATCTGAAAGAATATATTGGGTATCAGCATACCGAGCATATTCTTTATATAATAGATAAGTTTGATGTTCTTCCCGCTTCTTAGGGCATACAATAGTTTGTACTCCATTGATTTCGTTTTTTATTCAGTAGGTGCATTGTATGAAATATGATGCAAACTTATATAAATAAATGAGAACTTCCAATTGAATTTATCCTTTAATTATCATATTCTTTTTGTAATAAAGAGTTGCTCTGTTTTCAGATTTTGAGTAGTCTGGTTTGTTTTTCGTTTGTTAACGCTTACTTTTGTGCCGAATCAGCAATTCTAATAAATTTGTTATGACCAAATTCTTAATTATCCGTTTCAGTTCGATAGGGGATATTATCCAGTGTATGGGAATTATCGGTGGAATACGTGAACGGTTTGCAGATGTGGAAATTCATTGGATTACCCGGAAAGATATGGTGGGGACCTTGTCGATGGATGGCAGGATTGATAAAATCTGGGCGTTTGACAAGGAGACCGGACTTGCCGGATTGTTGAAGATGGCGGCTGATTTGAGAAAAGAGCATTTCGACTACATTTATGACGCTCATAGTAATATCCGTTCCAACATATTGAAGCTGATAGTGTCTCCATTGCCTTTTGTGAAACCTTACGTTGCTTTGCGGAGCAAAGAGAGAGGCAAACGCTTTTTGTTGTTTAAACTGGGAATCAATCATTTCGACAAGCCTTTTAGGGGGATGGTGTCTTTTCAGAAACCATTGAAGAAATGGGGAATTACGCATTTTCCGGACAACTATCACGACTGGCATTTCCCGGATGAAATACGTAGCAAGTATGAGAACTTTGTAACCAAAGATATGATTACGCTGGTGCCGTCTGCCAACTGGGAAATGAAACGCTGGCCCGTTTCCTATTGGAAAGAATTGGTTGCCCTTCTTCCTGAGTATAAATTTGTTATTCTGGCTGGTCCGAAGGATACTTTCTGTGAGGAAATCAGAAGTGCTGCACCGGAACGGGTAGTTAACCTTGCGGGACAAACCTCATTGATGGAGTCTTCTTACATAGTGTTGCGTTCCAATCTGGTAATCAGCGCTGATACGGGTTTTATGCATGCCGCTGATTTGTTCCGTGTTCCTGCTTTTGCCTTGATGGGACCTACGGCCTTCGGTTTCCCTACGGGACCTACGGTGGAAATACTCGAAACAGCCCTGCCTTGCCGTCCGTGCACCAAAGACGGACGGGGTAAATGCAAGCTGGCTGTTTATCAGAAGTGTATGGTGGATATTACCCCCCAACAAGTCGCTGAAAAGATTATTGCTTCTCTTGGTTGATGGCGCCTATCGTCTTTGTAGTGGAATAACCGTCTACGAAAGGGATAGTTACTGTTTCTTGGGCGTACTCCCTGCCTACAATGTTTTCTATGGCATAGTCGCCACCTTTTACCAACACGTCCGGTGCAACTGTCTTGATGAGATTCAGAGGGGTGTCTTCCGTAAAAATCACTACGTAGTCCACTGCTTCCAAGGCTGCCAGGACTGTGGAGCGGGCGTTTTCATCATTGATGGGGCGCGATTCCCCTTTCAGACGTTTTACTGAGCTGTCCGAATTCAATCCTACGATAAGTACGTCCCCCAGTCTTTTGGCCTTTTCCAGATAGCACACGTGTCCTTTGTGCAGAATGTCGAAGCAGCCGTTTGTGAATACGATTTTGCGCTCCTGTGCACGCAGTTGTTTTATAGTATCTGCAAGTTGGGGAATAGGAATAAGTTTGCTGGCCGGTTTCCCGATTTGTAGCTCGTCCTGCAACTCTTTGAACAGAATGGGGCTGGTGCCTATTTTCCCGACTACAATGCCGCCGCTTTATTGGCAAGATAAATGGCATCTGCAATAGGGATACCGGCTGCCAGCGCAGCTGCTAAAGTTGCCACGACAGTATCGCCTGCACCTGAAACGTCATATACTTCCCTTGCTTCGGTAGGAATGTCTTGTGAGGCTTCCGGAGCTATATATGACATACCTTTTTCGGAACGTGTCACTAATAGAGAAGTAAGGTTATACTCCTTCAGTATCCGGTCTGCCGCGTTATGTATTTCTTTATCCTCATTTCTCACATCCATTCCCGAAACGGCTGAAAGTTCTTTCAGATTGGGGGTGATGATGGTTGCGGAACGGTATTTCTCCCAGTTTGTCCCTTTGGGGTCTATGATTACCTTTTTTCCTTGTCCGGCAGAGGCGGATATAACCTGCTGGCATACTGTATCATTGCATACTCCCTTGCCATAATCCGAAATCACGACAATGTCCACTTCGGGGAGTGCACGCTTCACGGCATCCAGCAGTTTCTGTTCTGTCTCTTCGTTCAGGCATTCATTTTCTGTTTCAAAGTCCAGCCGTACTACTTGCTGGCTATTGCCTATTACGCGGGTTTTGGTGATGGTTGGGTGTTCTGTATAAAACAGTTCGTTTCTGATACCCAAATCAGCGAACATCTCCTGCATTGTGTTTCCGTTGTGGTCGTTGCCAAGCAGGCTGACGACATACGGCGAGCAACCCAGTCCCAACAGATTTCTTGCAACATTGGCCGCTCCTCCCAATACATTGTAGGTACGGGTGACACGGACCACTGGTACGGGGGCTTCGGGAGAAATCCTTTTCACGTCCCCTATATGGTAAGTATCCAGCATCACGTCTCCGATAACGAGTACCTTCTTTCCCTTTATACTGTTCAATTCTGTATTCATAATAGGTTGTTTTTTAATTGGTTGGCCCAATATAGAAGTGAATGCTCAGAGGTGACCCGGAAGGACTTGACACCACTTCTTTCGCCGCATTCCGTATCCGATTTCTTATCTCCGAACATATAGGATTGGGATGGGTCGATTTCATATTTCTTCATCGCTTCCGTCACCATGAAAGGAGAAGGCTTACGGCATTCGCAATGTTCTTCCGGAGCGTGAGGGCAAGTATAGAAATCGTTCAGTATAACTCCATGTTTTTCCAGCTCTTGGGCGAGTGCCCGGTTGAACTGTTCGGCGTCCTCCAGTGTAAAGTAGCCACGTCCAATACCGGATTGGTTCGTGATGACAATCAGCAGATAACCCAATTCCTGAAAAATGCGGAGTGCTTCGGCTACACCGGGCAATAATTCAAGCTCTTGGGTCTTGTAAACGTAGCCGAAATCAACATTGATGGTACCGTCCCGATCAAGGAAAATCGCTTTATTCATGGAGAACAGTTTATTGTCAACGATGCCGCACAAGATATGTCCGATGGTAATGTGCACTTCTTGAATCCTGGCAGATTCGGCGTGCTGTATAATCAACGGGTAATTGCAAAGTTCCTTGCACCTTCCTCCATCCCTTCCCAGGAGCCCTATGGTGGTGATGCCCATAGATTGTGCCTTCTGCAAGGCATGCTCTACGTTGGGAGAGTTGCCGCTGGTAGAAAGGCCTATCAGAATATCACCTTTCGTTCCCAAGGCTGCTGTCTGCCGTTCGAAGACGCGGTCGAAGCCATAATCATTGCTGACTGCGGTCAGGATGGAAGTGTCGGTTGTCATGGCGATGGCGGGCAGGCCTTCCCGTTCGGTCACGAAACGTCCGACGAGTTCGGCAGCGATATGCTGGGCATCGGCTGCACTGCCGCCGTTACCGCAAAGCAAGACTTTGTGCCCTTGTCGAAGGGCTTGTACTATCAGATTGCCGACGGTTTCGATGTCGGTAAGCATTTGCCGGTTGTTCAGGATATTTTCTTTGAGCCTGATACCTTCTTGGATGGACTGGGTGATATAATCTTGCATAATTTTCTAATCTCGTTGATACAAAGATACGACATTTCAGAAATGAAGCTTGCTTTTGACGAAATTTTTAAATTGTCTTTGCTTTCTCCATTTCAGTCTGCTGAAGAGAGTGAAGAATATGCATTCTTCAATATCGAATCCTCTTTGCTCGGCATATAGAGGTATTATTTTCATGAAGTCATCGGCGGGAATACCCAGTTGGCTGAAGGCATTCATGGACATTCTGATACCGGGCACTTTACCGAGCTTCAGGCGGTTGATGTCAATGAGGGCGAAGTGATATTTGCCGTTTGTCTTCCGGTAAAATATATTCTTGGGATTATAGTCCAGTGGCAAGACCTTGTTCAGATGTAATTGGAGAGTGAAGTCTACGAGGTCATGTCTTAGCCGTTTTTTCTCTTCTTCCTCCATTTCCGTACCGAACATATCCGTAACAAGCGGGTAGGGAGGTATTCGGAAATAAAGTATCCGGTGTGGAAGAAACCATTCTTTTTGATTTCTATATAAGCTACCGGAGGGGCGGTCTCTATTCCCCGTTGCAGAAAAAGTTCTGCATATTCAAAGGCGCGCTGCGCTTTGCTTTTGCGGAACCAAGTGTAAATGAGGCAGTTTATGAGGCAGGTCTTTTGTATTTCTTGATTACGAAGTCCTTGTCTCCGAACCGCACTCTTTCGACTGTGTTCCTTCGGTTACAATAAACCTCTTCCCGTTCATATTCTTCCGATGGGATGGCTCGGATATAACTCTCGTAGGCGGCATAGTGCGGATGAATATGTACCTTCATTGCTTTTATTTACATTTTACTTCTTTTGAACGGTGCAAAGATAGTGCAAACCGAAAGCAGAACAAAATGAACTTGTTCATTTTTTATTTTGAGGTGCCGCCTATCTTCGCTTTTGAGCAAAGATAATCAAAATGTATCATCTGGTCGGAAATATCGTATGCTTTTTTAGCGAACTCGGCTTCTGCCGGGGTGGGCTCTTCACCTACCACCTCCATTTGGGGGCTGATGGCGAATCCTTTCTTGCATGGGTCGAGGATGCTTTGGCCCAATCCGCTCCAGTAGTAATCATCCAGTTGGAGCAGGTTCAGCAGGGTGGGGTACATATCGATTTGTCCCATCACTTTGTCATAACGCATGCCTACCGGAGAGTTTACTATGATGAAAGGGGTGAATGTCTTGTCGGATACGATACCCTTGCCACCGGGGGCGTTACACAATTCTTCACGGTAGGTAGCCAGTCCTTCGTGGTCACCGGTGATGACGATAAGGGTCTCGTCGTATTGTGGGAGTGTTTTCAAGTACTCCACGAATTTTCCTATCGCCTTGTCCGTATAGCGTGCGGTGGTCATATAGTCATTCATTTTCTGTGGAATGGCCGGAGAGAAATGAATCTCTTTCAATTCTTCAGGCAATTTGAAGGGAGCATGGCCGGAGTAGGTCACCAGCTGCATGTAAACATTCTCCCCCTTCTTCCAGATTTCCCCCTTCTCTATTTTTTGGCGGCATTGCGCAGGAAGGAGCCGTCTCCGGTACGTTTGTGCGTGCCAAAGGCTTCTGTCAGTTCAAAGTCATGATAAGCAATGATGGTGTCGGTCCCGAAACTGTAGGCTATGACGCTTGGTTCCAGGTCGATACTTTATCGATGGTCAGGAGGTAGTTGCGCGAGTTCTTCTGCTGATGCATGGCTTTTTGCAGGGTTCCGTAGGTGTGGTCTGGATATTGGCTGCTGTATGTGCCGCTGTTGATAGGTAGCATACCGGCGCAAAGCAACAGCTGTGCATCAATGGAGCGCCCTCCTTTCACTTGCGTCAGTACGTGGGGGGCGTATAGGGTGGTGGAGTCTTGCAGCAGTTTGTTGAGATATGGAGTAATCTCTTGCCCTTCCACTTCCCTTTCGAGTACCCAGCTTTCCAAAGATTCTGCCAGGATGACGATGCAGTTGTTGCGGATTCCGATACGTCCGGTCAAAGGGTGATGTCCGGGTTTCTGGCTCAGCCACTCCTTTATCTCTTGCTGTATCTGTGGGGTGGCTCCTGCTTCTGGTTGATGAGGTCATAGTATAGGCTTCCGAAGACAGTATACATGGAAGTGGTGCTTGCACACAGATAGGCTTTCTGGCGGACGGTGTTGTATGCTTCCTTGAATCCTCCTTTGGCCAGGGTGGTGATGGCAAACAGCAGGATACCGATTCCCAAAGCTCCTCCGTAATACTTGTATGATGTTCTTCCGGCGGTATTTCTTTTGTAATGCCAATAAAGGGGGATACTGGCAATGGTAGATAGAGGGAAGAAGATGTCGTACCAGCGGAAAGAGTCGTAAACGCTTCCGGTGAAATCGGCGAGGTTTCCAGAAAGTCCATAGCTGTTAAGTGGAATGGCAGTATAGTAGGTGCGGAAATACATCAGGTTGACAATCAGTAGTATATCCAGTAAAAGCATGATGACTATCTCTGTTTTCCAGAGCCGGAAGAACTTATAGGGGACGAGAAGTACGAGGGTGGCTATTATTTTGGTCGCATAGAACTCGATGGTAGAGAATGAAGCGAATGTGGTGGGTATGCTCCAGATGAAATCGAATAGCAGGAATTTGAAAAAAATGGTGATTCCGAACAAAAGAGTCACTTTATCTGTTGCCCCTTGTTGCTGTCGGAGCAATGAAAAAGATTTCTTCTCATAAAATAGTATTTTTAAAATATTGGGGTGCAAAGATAGATATTTTAGAGAAGAAAAAGCTTCATAAACAGCAACTTTTGGAAAAAAGTTGATAAAAGTCATTTTTTTTTCTGGATTGATGCAGTATATGCAGAATTCTTGTATTTACTTTGCAGACGTTTAAAGCAAAGAAAGCAAAACTGTTACAAACTAAGGGCTGGATTTTATTGTTCTATTGGTAATTTGAGGTGACGATTGTGTCGTTGCGTGATATTTTGAGTGTATGAAGAAGCATTATTTATTTTTCGTTTCGGTAGCCTATTCCTATCCTATACTTCGCCCGCTTCAGGACGAAATCAGGCGTAGAGGGGATGAGGTCGCATGGTTTATCGAGCCAGACTGCCCGGTTCTGTTGAATCAGGATGAGAGGTGGCTTCAATCTGTTCAGGAAGTGATGGATTATCAGCCTATTGCTGTTTTTGCACCGGGTAATTATATTTATGATTTCTTCCCGGGAGTGAAGGTTTCCCTTTTTCATGGCTACCCCATCAATAAGCGTGGCGATGAAAAGGACGACCATTTTTCTGTTCGCGGATGGTTCGATGTCTATTGCACGCAAGGAGAAACGAGCACTCTTCCTTTCAAGGAACTTGAGAGGAAATACGGCTTCTTCAAGGTATACGAAACGGCTGGTGCAAGGCGGATACTTTCGTGAAAGAACGTGCGCACACTCCTCATAATGCACGTCCGGTAGTCTTGTACTCTTCTACATTTACAAAGAATATAACTTCCGCTCCTCATCTGTTTGATACCATCAAGAGACTGGTGCGCGAGAAGAACTGGGATTGGATTATTTCGTTCCATCCGAAATTCTCGGATATGGAAGTCCTCAAGAAATACAAGGAACTGGCTGCTTCCTGCCCCAATATTACTTTCCACGAGAGTGGACTTGTTGATGCCAAACTGCTGAACAGTGCGGATGTGTTGTTGTCTGATGCTTCGTCTGTGATTGTTGAGGCGATGATGTTGGACAAACCGGTGGTGACTTATTGCAACACCATGCCAGGAGCTCATTTGCTGAATGTCACTGAGACGGATGCTGTAGAAGGAGCGATAGAAAAGGCCATTTCCCGTCCGGCAGAACTGATGGAGCAGATGCGTGCCTACGTGCACAAGCATGAAGCCCATCTGGACGGTGAGTCCTCTTCACGGGTACTGGATGCCGTAAACAACTACATCTGGTATTTTCAAGGTAAGACCAGAACCAAGCCCTGGAATCTGGTACGTAAGTTTAAATTGCGATGGCGGGTGGGTTATCCGTTGATGGCCACTTTGCGGTTATGGTAATTGTCATAGCTTATGGAGAACACTGAGACACTACCTCTGATAAGTATTATTGTACCGGTCTATAATGTAAAGAATTACTTGGAGAAATGCCTGCAATCCATTTGCGGGCAGACTTATAAGAATCTGGAAATAATATTGATTGACGACGGCTCTTCCGATGGTTCGGGAGAGCTTTGTGATTTATTTGCCCAAAGGGATGGACGGATAAGAGTTTTTCATCAGGCAAATGCAGGTCAGAGCGCAGCCAGGAATAGAGGTTTGGCGGTAGCTCAAGGTGAATTCCTTGGTTTCGTGGATAGCGACGACTGGATTGAGTCGGATATGTACGAATTCTTGTATCGCCTGTTGAAAGAGAATGGAGCGGATATATCCATTTGTTCGCATTATAGGGACAAAGGTGGGAAGAGTGTGGCGAAGTATGCTTCGGGAGAGCAGTTTGTGTTTACTCGTGATGAGGGTATTCGCGCTCTGGCAGTAGACAAACATGTCAGAAACTATATGGTGGATAAATTGTTCAAACGCAGCCTGTTTGCAGGTATTGTCTTTCCGGTTAATCGTGTTTTTGAGGATTTGGCCATTTGCTATCGGGTATTTTATGGAGCAGAGAAGGTTGTGATGCAGGATACTCCTAAATACCATTATATGATACGGGAGGGGAGCACGATGCAGAGCAGGTATAATCCCCAGAAAGAATATAACCTTTTTCAGAGCGTCTACGAGCAAGTGAAGTTCATACTTGAAAAAGTATATGGGATAAAGCTGGAGTTTATGTCATGCGTCGTGGAATACGCTTACTGGATCATACAATGATGGTAGAAGCCTCTATTTCCACTGATGAAGTCATTCGTGATGTGATTACCAAAATGCATGAATTTGACTATGTCGGTTATGGGCAATTGGGCTTTTCTCTTTCTTTGAAACGTTATCTTATTTATAATCATAAGGACTTCTATCGGAAAGCTTATCGGTTGATAAGGTCAATCTTCAAATCGAAACGTCATAAGTATTAAAACTGATTGAGTATGGCTGAAATAAAGATGTCTATTATAGTTCCGGCATATAATGCAGAGAAATATCTGGAGCGTTGCCTTGATTCATTGGTAAATCAAGATTTGTCGACCAAGGAATATGAGGTTATCGTAATTAATGATGGTTCAACAGATAGAACCGGAGCTATTTTACATGAATATTCCAATCGTTATTCTTATTTTCATTGCATAACAGTAGAAAATAGCGGTGTCAGTGAGGCACGAAATTATGGTTGTCGGAAAGCTAAAGGAAAATATTTTTTATTTGTTGATGCGGATGACTGGATTCAAAGTAATGTCTTACAATATGTTTATGACTCTCTTGAAAAGGATGAATTAGACATTTTGGTAATGGATTTTCAGTATTGGGATGAAAAAGGAAAACTTCCCAAAGAGTTTAATCGAGTGTCTGATGAAAAGGTCTTGTCGGCTCAAGTTTGGTCTGGAACGGATTTTATGCAACAGTTTTTGCCACAAGTGGTCTGGTGCAATGCTTATAGAGCCTCTTTCTGGCAAGAACATAAATTGAAGTTCTTGCCTATTCGTCATGAAGATGAAGAAATTATTCCCAGAATCTTCTTTTATGCAAGGCGTGTAAAATATTCATCTATAATTTTCTATCATTATTATAAGAATTCAGATTCGTTTATGATGAATTATGATGAACACGCTTCTCTTTATATGCTTCAGGCTATGGAGAGCTTGGAAGCATTTAGACAAAAGAATGTGAAAACGGAAAAAATGAATAGTTTTTTTTAAAAATTTGATTGCAAGAAGGCTATTGACTACTTTTCGTATAGGAATAAGAAAAGGGATACCGGCAAGATTCCAGCATGAGATGATTGTGCAAATGAAAGCAAAGGGACTATCACCGTTACCTAAAGGAAAGGGAATTATGCATATCTTTTTATATAAGTATGCCCCTTCTTTATTTATTGCATATTATCGTAGTAAAGAGAAACGAAAAAGAAAATAACTTTTGGACTAAATGATAGCTTTTTATGATGTAGGGAAAGTGATTTGTATTAGAGTCTGAGTTGAAACTAATTATGAAGCGAATTTTATTTTTTCATGAAGTGTTTCCTTGTGGAGGAGCAGAAAGGGTTACAATTGATATAGCTAATTATCTATCTGGCTATGGTTATGAAAGCTTTGTGGCTTTATGCCATAAAACGTATGATGTAGCTGGTATAGAAGTCATAGAACTTCCTAATAAGGACATTAATTCGTTGGAGAATGCAAATGCTTTTATTGAAATTATAAATTCACTCTTTATTGATGTTTTTGTATTGCCTATACATCTTTTGAAACATCTGGATTACATCATGGACGGTGTTCATTGCAAGCTGGTATTTGCGCCGCATAGTATTCCTTTATGGGAGGCTGTGGCAAAAGTGGCAGATAAAGGAAAACGCGCCGAAGGTTCGTGGTTGAAAATGTTGAAATGGCGTTTTATAACTTGTCCAAGGGAAAAATGGTTTCCGAAATATGATAAGCCGTTTATTGAACAACATAAAAATTTGTATGGACGGGCTGATGCATATGTTGTATTATGCGAAGATTATAAATATAAGCTGATAAAGAAACTTGGTGTACCTTTTGAGAACAATAAATTTCACGTGATACCCAACTCTGAAAGGCAAATTCTTTCGGTCAACCATCATAAGAAGAAACAAATATTATTTGTAGGGCGCTTTACTTATGTTGATAAACGTGTGGATAGGTTGATTGATGTTTGGAAGCGGATTTATAAACAAGTGCCGGATTGGGAGCTGCTTCTGATTGGTGATGGTGTTGAAAGGCAGAATCTTCAGCAGAAAGCTACTGCCTACAATTTGCAAAGGATTCGTTTCTTGGGCTATCAGGAAGATGTGTCCGGTTTTTATAGGGAGCATCGGTGGTGTGTCTGACATCTACTTTTGAGGGGTGGGGGCTTTGCTTGACAGAAGCGCAGGCGAATGGAGTAGTGCCCGTGGCTTATGATTGTGGCGCCGGAGTGCGGGAGATAATTTCACCGTCAGGAGTGAATGGATTTCTTGTATCGCCTTTTAATCAATCTAAATATGCGCGAACACTGTTGAAGCTATTGAAGAACCCCGATATGTTGAAACAAATGCGGCAGAATGTTGTCGTGAAAGCGCAAGAGTACTCTCCGCAGATTGTGGGAAAGAAATGGAAAGAGTTGTTTGAATCTTTGTGATAGACTAAAAGCTTTGATGTATGAATAGTGATGCTTTGCCGTTGGTTTCTGTTATCATACCTGTTTTTAATACAGAGAAATATATTGAGGATTGCATTTTTAGTGTGATAAATCAGAACTATAGCCGATTGGAAATTATAATAGTGAATGATGGGAGTACTGATGGCAGCCGTTCAATAATCCAGAAATATATGGAAGTTGACAGGCGTATTGTTTGTATAGACAAGAAAAATGAAGGGCTGCCTCTCGCCAGGAAAACCGGGATATTGAAGGCAAACGGAAAATATATCCAGCATCTTGACAGTGATGACACGTTGATTGATGGAGCTATTGAAAAGTTAGTATGTAGGGCAGAAGAAACTGATGCTGATATTGTTGCATCTTCTTTCCTTTTTTGTTATCCGGACAAGGGGCCTGTTCTTTCAGAGCTTATACATTCGGTGAGATTTCAGGAATCAGTTATTTTAGGCAGAAATTGAATTTGCAGGCTTATTGGAGTGTGTGGTCTCATTTTCAAAAACGTTCATTGTTTCTTAACAACAAGATTGAAACTGTCGCCGATATATCGATAGGTGAGGATGCCATCATGATGACACAATTGATTCTGGCGGCTGATAGGATTGTTTCTTTGAATATTCCTACTGTTAATTATTATAGAAATTCGTCCTCGATGTCTTGTCTGCCGAATGAGGAAAAGTAATAAGGATTTCAGGGCTTATCAACGATGGATTGAGAAATATGTGTCTGCCAAAGGTTTGTCGGAACAATTGGGAAAGGAGATTGCCTATATGCATCTTCAGACTGCATATACGAGTCTTTACTGGAAACAATACGGGGATGTTGTAGATGACATGAGACGGTTGGTTGCTGATGTGAAGCGATACCCGGATTTGGTTGAAAATCTGTCCAGGCGGGAACGTAAGCTGTTGAAGGCTTACAAGCTTTCAACCTTTTGGGGGAATTTGAGGGTAAAATATTATATCTTAAAAAACAAACTATAGAATGAATATATTGCACAAGATAAAATGTAAAATATATCGTTTTCTTCTGAAAAATCGAATGTTGGCTCCTAAGGTGGTACTTTTGATGGATGGTGGGGTCTGCTCACAGATGCATCAGTATTTGCTGGGACATCTTTTTGGACAAAAAGGATATAGGGTGGAATATGACTTGACCTTCTTTAAAGAGTGGGGGAGCGATATGGATTATCATTTTGTCAGAAACTTTGATTTGCAGAAAGCATTTCCCTATTTATCTGTAAAGAAGGCTTCGAAAGTAGCTGTTGACGTGTATAAGAGGAAATATTATAATTTGGGGAACAATACGTTGAGTCGGGAAAATGACTTTTCATTTCTACAAAAGAAGCCTCCGGTCTATTTAGGTGGTTATTATCATGTTCCGGCTGATATTTGGCTTCCTGCATTCCGGTCGCTTTTTAGAGTAATGCCCGAGGTGCTGGATGCACAGAATAAATTGCTGTATTCAGAGATTGGTTCACGTCCTTGTTCCGTAGCTGTTCACGTAAGGCGTGGGGACTTGAAGTGGAAATTCCGGCTTACGGCAAACCTGCTTCATTGGAGTATTTCAAGTCGGCAGTGGCTTATATGCAGGATAGGGATATTGTCTTCTTTCTTCTATTTCTTTTCGGATGAGCCGGACTGGGTGAGGGATGAACTTATTCCGCAACTTTATCTTACGGAAGGTAATTGTAAGGTTGTCGATATAAACGGTTCGGATAAAGGATATATGGACTTGTTTTTGATAGCCTGTTGTCGGCATCAGATTACCAGTAAAGGGACTTTGGGCAAATACGGTGCTCTCTTAGAGGATAATCCGGAAAAGACAGTAGTCCTTTGTGATGATGAAGTGGAATATCCGTGGAAGGAACTGTTTCTGAATCCGGTGTTTTTATAGAGCCACTTCGTTATTGTTCTCAATGAATGAATAATATGGCGTATATTTACAAATTATAGAAATCTACATTTATCGATATGAGACCTAAACTAAGCATTATAACTGTAAACTTTAATAACAACAGTGGTCTAAGCAAAACGTTGGAAAGCGTCAGACACCAGTCTTTTTCCTCTTACGAGCATATCATTATTGATGCCGGTTCCAAGGATGGTAGTCTGGAAACAATCAAGCAGTATGCGGAAGGAAACCCGCATGTGACATTCTGGGTGTCAGAACCGGACAAAGGGATATACGACGGAATGAATAAGGGAATGGAACATGCTGGTGGAGAATACTTGCAATTCCTTAATTCCGGTGATTTTCTGGTGGGAGATGTTTTAGGTCAGGTGGATTTTGATGGGACGAAATACATTTATGGCGATGTAAGGGTTGCTGTTTCGGCAGATAAGAAGATAGATATACAATCTCCTTTTCCTCTCGACCTTGTCTTCATTTTACTGAAAGATACCATTTGTCATCAAGTGTGTTTCATTCATCACTCCCTTTTCAATAATCAACGATACAGAACGGACTATATCCTGGCTTCCGATTGGATTCATATTGTAGAGAATATTATCCTGAAAGGATGCAGCTATAAACGTGTGCCGGTATGCATTGCCGAATACGACGGAAATGGAATCAGTGCGTCCAGCGGGTCTTTAGGGGTAGACGAGCGGATGCGTTGGATAAAGGATAACATACCGGCAGCATTTTATGATAGCTTGTTGGAACTCGATAGAACCCGGATGGAACTTAATGAATATAAGAATTCCGAGTTAGGTAAAATAATCCCCATAGTGAGCCATACAAGGAGGTTCTCCAAACGTGCCCGGAAACTCGTTCTGTTCTTGTATAGAATAAATTCCATCTTCTCGTCTTCGTCAAAGCGGAATAAGAATCAGATAAAAAAGAAGTAGTGGCATGGATGTCGTGATATGTGTTTCTTCCAAAGACTGCTTGATTGTCAAGAAGACTGTTTTTTATATTCATCGGAATATAGAAAGCGATAATATCTATCTTATAACAGACAAGCATAGTTTCGGTTTCTTCTCAAAAAGGTTTCGGAGCAGATATAATATCAGCCTGATTGATGAGGAAGAGATTGTTGCGGACCGTCGGCAGCTGGAGGCAATAGCCGGGCGGCACTTCACATGTGAGTATAGATTCGGATGGTATTACCAGCAGTTCCTCAAGATGGAATTTGCGCGTAGCCGATACGCCAAAGATTATTATCTGATATGGGATAGTGACACCATACCTCTTAACCCGGTGTCCTTTCTTACTCCCGAAAAAATGGTGTTTACTCCGAAAACAGAATACCATGAGCCTTACTTCAGAACGATGCAGGCACTTATCGGTTATGGCAAGGGCACGGACTATTCATTTATAGCCGAACACATGCTTGTCTCTGTTCCTATTATGAAAGAACTGATTCGGAAGATAGAATCTTCTGCTATTCCGGGCGGTTCATGGTTTGAGAAGGTTATCAATGCAACTCCTGTGGATGAGCCAAATGGATTTTCTGAATTCGAAACTTATGGAACCTATTGCCATGCTAATTATCCGGATTGTTTCATCTTGAAGGAACTCCGTACGTTCAGAGAAGCAGGAAGCATTTATAGTCGTAGCATCTCTAAAAGAAAGCTCCGGAAATTATCCAGGAAATACGATACTATTTCGCTGGAGAGCTGGAGCACTCCCCATAAGTTCGTTAGAAGATTTTGCAACGATATGGAGGAACATGTGTTCTATCCATTGATGAAACTGATTTCAAAATTACGGTAAAACTGAAGGTGTGAAGCTGAATACTTTGGGGGAGGTTAGGCAGAAATAACCTGAAACCCTTTTCCATTCCCCCGTTTTCTTGTATCTTTGCGACCTCATAATTCACTTAACTACAAGCAATGAAGGAATTTCTGCAGCTGATGCGACGCTTTGTGTCGCCTTACAAGAGATATATCGGTTGGGCAATCGTGCTCAATGTACTGTCTGCCATATTCAACGTATTTTCATTCACATTGTTGATTCCTATTCTCAATATCCTCTTCAAAACGGGGGAGAATACCAAAGTGTACGAGTACATGGAGTGGGGGAGCGAAGGCATCAAGGAAGTGGCGGTGAATAATTTCTATTACTACGTCACCCAGATGATTGAGACACACGGGCACAGATGACATTGCTGTTCATGGGGCTTTTCCTTGCTTTCATGACCATGCTGAAGACTTCCTGCTATTTCGGTTCTTCCGCCATTATGATTCCCCTTCGTACGGGAGTGGTACGCGATATCCGCGTGATGGTCTATTCCAAAGTGATGCACTTGCCGCTCGGCTTTTTCTCTGAAGAAAGGAAAGGGGACATCATTGCACGTATGAGCGGTGACGTAGGCGAAATTGAAAACTCCATTACCAGCTCACTGGATATGCTGCTCAAGAATCCTATCCTGATTCTGCTTTATTTCTCCACTCTGATTGTAACCAGCTGGCAGCTGACTCTGTTTACTGTCCTGGTATTGCCGGGTATGGGCTGGCTGATGGGAAAAGTCGGCAAGAAACTGAAGCGTAAGTCGTTGGAAGCCCAAGGAAAATGGAGTGATACCATGTCGCAATTGGAAGAGACGCTTGGCGGACTGCGTATAATCAAGGCTTTTATAGCAGAAGACAAGATGGTGGACCGTTTTAAGCAATGCAGCGACGAGCTGCGTGATGCCACCAACAAGGTAGCTATCCGTCAGTCGTTGGCACATCCGATGAGTGAATTCCTCGGTACGCTGCTCATTGTATTGGTACTCTGGTTCGGTGGTCTGCTTATTCTGGGCGACGGCACTTCCATGGAAGCATCAACGTTCATCTTCTATATGGTGATTCTGTACAGTATCATCAATCCGTTGAAAGACTTTGCAAAGGCAGGATACAACATTCCAAAGGGTCTGGCATCCATGGAACGTGTGGACAAAATACTGAAAGCCGAGAACCCCATTAAGGAACCGGTAAACCCGTTGCCGCTGCACGGGATGAATGACCGGATTGAATTTAAGGACCTCTCCTTCAGTTACGACGGCAAGCGCGAAGTGTTGAAGCACGTCAATCTGATGGTGCCCAAAGGACAGACCATTGCACTTGTCGGCCAGTCCGGCTCCGGCAAATCTACATTGGTGGATTTGCTGCCGCGCTATCACGATGTGCAGTTAGGTGAGATTACAATTGACGGTGTGAATATTAAGAATTTTCGCATCCACGACCTGCGTGCGTTGATAGGAAACGTGAACCAAGAGGCCATTCTGTTCAATGACACCTTCTTCAACAACATTGCCTTCGGTGTGGAAAATGCAACTATGGAGCAGGTGGTCGAAGCGGCAAAGATTGCCAATGCCCACGACTTCATCATGGAGACCGAACTCGGTTATCAGACCAACATTGGCGACCGTGGCGGCAAGCTTTCCGGCGGACAGCGCCAGCGTATCAGTATTGCCCGTGCCATCTTGAAGAATCCGCCTATCCTGATACTCGATGAGGCCACTTCAGCACTCGATACCGAAAGCGAACGACTGGTGCAGGAGGCTCTGGAACGGCTAATGAAGACCCGTACCACGATTGCCATCGCCCACCGCCTTTCCACCATCAAGAATGCGGATGAGATTTGTGTACTCTATGAAGGTGAAATCGTGGAACGTGGTAAGCACGAGGAACTTCTCGAGAAGAACGGCTATTATAAGAGACTGAATGATATGCAGTCTCTCTCATAGAAATAAAATTCTGCGTACTTTGCTTCCACCCGCTTGTGCTAGGCTGTTATGACTAAATAGGAAGTTAATTTCCTGCAAACAGCCTATTAATTCTTCTTTCTCTTCTATATTTCTTACGCAGAATCTATGATGCAGGTGGGTGTTGACGGCTGCCGGCAGAGTGTTTCACGGCTGTTAGGCGATGATGAATAAAGGGTGTTCTTTTACCTTTTACGCTTTTTTAACATCCGCTTGCTTCCATTCTATCGCTAATTATCCTATTTTTGCAAAGAACACATACATAAACATTGCAAATGCCATGAAAAAATTATATCCAACGTTTACGACGACAGCTACTATGACTATCAGTCCAAGTACTCTTAATCATGTAATTCAATCGACCCCGATAATACTATAACTGTAAATATTTAATATTCGCCTACCATGAAAATAAAAGTTGGTTTGATAGGGTTCGGCAGAATGGGGCAAATGTATTGGGAGGAAATGCAGAAAAGCGGTCGATGGGACATCGCATATATCTGCGATACCGATCCGGCCTCCCGAGAATTGGCAAGAAACCTTTCCCCTTCATCCAGAATCATATCCGATGAACAAGAAATCTTTGATGACCAGAGTGTAGAAGCTGTTGGTCTTTTTGCATTGGCAAATTCCAGAAAAGAACAAATAGAGAAAGCTGTCCGGAGCAATAAGCATATCCTGACGGAGAAACCAATTGCCGATACCATTGATAAGGAATGGGAAATTGTGGACCTGATTGAAAAGTATGATCGCATTGCCGCTGTCAACCTTTATCTGCGGAACTCCTGGTATCACCAGGCTATGAAGCAGTTTATCGATGAAGGCGAGATTGGCGAACTGGCTATCTTGCGCATCTGCCACATGACTCCGGGATTGGCGCCGGGCGAGGGACACGAATATGAGGGTCCCGCTACCACGACTGCGGCATGCACTACATAGACATTGCCCGTTGGTATGCCGACAGTGAATACAAGACCTGGCATGCTCAAGGCATGCGGATGTGGGACTACAAGGACCCTTGGTGGGTACAGTGCCACGGTACGTTCGAGAACGGCATCGCCTTCGATGTCACACAAGGCTTCGTCTACGGACAACTCTCCAGAAACCAGACTCATAATGCATATACGGACATTATCGGTACAAAAGGTATCGTGCGCATGACGCATGATTTCCGGACTGCCGTAGTGGAGCTTCATGCGTGAACCGTACGCTTCGCCTGGAGAAGCCGTTTGGCGGGAAGAACCTGGATAAGCTATGCAATATTATGGCCGACTCCATCGAGAGCGGGAAACGCGATCCGAGATTGCCGCAGATGCGAGACTCGGCCATTGCTTCCCAATACGGATGGACCTTCCTGGAGGATGCGCGCCGCCACGACCTGCCCGGCATAGGCGACTTGCAGACGCTGGAGGAAATCAGGGAGCGCCGGAGGCATATGAAAGAAGGTTACGGACTGCTCCGTCCGAAGAAGACGGTAGTCTGATGCCTACTGTAATTAAGGATTGTTTTAAAACTCATTATATTAACCGATTTTAAAATCTAAAGAACCATGTCGAAATTTACAAGAAGAGAATTTCTTAAGACCGGAGGTTTAGCTTTGGCGGGTCTTACCATTGCTCCAAGCAGCATTTTGGGTAAGAGCCACGGACACGTGCCTCCCAGTGACCGTTTGAACATTGCTGCCGTAGGTATCGGCGGTATGGGACACACCAACATCAACCATGTGAAGGCTACGGAAAATATCGTGGCGCTTTGTGACGTAGACTGGCGCTACGCGAAAGGTGTGTTCGATGAGCTTCCCAATGCGAAGAAGTATTGGGACTATCGTAAGATGTACGATGAGATGGGTAAGGACATCGATGCCGTTATCATCGCTACTGCCGACCATACACATGCCATCATTACTGCTGATGCCATGACGATGGGCAAACATGTATATTGCCAGAAACCGTTGACGCACTCCGTATATGAGTCCCGTCTGCTTACCCGCCTGGCCGCTTCTACGGGAGTAGTTACCCAGATGGGTAACCAGGGTTCTTCGGACGAGGGTACCGACTTGGTATGCGAGTGGATATGGAACGGCGAAATCGGTGACGTGACGAAGGTGGAATGTGCTACCGACCGTCCCATCTGGCCGCAAGGATTGAATGTTCCCGAAAAGGAAGACCGCATTCCCAAAACCCTGAACTGGGATTTGTTTACCGGTCCTGCCAAGATGAATCCATATAACGAAATCTATCATCCCTGGAACTGGCGCGGATGGTGGGATTATGGTACGGGTGCTTTGGGCGATATGGCTTGCCACATCCTGCATCAGCCGTTCAGAGCTTTGAAGTTGCTGTATCCTACCAAGGTAGAAGGTTCATCTACATTGTTGCTCAATGCCTGCGCTCCGCAAGCACAGCATGTGAAGCTGACTTTCCCCGCACGTGAGAATATGCCGAAGGTGGCTATGCCCGAAGTGGAAGTTCACTGGTATGATGGTGGCATGATGCCCGACCGTCCGAAAGGCTTCCCCGAAGGAAAGCAACTGATGCAGAGCGGTGGCGGTCTGACTATCTTCCACGGAACGAAGGATACGCTGATTTGCGGTTGCTACGGACAGAACCCGTGGTTACTTTCTGGCCGCGTGCCCAATGCACCGAAGGTTTGCCGCCGTGTGCCGAAGGCTATGAATGGCGGTCATGAGATGGACTGGGTACGTGCTTGTAAGGAAAGTCCTTCCAGTCGCGTAATGCCTAAGTCTGATTTCTCCGAAGCAGGACCGATGAATGAAATGGTGGCAATGGGTGTATTGGCCATCCGTCTGCAGGGCCTGAACAAGACACTGGAATGGGACGGAGCCAACATGCGCTTCACCAATATCGGCGACGACGAGACATTGCGTACAGTCATCAAGACGGCTTCAAGATACACAACGGCCATCCGAGCTTCGACAAGACATGGACAGATCCGGTAAATGCCAAGGCTTTTGCAGAAGAGCTCATCAAGCATAACTACCGTGAAGGCTGGAAGTTGCCCGATATGCCCAGATAAACATTAAAAAGAGCACCGGAACCTGGTTTCCGGTGCTCATAAACGAATACTAATTATTTAATTTTTCAGATTATGAAGAAAATATATTATCCTTTGGCTTGCTGCCTTATTGGCGGTATACTCGCTTCTTGTGGCGGCGGTGCAAAAAATCGAACGCTACGGAGGAAGCAGCGGCTCCTACTACTACTGCGGTGTCTTATTCCAAGTCTCTGAAAGCGCCTGAAACGGACAGCTTGAACCTGCCGATTGATGCGGACGGTTATATCACTATCTTTGATGGAAAGAGCTTGGACGGATGGCGTGGATACGGTAAGGACAAAGTGCCTTCCAGATGGATTATTGAGGATGGTTGCCTCAAATTCTGTGGAACCGGTACCGGCGAAGGACAGACCGGTGAGGGCGGTGACTTGATTTTCGCTCATAAGTTCAAGAACTTTGAGCTGGAACTGGAATGGAAGATTTCCAAAGGTGGTAACTCCGGTGTCTTCTATCTGGCTCAGGAAGTTACTTCAAAGGACAAGGACGGCAACGAAGTGTTGGAACCCATCTATATCTCTGCTCCCGAGTTCCAGGTGCTGGATAACGCCAATCATCCGGATGCCAAACTGGGTAAGGACAACAACCGTCAGGCTGCTTCCTTGTACGACATGATACCGGCTGTTCCGCAGAACGCCAAACCTTTCGGCGAATGGAACAAGGCAAAGATTATGGTATACAAAGGTACTGTAGTTCACGGACAGAACGATGAAAACGTACTGGAATATCACTTGTGGACTAAGCAATGGACTGAAATGTTGCAGGCAAGCAAGTTCAGCGAAGAGAAGTGGCCCTTGGCTTTCGAACTGTTGAACAACTGTGGCGGCGAAAACCACGAAGGCTTTATCGGTGTGCAGGATCATGGCGACGATGTTTGGTACCGCAACATCCGTGTAAAGGTTCTCGACTAATTCCTTCTAAAAAGATAGTACTATGAGAATCAAACATATGATGATTTTGTCAGCACTGTGCTTATCCATGATGGCCACAAGCTGCAGCAGCCACAGCACGGAAACGGCGCCGGAAACGACGAAAAAGGAAGTAGCCATCCAGCTCTATTCTGTAAGAGACTTGGTGAAGGACGGCAGTAACCTCGACCAGATTCTGAAGGATTTGGCTGATATGGGCTATACCAGTGTGGAGGCCGCCAACTACAATGACGGTAAGTTCTACGGCAAGACTCCCCAGGAGTTCAAACAGATGGTGGAAAAGAGCGGTATGACCGTGCTTTCTTCGCACACTACCCACGGGTTGTCGGACGAGGAACTGGCTTCGGGCGACTTTACGGAAGCTTGAATGGTGGGATCAGTGCATTGCTGCCCATAAGGAGGCCGGTATGGAGTATATCGTGACTCCGTATCTCTCCGTTCCCAAGACATTGAAAGACTTGCAGACCTACTGCGACTATTACAATGAAGTGGGCAAGCGCTGCCAGGCTGCCGGTTTGAAATACGGTTACCACAATCATGCCCATGAATTCCAGAAAGTGGAAGACAAGGAGCTGATGCTGGACTACATGCTGCAACACACCAATCCCGAATATGTATTCTTCCAGATGGACGTTTACTGGGTAGTGCGCGGCCAGAACAGCCCGGTGGATTACTTCAACAAGTATCCCGGACGCTTCACCATGCTCCATATCAAGGATCACCGCGAGATTGGGCAGAGTGGTATGGTAGGTTATGATGCTATCTTCAAGAATACGGATACTGCTGGCGTGCGCCACATCGTAGCTGAGATTGAGAAATACAGCTGCCCCGTAGAAGAGAGTGTGAAGCAGAGTCTTGACTACTTGCTTGATGCTCCTTTCGTGAAGGCATCGTATAGCAAATAAAACATGATGGCGGCTATTCATTCATAAGCTCGGCCGCATCATTTTCTTGACGCGGGCACAACCGGATGAAGAATCCGGGGTGCCCGCGTTTTTTTACTTCCTTCCGAAGTCGGCCGGAATTTCCCCCCATTGCTTTGTCTCCCATTTTAGGATGCGGGTGGTGTAGGTGTTTTCGCGCAACCACTTCTCCGCACGTTCTATTAGGTGGAAAAGCTCTTCGGTCTTGGCGTCGCGCGGCAGTTTTGGTCTTGCATTTTTTCTGTTTTATCCAGTTGATGGCGTTCACGCTGTCACTGTAGATGGGCATGTCGAAACCTTTCTGTTTCAACAAGGCAAGTCCGTGGACAATGGCGAGGAATTCGCCGATATTGTTGGTTCCATACATCGGCCCGAAGTGAAAGATTTCCTGACGGCTGGCGACGTGTACTCCCCGGTACTCCATGGCACCGGGATTTCCGCTGCAGGCTGCGTCTACGGCAAGGCTGTTTTCCGCGACGGCGGTGGGAAGGGGAGCGTCGGCGCCGGGAATAGTCTTGGCAGGAGAGGGAGCCGACCGCTTGATGTACGTGTACGGCGAAGAGGCAAAGGCTTTTTCCGCTTCCTCGCGTGATTCGAATGACTTGTATTTTGCTCCTTCGTAGCCTTTGGTCTGCAGTTGGCAGTCTGTCCAGGAAGTGTAGATACCCGGGCTGACTCCCGCCCATACGACGTAATATTTTTCTTTCTTCATAACTGCGGACAAAGGTAAAAAAGAAAATCCGAACAACTTAACTCTTTCATTTGTTTCTTTGTATGGCGGATATAAAATAAAGAAGAGAAGTCTCAATAAAAAAAGAAAGGACAAAAAATGAAGAGAACATTTGCAGAAGCCATGGCGCATCGCCGTAGTTATTACTCTATCGGCAGCGATTCGCCAGTACTGGATGAAGAAATAGTACACATTATTCGTGAAGCCGTAAAGAATGTGCCGTCAGCTTTCAATTCACAGTCTACAAGAATTGTATTGTTGCTGGGCGACGAACATAAGAAATTGTGGAACATTGTGAAGGAAACCCTGAAAGCACGCATCTCTGCCGAGGCTTTTGCCAAGACGGAAGCCAAGATTGACGGCTGTTTTGCCAGCGGACACGGTACTGTGCTCTATTTTGAAGATACTTCTGTAGTCAAGAAGCTGCAGGAAACATTCCCTTCCTATAAGGATAATTTCCCCACTTGGTCACAGCACACCTCCGCTATGCACCAGTTTGCCATCTGGACTATGCTGGAAGATATGGGGTTGGGCGCCTCCCTGCAACACTATAACCCCTTGATTGACGACGAGGTACGTCGCACCTGGAACCTGCCCGACAACTGGATGATGATTGCACAGATGCCCTTCGGTACACCCACTGGTGAACCGGGAGAAAAGGAATTCGAAGATTTAAGCAAGCGTATCAAAATTTTTCTCTGATACAGAGGCGTTTTCAGCTTGGAATTGCTACCTTTGCAGGAAACCTGTAACTCGTAGCAGATATGATACGTATTTTCTTGACCGGCTACATGGGAGCCGGTAAAACTACTTTAGGAAAGGCTTTTGCCCGCGAAATGAATGTGCCGTTCATTGATTTGGACTGGTACATCGAAGAACGTTTTCACAAATCAATCCGTGAATTGTTCACCGAGCGGGAGAAGCCTCTTTTCGTGAATTGGAGCGAAACATGCTGCATGAAGTAGGGGAATTTGAGGATGTCGTGGTCTCTACCGGTGGCGGTACTCCTTGTTTTTTTGACAATATGGAGTATATGAACGGTTGCGGGCAGACGGTGTTTCTGGATGTACACCCCGATATTCTGTTCCGCCGGCTCCGGGTGGCGAAGCAGCAACGCCCCATCCTGCAAGGCAAGACGGACGAAGATTTGCGCACCTTCATTGTGGAGGCGCTGGATAAGCGTGAGCCTTTCTACTCGCAGGCCCGTTATCGCTTTGATGCCGGTTATCTGGAAAGCCGCAGCCAGATTAGCGAATCCGTGCAACGGTTACGCCAACTTTTAGGACTTTAATCCCTTGTAAATGTGTATTTTTCAGTCCGAGGAGCTGGATATATTAGATTTATGTGTATTTTTGTCGCCCCCTTTATAAGACACACTATAGTGGGAAAATAGTAAATTGTAAATAGTCTAATAGTAAATGTACTGATGAGAAAATGGCGTATTGAAGATTCAGAAGAGCTGTACAACGTAACTGGTTGGGGCACTTCGTACTTTGGTATCAATGACAAAGGTCATGTTGTGGTGACACCGCGTAAGGATGGGGTTGCCGTCGATTTAAAAGAGTTGGTGGACGAGTTGCAGTTGCGCGATGTAGCGGCTCCGGTATTGGTGCGTTTTCCCGATATTCTGGACAACCGCATCGAGAAGGTGTCCTGCTGCTTCAGACAGGCAGCCGACGAGTACGGGTATAAAGGAGAGAACTTTATTATCTATCCCATTAAAGTGAATCAGATGCGTCCCGTGGTAGAAGAGATGATTAACCATGGGAAGAAGTTCAATCTGGGGCTGGAAGCGGGTTCAAAGCCGGAGTTGCATGCTGTGATAGGGGTCAATACAGACCCGGGTTCCCTCGTGGTTTGTAACGGATATAAGGACGAGAGCTTCATTGAACTGGCACTGTTGGCACAGAAAATGGGCAAACGCATTTTTCTTGTTGTAGAGAAACTTAATGAGTTGAATCTTATTGCCAAGATGGCGAAGCAATTGAAGGTGAAACCTAATATCGGCATTCGCATTAAATTGGCTTCCAGTGGAAGTGGCAAATGGGAAGAAAGCGGAGGAGATGCCAGCAAGTTCGGACTGACATCCAGTGAACTGCTCGAAGCGCTGGACTTCTTGGAGAAAAAAGATATGAAGGACTGTCTGAAGCTGATACATTTCCATATCGGCAGTCAGATAACCAAGATACGCCGCATCAAGAATGCCTTGCGTGAAGCTTCGCAATTCTTTGTGCAGCTGAACAAGATGGGCTTCAACATCGAATTCGTGGATACCGGTGGCGGTATGGGAGTTGATTATGACGGTACACGCTCTTCAAGTAGCGAAAGCTCCGTCAACTATTCCATCCAGGAATATGTCAACGATGTGGTGTCGACTTTCGTCGATGTTGCCGACAAACACGGGTTCCCTCATCCCAATATCATTACCGAAACGGGACGCAGCCTGACTGCCCATCACTCCGTGCTTATCTTCGAAGTGCTGGAAACGGCTTCCCTGCCCGAAATGGACGACGACTGGGAACCGGGAGAGGATGCTCACGAACTGGTGAAGGAACTGTATGACATCTGGGATAATCTGAGCCAGCGCAGTATGCTGGAACCTTGGCACGATGCGCAGCAGATACGCGAAGAGGCACTCGACCTTTTTAGCCATGGCATCGTCGACCTGAATACGCGTGCACAAATAGAGAAACTCTACTGGAGTATCTGCCGCGAAATCAACTCCATTGCCAGCGGCATGAAGCACTGCCCCGAGGAATTCCGCAAGTTGAGCAAGCTGCTTGCCGACAAGTATTTCTGTAACTTCTCGCTGTTCCAGTCATTGCCCGATTCCTGGGCCATCGACCAGATGTTCCCCATCATGCCCATACAACGGCTGGATGAAAGACCCGACCGCGAGGCTACCTTGCAGGATATGACTTGCGACTCGGACGGCAAAATTGCCAATTTCGTCAGCTCGCGTGCCGATACGACCACCCTGCCGCTGCACTCGTTGCGCGACAAGGAACACTACTATCTGGCGGTTTTTCTGGTCGGAGCTTATCAAGAGATTCTGGGAGATATGCACAATCTGTTTGGTGATACGAATGCCGTGCATGTGTCTGTCAATTCCAAAGGCTACACCATCGACCAACTGATTGACGGCGAGACGGTGGCTGAGGTGTTGGACTACGTGCAATATAATCCTAAAAAACTGGTACGTACGCTGGAAACTTGGGTGACGCAGTCCGTCAAGGAAGGGCGTATCTCTGTGGAAGAAGGGAAGGAATTCTTGTCTAATTACCGTTCCGGACTGTACGGATATACTTATTTGGAATAAAATGGAGAAACTGACTGTAATAAAGGTGGGTGGCAAGATTGTAGAAGAGGAAGCCACCTCTATAAGTTATTGGATGACTTTGCAGCCATCGAAGGTACAAGGTCTTGGTACACGGAGGCGGACGCTCGGCCACGAAGCTCGCTGCCCAACTGGGTATTGAAAGTAAAATGGTGAATGGCCGCCGCATCACTGATGCCGAAACGCTGAAGGTGGTGACCATGGTGTATGGCGGACTGGTGAATAAGAATATCGTTGCCGGCTTGCAGGCGCGTGGTGTCAATGCACTGGGCTTGACGGGAGCCGATATGGATGTAATCCGTTCGGTAAAGCGTCCCGTGAAGGAGGTGGATTATGGGTTTGTGGGCGATGTGAAGCAGCTGAATGATGCTTTCTTGGCAGACCTCATTCATAAGGGTGTGGTTCCCGTGATGGCTCCGTTGACACACGATGGAGACGGGCACATGCTGAATACGAATGCCGACACTATTGCCGGAGAGACCGCCAAGGCTTTGGCGGGTTTGTTCGATGTAACTTTGGTGTTCTGCTTTGAGAAGAAAGGGGTGCTGCGTGACGAGAACGACGATGATAGCGTGATTCCACAGATAACGCCGGAGGAATTCAAGCAATATGTGGCAGATGGTGTGATTCAAGGTGGCATGATCCAAAATTGGAGAACTCTTTCGAGCGTTGGATGCCGGTGTATCCGAAGTCGTAATCACTTTAGCATCAGCCATCAACGGGAACGGTGGAACCCGTATTAGAAAATAATTCAAAAAAAACGGCAATAGGCTGTAACTTTCTGAATACTTAACCGTCAATTTATTAGAGATGCAAGAACTCAGCTTTCGCAATGACATTCTCCCGCTGAAGGATAAGCTCTTTCGGTTAGCCCTAAGAATTACGTTCGATAGGGCAGAGGCAGAGGATGTTGTGCAGGAAACGCTGATAAGGGTTTGGAACAAGCGTGACGAGTGGTCGCAGTTTGGTTCTATCGAGGCCTATTGCTTGACAGTGGCAAGGAATTTGGCAATAGACCGTAGCGAGCGAAAAGACTCCCGCACCGTGGAGTTGACCCTTGAAATGGAGCAGGCCTCCGATGCATCGAGCCCTTACGAAAAGCTGGTGAACAAGGAACGAATGACGTTGATACACCGGCTGATGAACAAGCTTCCCGAAAAACAACGGTTGATTATGCTGCTTAGGGATGTGGAAGGTAAGAGCTATAAAGAAATAGCAGTAGTCCTGAACTTGACCGAGGAGCAGGTAAAAGTGAACCTCTTCAGGGCGCGGCAAAAAGTGAAACAAACGTTTATTGATATAGAAGGTTATGGACTCTAAATATATAGAACAACTCTTGGAACGCTACTGGCAGTGCGAAACTTCTTTGGAAGAGGAGGCTGAATTGCGTGCTTTCTTTAGCGGAAGCGATGTGCCCAAGCACTTGCTTCGCTACAAGGATTTGTTCGTATATCAGCAGCTTCAGCAGGAAGTGCATCTGGGTGAGGATTTTGATGCCCGGGTGCTTGCCGAAGTGGAAGTTCCGGTGGTCAAGGCAAAGCGCCTGACATTGACTGCACGCTTCATGCCGCTGTTCAAAGCCGCCGCAGTAGTAGCAGTGGTCCTTTCGATGGGGAATGTGATGCAACATTCATTTTTCTCGGATGTAGAGGAGGTGGCCGCAGCCGATACTATCGGTAAACAGATTTCCGCACCGTCGGTAGCTCTCTCGGGAGATGTGGTCGTGTCTCATGAGAAGCAGGTAATGGACAGCCTGCGCCGGGTGGACAAGGAACTGGAAATCAAGGAATAGATATTTTCATTTGCTTTTAAAATAACATTTTCATTTGCTTTAAACATAATAGTTAGTGTGCTTTATTAAAACAACTTGAGGCTGTGAAGTTTCAATTCTCTCAAAATCTTATAAAAACTAACTAAAATAGAAGGGACGCTGCGTGATGCAGCGTCCCTTTATTGTTCTTATGCGTTTGATAGGATGGAGATGGAAGGACATCCGTTCAATAAAATGGTGAAGAGCTTCCTCTCGGAAGCCCTTCACCATTTCGTTAATATATATTTCAGAGAGAATTCGGTTTAGGCTCAATTAATCTTAAAACCTATATTTCCTATTTAATCTATGTTTTCTATGTTAGAGTTTATACAGTCCTTTCTTGGGATAGTCCAGTTCCGGATTACCCTTGTAGCCTACACTGCCGCTTCCGCTGGTGCGTACTTTCAGGAAATCTGTGGCATGGCACTTGATGTCGCCTGAACCGGCAACACTGGCGGATGCTTTCTTGGCAACGAAATCGGAAGCAAACAAATCACCCGAACCTGCCACACTGTATTCAGCTTCTTGGGTGCTGCCACTCAGGATAGCGGTGCCCGAACCGGCAACGGATGCTTTGGTGAAGTTGGCCGTTACGTTGTTCAGCTTCATGTCACCTGAACCTGCAACGGATACTTGGAGGTCATTGCAAGTGATGTCGCTGCTGTTGATGTCTCCCGAGCCTGCGATGGAAATATCGAGGTCTATGCAGGAGATGTTGTTTCCACTGATGTCACCCGAACCGGCTACGGAAATTTTGAGGTTGTCCGTCTTCAGTCCGTTTTTCAGTTCCACGTCTCCCGAACCTGCCACGGCAATGCCGTTCAACTTTTCTGCGGACACACGTACTTCCAGTTTATTGTAGGATACGCTGACATTCTTCTTGAAGCCGATGTAGAGAGTATTGTCCTTGACACGGATATCCAGTAAGTCTACAATGTTGTCCGAGGTGTATACTTCCACTGTCGGTTTGCCGGACTTCTGCGTGTAGGTCACGTCGGGGCTGCCGGCTACACTCAGCTTGGTGAAGTTGTTCACTTTTATGTCTTTGGTTACATAGTTCTTGCTTGCCTTGACCGTCTTGCTGCCGAAGCCTCCGGAACGGTATGTGTGTTGTTGTGAACAAGCGGTTGTACTGAATGCCAATAAGGCGATTGCGATAAATGTTGTTAGAGCTTTCATATTTTTTGTTTTTGTGATTCAGTATTTATTAGTTAGACGTGATTTGCCTTGAAAAAGTTGCATGTAGAAATGCTTTTTTCAAAGGACGCTCGGTCATCATACTTTAATCAATTATTGTGCCACAAGTGTAAGTCGCTGATAACTAAAGTGTAATAACTTTTACATAGTGTTCATTATCGGACACTCCGTCCGCTTTTGTCAGGTGTTTGCTTGCTTTTTTGGACGATTCTTTGTTCATTTGCAAAGCCTCTTCCCCGCCCCTTCCTACGGGAGAGGCTTTGATTTATGACAGTAAACCGCATTATAGAAGATAAAGAGCTAGGTCCTTTGTTTGTCCGGGTCAATGCCCGGGCACGGCGTCTCACTTTCCGTACAAAGGAGGATGGAATTCACGTGACCGTGCCTCCCCGGACTTCTCTTGCCGAGGTAGAGAATGCCATCGAGCAGCTTCGTCCGCGTTTGAGGGCTGCCAGACAGAAGCAGGTCAGAAAGCTGATTGATTTGGATTACCGCATTGATACGGAGTTCTTCAAGCTGACGTTGGTCGGCGGACAACGGGAACGGTTCTTGTCCCGTTCCGAGTTGGGAGAAATGCAGATAATCTGTCCGCCGGATGCGGATTTCTCGGATGAGAATCTGCAGGCTTGGCTACGTAAGGTGATTGAGGAGGCTTTGCGACGGAATGCAAAGATTATTCTTCCTCCCCGCCTGTATATGCTTTCCATGCAACATAACCTTCCTTACAAGAGTGTGAAGATTAATTCCAGTAGCGGGCGTTGGGGAAGCTGTTCCACGCGTGGCAATATCAATCTGTCCTATTACCTGGTACTTCTTCCCAAACATCTGATAGACTATGTGTTGCTGCACGAACTGGCGCATACCCGCGAGATGAATCACGGGAAACGTTTCTGGGCTTTGCTCGACCGGATGACTGATGGAAGGGCTCAGGCATTGAGAACAGAACTCCGGAAATACAAAACGGAGATATAGCGGTCTGCCTCTTCTATCACGTTTGAAAGGTATCTCAGAAAGTTAATACCGGTATGGATAATGCGAGATTATTAACAGAAGCAAAATGTCATGTTTGATTATAAAGAAATAGAACGAACAATCAAAGATAACCATCTTCCATTTCAGGAAATAGGAGATGTCGATAAAGAGATTTTAATACAACGGTTATATGACACATTTGTAATTGGAAATCCTCGTGCATTATGGCTGAAATTTAAATATGTGCCATATAGTATAGATTGTAACATGGAAGATCCTTATTTTCATCTATTGGATATAATTGACAAAAATATCGTTTTCTATTTTTTTATTGATTATTGGAACAGGGATTTTATCGTTTATAAAGCAAGAATGTCTGATATACATATATTTATCGGCGACTGTGAGGGGCTTGACGAATATTACTTGGTAACAGAGGATTTTATGGAACTGTATAGTATAACAGACCATGATGATTTGCTTTATATTGATGTAAGAAAAAATAAAATGAAAGTTGATAACGTCTGACAACACTCCTTGCTGAGCTTTTTTATTCCTGCGCCAGTTGTTTTACCTCTTCTCCTTCCTTCTCGAACCGGTATTCTCCTCCTTTTCGCTAAGCTCAAACAGGGAAAGCTTCTCGGTTGCATTGTTCACAATCATCAGTGCGCTTTGTTCGGCAAAGCGTTTCACCTCGAGGATGAAAGGTTCTTCCGTCATGGTGCGGTTCACCAGCAGGCTGTCGTTGATGAAGATGGAGGTGGAGTCTCCGGCAAAGCCTTTCGTCAGTGTGATGGTATAGGTTTCGATGAAGTTGCGGTTTTCCGCTTTCTGTTGTTGCAGCCTCATGCTCATGTAGACAAAGATGACGACTACGAAAATCACGGCAAAGGCAAGGATGCCGTTGCTACCATAAACTGTTTGTTGGTATTAAGACGATGTGCCATATACGGTTGGTTTTAAGAAACACTGCAAATGTAATGAATAAAATTGAACCGGAGGATAAACATTTGAACAAATAGGAAAGAATGCTTTGAGGGTAATTCGCTAATATTGCGGTCGTAAAACAAATTGTTAAAGATACTATGAAACTGAATTTCATTTTTGGGCTCTTGTTTTCTGTAGTTGCATTGCAGATGAAAGGGGCTGGTGGAACCCCTGAAGGGCTTCCTCCGTTTGTTCGTTTTCCTGGGTTGGAGCAGGAAGTTTACATTACGCGTGATACGTGCAAAAGTGTAGAGGGACGTTTTCCCGGCTTCTCCCCTTTTTTCGTGATTTATCCGGACAAGCCGTGCGATGCTTCCGAAGCGGCGGCGTTGACGGATGAATTGGGTATTGCGTCCTATGCGCACACCTATTCGGGGACGGTCTGTGTGATGAACCCCTTGGGAAAGGAGTATGATGCGGTGAAGGATTTGGAAGCTTATAAGAATTTCCTGAACAAGATGCGTGTTTTTACTAATCTGAAGATAATCGGTATAGGTAAGGGAGCGACGTTCGTTAATAGAACCATTGCCGGACATGCGGGTGCTGTTGCCGGTATCGTATCGCTGAATGGCCGACCGGCCAAGACGGCTGAGGGTGCCGCCCCCGTTCCTGCTTTTATAGCCGGAACACACAGTCGGCAGGTAGCGGCAGCCTATATCTTGCAGAATCAGGCGGAACCGGTGCGGAAAGAAGACGGGTTGGCTTGTTATGCCAACCGGAAGGAGCCGTTACAGCAGGTTGTGGTGAGTGCAAACAAATACACTTCCCTGAAAGAGGCTTTTGCAGAAGCCTGGAAGACTTTGCTTTGCAAGAACTACCGTTTCAACAATTACGAACATACTTGGTACACGGGAGCTCAATTCGACCAATATGGTACGTATGAGCTGGAGCCGTATATCATGCCCGAAGATTGGGGAATCACTCGTCGTGTGATGAAGAAAGACCTTATCGGTACAGGCGATTTCCTATGGTATGAATTCCATCCGGAAGCTACCTTGAAGGCAGAAAAGGCTTCTGTGCCGTTGTTGCTTTTGCTGCATGGCAACAACAATGATCCGCGTACGCAGGCTGAGACATCCGGCTTCATTGAGTTGGCGGTTGAGGAGAACTTCATTGTTGCCGAATTGGAGTGGCAGGGCAACGGTTATGCTCCTATGGGGTTGGACGGCATCGAGCAGGTGGTGTATCATCTGTTGAAGACCTATCCGCAGATAGACCCTTCGCGGGTATATGCCGAAGGGCTTTCGGCAGGAGCCGCCACGGCTACGGGACTTGGTATACGCAAGTCGCACGTATTTGCCGCTGTGGGTGCCCAATCGGCTGGGCTGACCCCCGACCGGTATATGTTCGGTTACAGTGGCGAAGCCCTGATGAACGAGGCGGTGCAGAAACGGGGCAGTGTGGAGACCGCTTATTTCTCTGTGACGGGTACGGACGACGAAGTCGTGCCTTTTGTAAACGAAAACAATTGGCGCACCAATGCCTTCTTCTGTGCCTGGACTGCCTATCAGACCATGAACGGCATGGAGGTGAGCAGCGGCCTGACTTTTCCAAAGATGCCACCTTCGGCATAGCACTAAAGGATAGGGAAGTGATTTCCACCAACAAGCGCGTCACGATGGAAGCGGGAGTACTTTACAAGGGAAACATTCCGCTGATTAAAGTCGTGGCTGTGAATGACTACGGTCATTGGAACTTCAAGCCTGATGCACGGTTGATGTGGGATTTCATGAAACAATTCTCCCGCGATCCGCGGACGAAGAAACTGGTTTATGGCAAGCGATGATTGGCGGCTTTTATCGGAAGTAATCTCTATGCAGGCCACGGCTCTTTCTTTTAAGGGAATTAGAGGGAGCCGTGGGTGCTGATAAGGGATGTACAAGGTTTATTGATACTCACTCGGATTTACGCCGAATTGCTTTTTAAAGCAGGTAGAGAAGTGGGGAAGAGTATTGAAACCGGTCATGTCCGCTATTTCGGAAATGGTATAGGTTCCTTCCTTGATTAGTTCGGCTGCGCGGTTCAGTTTATAGGTTCTGAAGAAAACGCTTGGATTCTTGCCGGTTAACCCTTTCACCTTGTAGTAAAATTTGGTACGGGAGATTTTGAGTAATTCGGCCATCCGTGTGATGTCCAGTTCCGGGTTGTCCAGTTCATTTTCCATTAGTTTATACAGTTCTGCCATGAAGGCCTCGTCTTTGGGGGCAAGGGTAAGTTCTTTCATCCGGCTTGTCCGGGTATTGCTCACTAGGAAACTGCGCATTTTATCACGGTTCGTCAATAGTGATTCAATCAGGGCCAGCAAGTAAGCTGGTTCAAAAGGTTTGGGCACGTATGCGTCTGCTCCGGTATGCAATCCTTCTATCTGGTTTTCCACGGTGGATTTGGCGGTTACCAGAACAACGGGTATGTGACAGAATTGCAGGTTCGTTTTAATCTCTTTGCAAAGCTGGTAACCGTCTTTGTCCGGCATCAGTACATCGCTCAGTATTAAATCCGGAGCTTCGTCTACAATGGTCTGGAAGATGTTGGTGGAATTGAGTCGGCTGATGATGTGATAATGCGGGGTCAGCAGAATCTGCAGATAGTGCATGATGGCCGGGTCATCGTCTACTATGAGTATTGTTTTCGGACTTGTTTTACCTTCACGGGCAGCATCCGGTTCTATTTTCGCAGGTTCTATGGAAGTATTGTTCAGGAGTGTTTTTTTGCCATAGAACCGTTCCTCTTTTGTGTACGAGAAATCGTCTGCGGGCAGAATCAGGATAAACATGGCTCCGTTCCCTTCTTTCCGGTTTGCCGCTTTCAAGTGTCCGTGGTGCAACCGGGCAAGGCATCGGGCATAATAAAGCCCGATGCCGGTTCCCCAATTGTAAGTCCCTTTGTTGCCTTTTATCTGATAGAACCGTTCAAAGATTTTTTCCAGCTGTTCTTCCGGAATGTTTTCTCCGGTGTTGGTTACGGAAATCCGGATATACCGGACGCTTTTGTCTTGTTCTGTCAGGCAGAAGAACTCCTCGGCTTCTTGGCGTGTGACGATGGCGAACGAGATTTCTATTTCACCTCCTGTAGGAGTAAACTTCATGGCATTGGAAAGCAGATTGCTCAGTATTTTCTCTACTTTGTCTTCATCGGCCCAATAGAGGATGTCATGGTGTAATCCCTGAATGCTAAGGGTTATATTCTTGCTTTGGGCATTGATGTTGAAGAAACTGATGATTCGTTTGATGGTGGAGGCAAGGTTGGTCTGTTGGACCTCCAGTCCCAGATTGTCGTTGTCTAATTTGTTGAAATCGAGCAATTGGTTGACTAGCTGGAGCATCCGCAGAATACCGTCTTGCAGAACATTCAGTAGTTCCCGGTTGGCACTGTATTGGCCGGGGGCGGCACACAGTTGTCTGATGGAACCCAACATCGTGGTCAGTGGTGTCCGGAACTCATGGGATATGTTGGTAAAATAGCTCATGTATGTCTTATTCATTTTCTGCTCTTGTGCTTTTTCTTGTTCGGCGCGGCAGGCGGTTTCTTTTTCAATTCTTACGCGCCGCCAACTGTGTATAAGTGTACCGGCTATTCCGATGATTGCCAGAGCATATGCACATCTTGCCCACCAGGTATTCCAAGGAGCAGGTTTGACGATGATGCGCAACTGTTTTTCTTCTCCGATTATGCTTTGGTCTTCATTGGTGATTTTTACTTTGAACATATAGGTTCCTGTGGGAAGGTTGGCATAATAAGCTTCCCGGTTGGTGTGTGCATTTATCCAGTAGCGGTCAATGCCTTCCAATTGGTAGTGATAGTGTATTCGTTCGTATTCACTATAATCCAATGCGGCAAATGATATGCTGAAGCTGGTCTGGCTATGTTTCAGATATACGTCCGGTTGGTAGGAGAGGTCCTTGTCGATGATTGCATTCTTTCCGGGATATACAAGCTTGTTATGAATCTTCAGATTCTCGAACGTCAGGGGAACATCGTATTTGAAAGGAGTTTCCACCGGATTGAAGAATGTCATTCCGTGAGTGCCGCCGAATACTAAGGTTCCGTTTGAAAGTCGGCAGGATGCACGGTCGTAGAATTGATTGCCACCGATACCGTCGCTTGCATAGTAGTTGCTGATTTGATTGGTCCGGCGCTCATATTTACTTAATCCGTATAATGTGGATATCCATAGGTTCCCTTGCATATCTTCTTCGATGCTGCAAATCTCTGTGCAGCCAATGCCGGATATGGGAGATAATTTATGATTCTGCGAAGTATATCGTAAAAGACCGTTATGGGAGGTTCCAATCCAGATATCTCCTTGGCTGTCTTCGTATAACACGGAAGGGATAAATTTAGAACGGCGTATGCAGGCCAGGCTGTCTGCCCTCGAGATGTCCGGTATCCGGATTTTCCATGTATCCGGATTTATTGAACGAATCTTGTTGGCAAAGGAGGCAATCCATACTTCTCCATTGGAGAGGGGACGTAGGGTAGGAGTAAAGGTGAAAAATGACTGGGGATAAAGTGATACGGGTGTGAATACCTTTTCACCTTTTTTCAGGGCATATATTGCCTGGCTGAAGCTGCCTGCCCATATTGTTCCGTTACGGTCTTGCGTTATGCACAGTACGGAAGGGACGGAAAAAATACCCGTTGCTTTTAATTGATTAGACTCGAGCACGCATTTTATGACTTGATTGGTATTGGTGGCAAGCCAGATGTGCCGGTCTTTGTCGTGATAGATGTGTCTGACAATTATATTTTCTGTGTTTTGTGCAGGTAGGATTCTACTGATATTCACAGCTTCTATATGCTTGGTATTCAGGTTGTAGATATACATTCCGTCTTTCAGGGTGGATATATACAAGTTGCAGGAGTCGGCATCGAGGGCTATGATGGATTTTTGATGGAAGAACGAACGCAGATAATTGTTGCTGTTGAAACGCTCCTTATAATGATAGCGTACGGTATAGCCTTGGTCCGGCGAGCTATCCACAGATTCTTGTGCGAGTCGGTGTACATGCATTTGATGCCATGTTGCGGGACTTCAAATGGAAATCCGTTTTCCTTTTCATGTATGACGGTGTTTTCTATGTGGTTGTAAAGGAACGTATGCTTTTGCGTGCAAATCAGTAGCCTGTTCTTGTCGTACGGGTGTATATAGGTGATGGCGGCTTTCGATAAGATGGGATGATTACTTATTGCTTCGGGAGTCGTTTTGAATCTTTTGCTTTCGGTATCGAATATGAAGAGTCGGTTCTTGCTTGCCAGCCATAGGGAGGTATGGTTGTGCATGTAAGAGTAGGTATCTTCTGCGGCATGGGTATGGAGTCTGTCAGTTGCATGTTTCGGGAGTCGTAGCATCGGATGGATACGGGGTTGACGGCCCACAGACAGTTGTTGTTATCTATGTAGCAGGTCTGTTTATAGGTCTTGTCCGGGTCAAAGTTGATGAAAATACGGTTGAAAGTGTCTGTTTCAGGGTTATAGACGCAGAGATGTACCACCATGTTTAGGAAGATTTTTCCATCCTTGCTTTCTATGAACTGATGTCCGTTCCTATTGTTATAGGGCACGTTTATGGGTATCTGGCAGAAGTTGTCTTGGTCGGTATATCGGCATGTTCCGTTGGTTGTCGCTATCCATAAGCGTTTGCGTGAGTCCATGAAAATATCCTGGATTCTATCTCCGGGCAGTTGCAGTGAGTCGTTGGAACTGTAATATTGCCGGTATTCGTGTGCGTTGAATCTGTTCAGTCCTCGTGTGGTTCTATCCAGATATAGCCTTGCGCGTCTTCTTGGAAATCCGTAATGTTTTGGTTGGAAATGGTTGCCGAAATTCTATAAACATCCTGTTTTTCCGCTTCTGCTTTGGCGGTTGTCGGTTGGCACGAAGACACCGCTATTGCAGATAAAGTCTATGAGGGAAAGAATGATTTTTTTCATATATGAAGTGTATTAAGGTATGTTCCGCGGAGAGTGTTTTTTTACAATGGAGCAGACAAAAGTAGAAAGAAAATAAGTAGGTGATATTTGCTGTAACAGTGATTTTTCCGCTTGGAATATGCTGTATGGCATGTTTTGAACATATTGATAATCTTTTGAACGTACAAGAAACAATATCTGAACATATAGGAAATGTTTTTGTATTTTCTCAATATCCTCTTATCTCCTCTTTTGATAAAATTGTATCGGAAATCCTACAATAAGTGAATGTAGCTTTTTTATTAACAAATCTAATTATTTAAGCATTATGGAAAACAACTTTAAAAGAAAGCTGATGGCATTCTGGCTGTTCCTTTGGGTGGGAATACCTTTTATGCTGGCGCAAAGTCCGATGATGATATCGGGACGGATTACAGATGATTTGGGAGAACCGATGATTGGTGTGAGTGTACTTGAAAAGGGCACCTCTAATGGAGTGATTACGAATATGGAGGGAAATTATTCCTTAAAGGTAAAGCAAGGTGCCGTCATTGTCTATTCGTACATCGGATATGTGACACAAGAACTGAAAGCCGTATCAGAGAGAATGAATATAACGATGAAAGAAGACACCCGGACGCTGGATGAAGTGGTAGTGGTGGGCTATGGTGTACAGAAGAAGAGCGACCTGACAGGCGCCATTTCTTCCGTGAAGGCAGAAGACATCCAGAACCGCTCTATTACCCGGGTGGAAGAAGCCCTGCAGGGCAAGACAGCCGGTGTACAACTGATATCCACAACTTCGCAACCGGGTGCTTCGCCTACCATTCGTGTCCGTGGTTTTTCATCGAATGGTACTTCCGATCCCCTCTATGTGGTAGACGGATTGATAGTATCCGACTTGAGTGCTGTGGATCCTAATAATATAAAAAGCATGGAAGTCCTGAAAGATGCCGCATCCGCTGCCATTTATGGTGCGCAGGCCGGTAATGGCGTAGTGCTTATTACCACAAAGAGCGGAAGCAAAGGAACCAGCAGCATTTCCTACGACTTTCAATATTCCATCAGTAGCCTGGCGCAACGTCCCAAGCTGATTAATTCACAAGAAGCTTTATTGCAAAAGAAGGAGCAAGACCCTACTTTTACAGATGATAATATCCAGGAGCTTATTACCAGCGGCACATGGGACGGTGTATCGACTACCGATTGGTATGATGTGGCTTTTAATGCTTCGCCATCCTCCCATCATACGGTCAACTTTCAGGGAGCGAATGACAAGGGCTCTTTCTTCCTGTCATTAAACAATCTGTATGACAATGGTATTCTTCGTGAAAACAAGGATACCTACAAGCGGCTTTCCGTCATGCTGAATGCCGACTATGACATTAAACCTTGGTTGAAGGTAGGTGTTACTGCCAATTATGCAAAATATACGCAGAAATCCATCAATGACGGTAGTGCGGGCAATTCATATTCCAGTATGATTGCTACCGTGATGACCATGGCTCCTTATTATGCGGACACTTATGCAGCCGATGCGCTTCCTAAACAAATGGAGCATTGATTGCCAACGGCTTTACTTTGCTGCGCAATGACAAGGGCGATTATTACAGCTGTCTGGGTTCTATGGAACAGATACATCCTATGGTAGCCATCCGCATGAGCGACAAGAAAAACTTCGGCAACAGTCTGATGGGAACGCTCTATGCCAACCTGACTCCTTTCAAAGGATTTGTGTTTACTACCCGGCTGGGTTACAGGGAACTGAACGCAAACACTTATCAGTATAACAATCTCTATTACGGTTCGCTTCCGCCAATAATAAGGATAAGAACGGGGCCAGCCGCTCCAACTCCTCTACTACCTATTATCAGTGGGAGAACTTTGTGAATTATAGTACGGATTTGTGGGACAAGCATCATGTGTCTGCCATGCTGGGTATGTCCTACAGCGAGAATAACTTCACTTATGTTTCTGCCGGTGTAGACAAGACTGCCAAGCACGATCCTTTGTATGCCGACGTTTCGTATCCTGCCGGAGATGCCGTGAAGAGTACCGCCGGTTATAATCTGATTAATCGTAAGCTGTCCTATTTCGGCCGTTTGGCTTACGATTACCAGAACCGCTATATGCTGCAAGCGGCCATGCGTGCCGATGCAGCCGATACTTCCGTGCTTCCGGGTACCAATCGCTGGGGCTATTTCCCGTCGGTATCAGCCGGTTGGGTCATTTCCAACGAGCGCTTTTTCACGGAAAAGAACAATACCCCTCTCACATTCCTGAAGTTGCGTGCAAGCTGGGGGCAGAATGGCAGCACAAGCAATCTGAGCGGTTACAAGTATTCCAATTCCCTGGTGACTTCGGCTGCCGGGTACTCTTTCAGCAATACGGCGATGAAATATGTCACTTCTGCCAAACCTTCGCAGCTCTATAATCCTGACTTGAAGTGGGAAACCTCCGAACAGCTGGATTTGGGTATGGATTTGCGCGCTTTCAACGACCGCTTCTCGTTTGGTATGGACTGGTATCAGAAAAAGACAAAAGACTTGATTGTTTCCAACATTGTCATTCCTTATGAGGCGGGAAACTCATCGGCTCCGATGAATGCCGGTAATGTGACGAATAAGGGTTTTGAGTTTGAGGCCGGATGGAAAGACAAAGCCGGTGATTTCAACTATTCTGTGACCGCCAATCTGGCCACTTTGAAGAACGAGGTCACTTATCTGGATCCGCATGTCAGCGGCGGACGCATAGAAGGCGCCACTACAATGGCTTCGAACGGTTCGTTCTCCGCATTCGAGGTAGGCTATCCGGTGTGGTATTTCAGAGGCTATCAGGTCGATCATCTGGATGACAAGGGCAATCCCGTATTCAGGATAATACGGGTGACGGTACCATTGATGCCAGTGACAAGGCGATGATTGGTAAACCGATGCCGGACTTCACATATGGAATCACGTTGACCGCCAACTACAAGAATTTTGATTTTCTGATTTTCGGCAACGGCTCCGTGGGCAATGACGTATTCATGTCCTACAGTTATAACTCCATATCCTATACGCTGAAGGAGATGTACGACCAGCGCTGGACGGCGGACGGGACTACCAGCCGTAAGTTTGCACGGCCGCAGAATACGAATGCAGACAAGTATGGCTTGTCCGATGCTTATATTTTTGACGGCTCTTATTTCCGCATCAAGCAGATACAGCTGGGATATACGTTGCCCCGGACGGTTACGAAGAAGTTCCTGGCCGACAAGCTGAGAGTATATGCCTCGTTGGATAATTTCTTCTTGTTCACCAAGTATCCGGGACTCGACCCGGAGGTTTCCTCCACGGCTACCAGCGGTATGGGCGTGGATTACGGAAATTATCCCACAACGAAGAAGGTGGTGTTCGGTTTATCAGTTACATTTTAAATAATAAATAGAAGAAATATGAAAAGAAAATATATCTTGTCCGGACTGTTGGCGTGTGCACTTACATTTTCCGCATGCGATGTCGATTTGCTGGATATTCCCCAGAAAGGTGTAGAGAATGAAGAGAATTATTATCAGACGGATGAACAGTGTGAGTCTGCCATCGCTGCTGTCTATGCGTCCTGGCGGAATGCTTATTCCGGGCGTGGTGAGAAAGCCTCGCAGTATGCCAACGGTTTCTTCCTGAAAAATTTCTTGGCAGACGATTTCAATTCGGGTGGTGCCCGCTCCGACCAGGTGTATGCGCAGGAGATATACGAAAGTGCGATAGTGGCCACGAACGGTTGGGTGGAAAACTATTATAAGAGGTTGTATGCCACGATTTATCTGGCCAATCTGGTGATTGAGCGGTTCGATGCCGCTGAAAGTGAAGTGAAGGCAAGAAACATTGCCGAGGCCAAATTCTTCAGAGCCATCTGCTATTTCGAACTGACCACTTTGTGGGGGACTCCTCCTTTGGTAGATAGGGTATTGAAGAATTCGGAAGAGTATAAGGTGCCCAACTCCACTGCCGAACAGTTGTGGAAATTCATGGAGACAGACCTTACGGAAGCTATAACTTCCGGGAAACTCACTTCGAAAACGAGTTTGGAAGACAGGGACGGGGGAACCCGCGCCACGTTGGAGGCTGCCCGCTGCTTGTTGGGAAAGATTTATCTGTATCAGGAGAAATATGCCGATGCCAAAAGTGAGTTGGAGAAGGTCATTTCTTCCGGCAAATATGATTTGATAGCCGATGTCAGCACATTCTATCATCCGGCCTCTGCCGGCTGCAAGGAGTATGTGCTGGAGTGTGTGCGCCATTACGACCCTTCCAACATGTATTCTCAGGAGGGCTGGTTCGGTATCTTGGCCAATTGGGGATTCGGCTATGGCTTTATAGCCGGTCCGGAAGCGTCCATGCACTATAAGTTCAACACTACCAGCGGTTACAGCTACTTCAATCCGTCGAAGTCTTTGTACGATGCCTTTGTGGCTGAGGAGGGTGCCGACGGGTATCGCTTGAATGCCTGGATCAGGATCTGGGAGCAGGTGATTGCCATGAACATTGCGGTGAACACGACTACCAACAAATATGCCAGCGAAGGCTATTTCCGTCTGAAATGGCTGGCAAGCACCGATGACGAATTTGTAGGGTATTGGTGTGGAAACCAGAGCAATACTCCGGTCATCAGATATGCGGATGTGTTGCTGATGGCTGCCGAGGCTTGCCTCCAGGCGGGAGACCAAGCCGGTGCCGACGAATATCTGGGCAGAGTGCGCGACAGGGCCCGTCTTCCCAGAAAGAGTCATGTGACGCTTTCCGATATAAAGCTGGAGCGCCGCTTGGAACTTGCTATGGAAGGCATGCGCTTCCAGGACCTGAAGCGGTTGGGGGGATGCTCCGGCGGTATTGGCGGATAAAGGGAAAAAGTTACCGACTTTCCAGATTGTACCTGACCCGAATAATGACCTCACTACGGCGGCAGGCATCTACAACGCCCGTTATACGACCAAAACCACCTATGTCGATAATGAAAAGTCGTTGGCGGGTTGGACTCCCAATCGCGACGAGTGGCTGCCGTTTCCTGAAAATGAATTGGAGGTGAACAGCAACCTGAAACAGAATCCCGGTTATTGATTTATCCTGAGAAATTCACAATTCGGTTTAACTATATAAAGAAGAAAAACATGAAAAGAAACTTAGTGATATTTGCCCTGCTGTTTGTTTGTATGGCTATAGGGGCGCAAACGGTATTCAAGAATGAAGAGGTAGAGGTTTCCTTGTTGAAAGAGAAGACTTGGGTATTTTCCACTTGGGACTATACTACCATGTATCTGATAGAGGGCGAAGACAAGGCCGTGCTGATTGATACCGGCACGCGTTGTGCGGATTTGGATAAGATTGTGGGACAGATAACCGGGAAACCGCTGGAAGTAATCGTCACCCACATGCACCCCGACCATGCCGGCTGCATCAAGTATTTCGATAAAGTATGGATGCATCGGGCCGATACGGTGCTGGTGCCCCAGCATGCGGCGGATTATCAAGGAGAATTCCTCTATATGGAAGAAGGACAAGTGTTCGACTTGGGTGGACGCAAGCTGGAAGTGGCATGGATGCCCGGGCATACGCCCGGCTCGGTGGTACTCCTGGACAAGGCAAACGGAGACTGTTATTCGGGTGATGCGTTCGGCTCGGGTGAAGTATGGCTGCAGTGTGTGCCGATGTCTCCCATCGCCACTTTCCATGAGTCGTGTTGCCGTATGGAAAAGCTCATGAAGGAAGGGCACATCAAGGATATCTGGTGTGGACATTATCCTTATCTGAAATCTTCTTTGCCGCTGGCCTATATTCAGACGATGATACGTATTTCCCACAGGCTGATGAATGGAGACCAGGAAGGTTCGGAACCTTATTCCAACTATTTCATCAAGATGCCTCCCACTGCGAGGAAGTTGGCCGAAGGCGGGCGATGATTGTATATGATTCGACTAATATTCCGGAAGCCCGGTAACACACATGGCTATTCCTCTCTCACTTTAAGGCGTAGTCCTTGTATG
>ENA-OQJX01000049-OQJX01000049.1-human-gut-metagenome-genome-assembly--contig:-NODE-49-length-76252-cov-3.783238_pt1 | contig 76252 bp, 82 predicted proteins | sample MGYA00242615_ERZ504782 | MGnify/ENA primary metagenome ERZ504782 (study PRJEB26092, sample SAMD00036354) | human gut metagenome | host: Homo sapiens | study: EMG produced TPA metagenomics assembly of... | reverse complement strand
CAATATGAAAAACTTACTGGATGAAAACTAGTTATTGAGAAAAAATCGATAATAACCCTCTTGATTTTTTGAAATAGTTCCTATAGAATAAAACCAAGGTTAGTTACAACTAACAAATGGGAACACACAGGAAAATTCAGGAGGTGCGTATGAGTATTGTTATTATCGGAGGACATGACCGAATGGTCTGTCAGTATAAAAAAGTATGTCAGAAATATCAGTGTAAAGCAAAAGTGTTCACACAGATGTCAGGAAATCTGTCCAAAAAGATAGGAACTCCGGATCTGGTCGTTTTATTCACAAACACTGTTTCGCACAAAATGGTGCGGTGTGCAGTGGAAGAAGCAGGCCGCTGCAATGCAGAGATCATCCGCTGCCATACAAGCAGCAAAAACGCACTGGAAGATATCCTGGAAACTGCCTGTGCAGCAGTGTAAAAACGATCAGCTTCAAAAGAGCAAGATAGAAGAGAAATATAGAAAAATGTACAAAAAAGAGAGTATACGATACGAAATATGTATGGTATACTCTCTTTTGATATGAAAAAATGAGGGATGAGGGACATGAACATCAGAAAAACTATAATCATACATTGAATGCCTGTTACCTTGGCTATATTACCCAGGCAATCGTGAACAATTTTGCACCGCTTCTGTTTCTGACATTTCAGAGTACATATGAGATTTCGCTGGATAAGATCGCACTTTTGGTATCCTTTAATTTTGGGGTGCAGTTGATCGTGGATCTGCTGGCCGCAAAATATGTGGACAAGATCGGATACCGCAACAGTGTGGTGGCAGCACATATTTTCGGAGCAGTTGGCCTGGTGGGACTGGCAGTGTTTCCGTCCGTTTTTCCGGATGCGTATGCAGGACTGCTTCTGGCAGTATTTTGTTATGCAATTGGAGGCGGATTGATCGAGGTGCTGATCAGTCCGATTGTAGAATCTTGTCCGACAGAGCGAAAGGCTGCTGCGATGAGTCTTCTGCATTCTTTTTACTGTTGGGGGCATGTAGGCGTGATTCTGATCTCGACTGCATTTTTTGCCATTGCGGGGATTGAGACTGGAGGATACTGGCTGTGATCTGGGCAATCCTTCCGGCGTTGAATGCAGTATATTTTGGAATGGTACCGATTCAGGCAGAAGAGGAAGACGTTGAGGGAATTCCTGTGCGAGAATTATTTAAAATGAAAATTTTCTGGGTGTTGGTACTGCTGATGATCTGTGCAGGGGCATCTGAACAGGGAATGTCCCAGTGGGCGTCAGCATTTGCAGAATCAGGGCTGCATGTAGAAAAGGCAGTCGGGGACCTGGCGGGACCATGTCTTTTTGCACTGTTGATGGGAAGTTCAAGACTGCTCTATGCGAAGATGAGTGAGCGGATCTCATTGCCAAAAATGATGCTCTCAAGCGGGATTTTGTGCATTGTGAGTTATCTGCTTGCCGCATTGTCTCCAAATCCGGTGCTGGCGCTGCTGGGATGTGGGCTTTGTGGATTTTCTGTGGGCGTATTCTGGCCGGGAACCTTTAGTATGGCTGCAGCATCCTGTCCGAAAGGAGGGACTGCATTGTTTGCACTTCTGGCACTTGCGGGAGATCTTGGGTGTTCTTCCGGTCCGGGAGTGGTAGGCGTTGTATCAGGAGCATTTTCAGAGAATCTGAAGGCAGGACTTTTGGCAGCAATCGTATTTCCGGTTCTGCTGATCATTGGACTGCAATTGTTGAAAGAAGAAGTCGAGAGAGAGGGGAAGTAAGATGAAAAAAGAGATGACAAATGATATGACTGTCGGAAGTCCGGCAAAGCTGATCATTCAGTTTATGATTCCGATGTGTCTGGGAAATGTGTTCCAGCAGTTTTACAATATTGCGGATTCCATCATTGCAGGGCAGTTTTTGGGTGTGAATGCTCTGGCAGCAATCGGAAGTACCGGTTCATTGATGTTTTTTGTGACAGGATGGCTGCAGGGACTGACCAGTGGATTTGCAATTCTGGTATCGCAGTGGTTTGGAGCAAAAGATATGAAACGGATGCGACATTATGTGGCAATGTCCATTTACCTGACGATTGCGTTTGCTGTGGTGATGACGATCGGATTTGAATTTGCCAATGAGCCGATTTTAAGGCTGATGAATTCTCCGGAAAATCTGATGGCAGATATCAAAGGATATATGGCAGTCATCTATGGCGGGCTGATCGTAACTGCGGCATACAATGCACTTGCGGCAGTGCTGCGGGCTTTGGGCGATTCCAAATCACCATTATACTTTCTGATCATTTCCGCGATTATCAATGTGGTTCTGGATATTGTATTTATCGTGAATTTTGGAATGGGCGTGGAAGGCTGCGGATATGCGACCGTGATCGCACAGGCTGTTTCTGCATTGTTGTGTCTGATTTATATTGTAAAAAAATTTCCGATCCTGCGGCTTTCGGAAGAAGATTTTCGGATTTCCTTTCAGAGCATGGGACGGCTTCTGGCATTGGGAATTCCCATGGGACTGCAGTTTTCTATTACGGCGATCGGAACGATCATTGTGCAGGGAGCGGTCAATATTTACGGAGCGGTATATATGGCAGGATTTTCAGCTGCAGGAAAACTGCAGAATATTATTGTGACAGTATTTACTGCGTTTGGCGCCACAGTTGCCACATATGTGGGTCAGAACCGCGGAGCCGGGAAAATGGATCGTGTACATAAGGGAGTACGATACACGCAGATCATGGTATTTGTCTGGAGTGCGGTCACAATGGTTTTGGTGTACTTCTTTGGAGAAGAGATGACATTGTTGTTTGTGAGCAAAACGGAGACAGAGGTACTTCATGCAGCGGAAGTTTATTTCCGGACGGTGTTCTGGGCATACCCGTTTTTAGGAAGTATTTTTATCTATCGAAATGCGCTGCAGGGAATGGGCTACGGTCTTGTTCCGATGCTTGGTGGTGTGTTTGAACTGGCGGCAAGAGCGCTGATCGTACTTTTGGTGGCAGGAAAGACGAGCTTTTTCGGTGTTTGCCTTGCAGATCCGGCGGCATGGATTTCGGCATTGATTCCATTGATTCCGTATTACATTTATGTGATGAAAAATATGAAAAGCAGAAACAGCTGGAGGGATAGTGCATAAGAGAGGAGACAACAGGTGGAGAACATTCATCTGTTGTCTCTTTTTTGTCAGTTGTGTTGTGAAATGTGCAAGTTGTGCAAAAAAACTCAAAAAGAGAAGGACATGTGGTAAAGTGTGAACATAGAAAGCCGGCCGGCACTATAGAGAATATGAGAATACGGGAGGAAGAAAAATGTTAGCGATTAACATGGCGGATGTGGTAAATGTATTGAATACATGTAAACCTTATCTGATTGGATTTGGTATTGTGCTTGCAATTGCACTGATTGTTCTGATTGCGGCATTTAAACTGAAAAAGACAAAAAGAAAACTGGTACGTTCACAGGCTGGAATTGCAATTCTGTTAGCATTGGTGATCGTAGTAAATATGATTTGCTGGGGACCGATGTCAAGCATGATCTCTCTTGCAACCGGAAACGGAACAATTTCAGAAGAGACATCAAATGAGGCAACCAAACTGGTAGAGAAGATTGCGGAAGAAGGAATTGTGCTTTTAAAGAATGAAGACAATATGCTTCCGATGGAAAAGAATAAAAAGTTAAATGTATTTGGATGGGCATCGACAAATCCATGTTATGGTGGAACAGGTTCCGGTTCTTTATCTGATGCATATGAGACAGTATCTTTACTTCAGGGACTGGAAAATGTAGGATTTGAACTGAACTCAGAGCTTTCTGATTTCTACAAAGACTACCGTGCAGAGCGTCCGGAAGTCGGAATGTGGGAGCAGGCCTGGACACTTCCAGAACCTACAGTAGATTCTTACAGTGAAGATTTGATCAAGAATGCACAGGATTTTTCTGATACAGCACTGGTTGTGATTACACGTGTAGGTGGAGAAGGTGCAGATCTTCCGACAGATGTAAGCAAAGTGACTTATACAGATAACTCAAAAGACTACAAAGACTTTGAGCCGGGAGAGCATTATCTGCAGCTGAGCCAGACAGAGAAAAATATGCTGGATATGGTATGCTCTGATTTTGACAATGTTGTAGTTGTATACAATGGTGCAAATGCAATGGAGCTTGGATTCTTAAATGATTATGAGCAAATCAAAGGTGCAGTATGGTGTCCGGGAACAGGACAGGCAGGATTCAATGGTCTTGGCGCGATTTTAAGCGGAGAAGTGAATCCGTCGGCAAAAACAAGTGATACATTTGTAAGAGATCTGACTGCAACACCGACAGCACAGAACTTTGGAAACTTTACATATGACAATATGGATGAGTATAAAGTAACACAGACAGGCTTTACAGGAAAAGAAGAGACAACAACTCCTTCTTTCATAAATTATGTAGAAGGAATTTATGTCGGATATCGTTTCTACGAGACAGCTGCCAGTGAAGGGCTCATCGATTATGATAAAACAGTACTGTATCCGTTTGGATATGGATTATCTTACACAACATTTACACAGGAAATGGGCAAGATTACAGAAAATGACGGAACAATTTCCTTTGATGTTACAGTTACAAACACAGGCGACACAGCAGGAAAAGATGTTGTAGAAGTATACTATAACCCGCCGTACACAAACGGAGGAATTGAAAAAGCATCTGCGAATCTGATCGCTTATGACAAAACAAAAAGCTTAGAGCCGGGTGAATCCCAGACACTGACAATTTCCTTTAAAGCAGAAGATATGGCATCATATGACTATCAGAAAGAAAAAGGATACGTTCTGGAAGCCGGTGATTATGAGATCAGCATCAACACGGATTCACATCACATCATTGAATCTGAAACTTATACAGTGGATGAAACAGTGAAGTATACAGGAGACAATAAACGTTCGACTGACCAGACAACTGTGGAAAATCAGTTTGACTATGCGGCAGGAGATGTTACATACTTATCCCGTGCAAACGGATTTGCAAATTATAAAGAAGCAACAGCAGCACCAGAGAGTCTTTCCATGTCAAAAGAGGCAAAGAAAGAATTTATCAACAACAGCAACTATAATCCGGAAGATTATAACAATGAAGAAGATAAAATGCCGGAAACAGGTGCAAAAAATGATATTGAACTGGCAGATTTAAGAGGTGTCGACTATGATGACGCAAAATGGGATGAACTGCTTGACAATATGACAATCAGTGATATGGATACTGTGATCGCTCTGGGCGGATATCAGACAGCAGCAGCTTCCAGCGTAGGAAAAATACAGACGATTGACTGTGACGGACCGGCATCTATCAATAACAACTTTACAGGAACAGGTTCCATCGGATTCCCGTCAGCGGTTATGATCGCATGTACATGGAATGATGAGATTGCAATGGAATTCGGAGAAAGCATCGGTAAAATGGCAGATGAAATGGGGGTATCCGGATGGTATGCTCCGGCAATGAATATTCACCGTTCTGCATTTGCAGGCCGTAACTTTGAATACTATTCAGAAGATGGACTGTTATCCGGAAAAATTGCTGCAAATGCAGTAGTAGGTGCAGAAAAATACGGCGTGTATGCATATTTGAAACACTTTGCCTGAACGATCAGGAGACAAACCGTACAAGTATGCTCTGTACATGGTCAAATGAGCAGGCAATCCGTGAGATTTATCTGAAACCATTTGAAATCTGCGTGAAAGAAGGAAAAGCAAAAGCAGTGATGTCTTCTTTCAACTATATCGGTACAAGATGGGCAGGAGGCTCAGAAGAACTGTGCAATACCGTACTCCGTGACGAATGGGGATTCCAGGGATTTGTTCTGACAGATTACTTTGGTGTATATGGATACATGAACTCTGACCAGGGTATCAGAAATGGTACAGATGCAATGCTTGTTGCATATGATACAGAAACAAACCATGTAAAAGATCAGAAGAGCGCAACTGGTGTTGAAGCAATGCGTCAGGCTTGTAAAAATATTATGTACACTGTAGTAAACAGTCGTGCATATGATGCGGAAAATCTGGAAACAGGTCTGATGACATGGCAGATTGCAGCAATTGCAGCAGATGTTGTACTGGGTGTGGGAATTCTTGCACTTGAAATCGTGGCAATCAAACGCTTCCGCAAACGCCTTGCAGAAGAGAAGGCAGCTGTAGCAGTTGAGAACTAAGCAATAGCGAGGAGATAGAAATGGAAAACACGGCAAAGAAAGGCTTCTGGGGGACTTTTAAAGAAAAACACCCGGCAGTTGCACAGTTTATCGTATTCTTTATTATCAGCAATGGAGTGACAGTACTTCAGATGATCATGATGCCGGCAATTAAATATGCGTTTGGTTTTACATCCCTTGTCAATACGAATTTTCAGATTCTGCCAATCGGACATAATCTGGACGGCAGCGTCTACTATGTATTTGATTATGCTTCCGGAGCAATCAGCTCCGGAGGCGGCGGAGGACTTGCATATTTCCTTGCAGTGGAGATCACACTTTTTCTGGCGCAGGTTATCAATTTTTTCCTGCAGCGGAACGTGACTTTCAAATCCAATGCAAGTGTAGTCAAAGCGGCAGTATGGTATTTCATTGCCTGGGTATTGATCTCTGTAGGCGCAGCGGCACTGCAGGGACTGTATAAAACACCAATCTATGATTCTTTATGGGAATGATGGGAGAAGGTGCGGGAATGACAGTAGCTGATATTATCACAATGCTGATCAACTGTGTGATTTCGTTCTGGGTATTCTTCCCGATTATGAAGATCATATTTAAAGAGAAAGAAGCATAAAAACAGAGAGTTATTGCAATCGGGCAATAACTCTTTTTTTAGAAAAAATTTTTAATTTTATTTATAGATTCACCAGAAATTCTATGTTAGACTATAGCTATATCGGATGCCAAACACGCTGATATCACAGCAGTCGAAAATCTTTCAGGCGTATTGCCTTATCTTAAGCATCCAGATTCAAATCAGTATTCTGATTCAGGAGCAGTTTCAAAAAAAATCAATCAATCAACAAAAGGAGAAGTATGTGTATGTCAGAAACATTAAAACAATTATTTCCGAATATTCGGACCGAAGAAGCAATTATAGGAGAGATCAAGAGTGATGAGAATCTGCTCGCAGAATATGAAAGCTGGACAGAACTACAGCAGAGAGATTTTCTGAAGTTCTGTTCAGGGATGCGGGGAGTCAAGGTGTTGTATGACGGGTTTGGAAAGGAGATATTAAGCCCGATCTATCATCCGGAGCGACTGGAGGAGCTGTTGTCCTGTATCCTGGAGACAGAAGTGAAGATCCGTCAGGTTATACCAAGTGACGGAACGAGAATTGCAGATGAGCAGAGTCTTGTTATTATGGATATTGTGGTAGAGCTCATGGATGGAAGTCTGGCGAATGTAGAGATTCAGCGTATCGGATATCTTTTTCCGGGAGAGCGGTGTGCGTGCTATTCCGCCGATCTGCTTCTTCGGCAGTATAAGAGTGTCAAGAGCAGAAAAAAGAGAAATTTTACATATCGTGATGTGAAAAATGTATATACAATCGTATTTATCGAAAAAAGTACAAAAGAATTTCAGGAATTTCCGAATACCTATATCCATCGGGCAAAGCAGCGGTTTGATACCGGACTTTCTGTGAATCTGCTGCAGGAATACGTTTTGGTGCCGCTTGACATTTTCCGGAAAACCACGCACAATAAAATTATCGAAAACAAGCTTGATGCATGGCTTACCTTTTTAAGTAATGATACTCCGGAAAAAGTAAAAGAGCTGGTCGAAAAGTATCCCGAATTTAGAGACATGTATCAGGAAATTTATGACATTTGTGAGAATGTAGAAGAGGTGGTACGTATGTTTTCAAAAGAATTGCAGGAACTGGACCGTAATACGGTGAAGTTTATGATTGAAGAGCAGGAGAGAGAAATTAAGGCGCAGAAGGAGCAGCTAAGGCAGAGTGAAGAAGAGTTGCAGAAGAGTCAGGAGCAGCTGAAGAAGAATGAAGAAGAGTTGCAGAGGAGTCAGGAGCAGCTGAAGCAGAGTGAAGAAGAGTTGCAGAAGAATCAGGAGCAGCTGAAACAAAATGAAGAAGAGTTACAGAAGAGTCAGGAGCAGTTAGCACAAAAGGATGCACAGATTGCCAGACTTCTGGCTCAGATTGAAGAGAAAGATACGTAGTTGTTGGTCCATTTATGATGATAGAACAACCAGTTGTGCAGAAATCTCCCCGTTTCTACGGATTTGTGATAGAGTAGTCTTCAGAAAAATGAAGAGATAAAGAAGTGAAAGGTGAGAAATATGAAACACGCAGAAATCATTGCGAAAATGACAGTTGAAGAGAAAGCAGCGATATTGAGTGGAGCGTCCGAGTGGGAGTCAAGAGAGATCAAACGACTTGGAATTCCGGCGGCGTTTTTTTCAGATGGTCCTCATGGAGTGAGGAAACAGGAAGGAGAAGGCGACCATCTCGGATTGAATGCATCTGTTCCGGCTACCTGTTTTCCGACGGCAGCTACGATTGCAAACAGTTGGGACGAATCGTTGGGTGAAGAGATTGGAAAGGCTCTTGGAGAAGAAGCATCAGCATTAGGCGTAGATGTACTTTTGGGACCGGGACTGAACATTAAGCGCAGCCCTCTGTGTGGAAGGAATTTTGAGTATTTTTCTGAAGATCCTTATCTGGCGGGAAAGATGGCTGCATCTTATGTAAGAGGAATCCAGAGTCAGGGAATCTATGCATGTCCGAAGCATTTTGCGGTTAACAGCCAGGAGCTTCGCAGGATGGCAATGAATTCGGTATTGGATGAACGGACACTGAGGGAGATTTATCTGACTGGGTTTGAAATTGCGATTAAAGAAGGAAAAGCAAAATCCATCATACCAGTTATAACGAGGTCAATGGAGTCTATGCAAATGAAAATGAGCATTTGTTAAAAGAAATTTTAAGAGAAGAGTGGGGATTTGACGGACTTGTAGTCACTGACTGGGGGGCTTCGAACGACCATGTAAAAGGAGTTGCCTGTCGATCTAATCTTGAGATGCCGGCGCCGGGACTGGATGCGGCACGAGAAGTTCTGGCAGCGTTAGAAGAGGGAAGCCTTTCCATGGAAGAACTGGATCAGTGTACGGACGATCTTCTGGATGCAGTACTGACACTGGCAAAGAACAGAGAAAAGCGTGTGCGTGAATTTGACAGAGAAGCTCACCATACGCTTGCGAAAAAAGCTGCAAGAGAGAGTATTGTGATGCTCAAGAATGAAGAAAAACCGTTCCAGCTGCTTCCTCTCAAAGAAAATACAAGAGTGGCACTGATCGGAGACTTTGCATCTGTTCCTCGTTACCAGGGGGCAGGTTCTTCTCTGGTGAATCCAACGAAAGTAGAAACAATGGAGCAGATGATCAGCAGCTATCCGATTCAGTGTATCGGTACAGCGAAAGGATATCAGAGAACAGGAGAAGCAGATGAAGTACTGAAAAAGGAAGCAGTGAATCTTGCAAAGATGGCAGATGTGGTTATTTACTGCTTCGGTCTGGATGAATTGAGCGAATCAGAAGGTCTGGATCGTACGCATATGCGGATTCCGCAGAATCAGGTGGAGCTTCTGGAAGCAATGGCAAAAGTAAACTCCAATATTGTAGGTGTATTAAGTGCGGGATCTGCAGTTGAGATGCCGTGGCATTCCTGCTGTAAGGCATTGCTGCACGGATACCTTGGCGGACAGGCTTCTGCAGGAGCCATGCTGGATGTGCTGACCGGAAAAGCCAATCCGTCCGGAAGACTCAGTGAGACATATCCGGTTCGCTATGAAGATACTCCGGCATTTAAATATTTTCCAAGTACAGAGCGTAATTCGGAATATCGGGAGAGTCTGTTTGTTGGATATCGTTACTATGATACAAGTAAAGTGAGAGTGCAGTATCCGTTTGGATATGGTCTGTCGTATACATCGTTTGAATACTCAGACTTGAGAGTAACGGCGGATGGAGTTGAATTTGTACTGACCAATACCGGAAAGATGGATGGTGCGGAAGTAGCTCAGATGTACGTATGTGCACCGAAAGGAAAGATCTTCCGTCCGGATAAAGAATTAAAAGGATTCGCAAAAGTATTCCTGAAAGCAGGAGAAAGCAGAAAAGTACAGATTTTGTTTGATGATAAGACATTCCGTTACTGGAATGTAGAGACAGACAGCTGGGAAAAGGAAGCAGGAAGATATGAAATCTGTATTGGCGCATGTGCATTGGATATCCGATTGAGAGAGACACTGGAAATAGAAGGAACAACTGACACAATGCCATATGACGCTGAAAAGATGCCGTCATATTTTTCGGGAATTATCAGAGATGTACCGGATGCAGAATTTGAAGCACTTCTGAAGCAACCGATCCCGGATGGAAAGTGGAGCGGTGAACTGGGAATGAATGACGCGATCTGCCAGATGTATTATGCAAAGAGCAGACTGGCAAGAATGATCTACAAGATTCTCACAAACCTGAAAAAGAAAAGTGAGGATAAGGGAAAACCGGATCTGAATATCCTGTTTATTTATAATATGCCGTTCCGAGGGATTGCAAAGATGACGCATGGGGCGGTCAGCATGAAAATGGCAGAGGGTATGGCGGAAGTGGTCAACGGACATTTCATGAAAGGTATGAAAAAAGTACTCGGCGGTTTCTTTGAGAACCGAAAAGCAAATAAAGAATATGAGAAAAAGCTGGGAACCGGAAAATAAGGAACTTGCGAATAAGCAAAAGGAGAAAGCCAAATCAGGACTTTCTCCTTTTGTGTTTAAGATTCTACAGGAATCAGCACCTGCAGGGTAAACCAGTTGTCTTCTGCGTGAAGTGTCATAGAGCCGCCATATTTGCGGGCTGCCTGCTGAATGCTTTTCAGTCCGTATCCGTGATAACCTGCGTTTTGCTTTGTTGTAGTCGGAAGTTGATCCGGTTTTAAAGAAAGCGAAGTTTCCGTATAGTTTTCACATTGAATCATCAATAATTGATTTTTCTGATACATAGACAGTGTGATCAGACGCTTTTCAGGGTCATCAAACTGGGAAACACATTCAATTGCATTGTCCAGTGCATTTCCAAAGATAGAGCAAATATCTTTGACATGCATAAAAGAAATCAGTTTTCCGTCAGCCATGCAGGTGAATGTAATATGCTTCTGCATACAGTAAGTGCTTTTGGTAGTCAGAACGACGTCCAGTACGCTGTTTCCTGTATTTGTGAGCGCTTCCTGTGTGTGGATCGCCTCCTCCATTTCCAGAAGATACTGTTCTTTTTTCTTGGGATCCTGTTCAGAACGGATCGCGATCATATAATGTTTCAGATCATGAAATTCTCTTCGTAAAAGTTCAATATTATCGATGGAAAGCCGATACTGGTCATACTGGCGCTGGAGAACAATATTCATGGCCTGATTTTCACTTCTCATACGAAGTTCTTCCCGTTTTTCCTGCATGGAAAAAAGCATGACAAGTCCCCCGAAATCTACCAGTGTCCGCACATACAAGATGGAACTTGTGGCACTGGAAAACGGCGTATTTGGCATGACGAAGCTGATGTTGCTGATGGCAAATGCTCCAAGTGCAATGAGAATTGCGCTTAGGAGTTCTTTTCCATTGACCAGCAGGCGCTCGTCAGTCGGAAAATGTCCTCTTTCCAGAAAGTAATATCCGATATGAATGCCTGTGTATAAGAGCAGCATGGTCAAAGTCGAGAATAACCGACTGTTTTTGGCGTAATTCAACGCCCACCAGACATAAAGCTGCCAGTGAAAGGACGCGGTAAATTCTGCCAGAACCAGTGCCTGTGCGCAGCAGAATCCGGCATCCAGCCAGGTAGTATCGCAGAGCAGATGCAGAAGGAGGCACATCAGAAATGCGGCTCCGATCATGCAGGGAATCCAAAAATAAATAGGAAGAGTTCCTGCAAATTCCTGATAAGCGATAAATACGAGCAAGCTTCCGGCAAGGGAAACCGGCAGTTTCCACCCGGTTACCTTTCGCCGTAAGAGAAGGACGTACAGGATGCAGGCACCCCATTCAGCAAGGGCGGTATAAATCCGGGGAGTGTCCATCAGTGCGTCTAAATTCATCGGTGTACACCTCCTATATAATCAGTCAAAGCTTCCAGAAACACTTTCTTTTTTGCACGGCTGACAGGAAGTGTCGTGGAATCAGATAACAGGACATTGTTTTGTACAATACCGGTCACATGCATCAGGTGGATAAGATATGCGTTATGGCATTTGGAAAATCCTTTGTCTTTTAAAAGCGCTTCCACCTTTTTCATTGGACCGGCAGTGAGAAAATCCCCTTTTTCGGTATGGAACAGAATGTTGTGGCGCTGGCTTTCGATGTAATAAATCTGACTGATATCCAGGCGCATCTGTCCGCCTTCCACTTCGATCGTCATATAATCTTTTTGCTGTTTTTGCTTCACCTTTTTGACAGCTTTTCCGAGAATCTGAGAAAATGCAAGATAGGCGACCGGTTTTACAACATATCCCAGGGCGTCTACCAGATATCCCTGAACTGCGAACTGGATCGTAGAGGTAATAAAGATAAAAGATACATCTTCATCCAGTTCCCGGATTTTTTCAGCAGTCTTCATGCCGTCCAGATGTTTCATCTGGATATCGAGAAGAATGATATCGTAGTCTGCTTTATATTCACTTACAATGTCCAGACCATCGTGAAAGACGGAAATCTGGAAGGAAAGGGAATGTTCGGTTTCATATTGTTTCAGATACCCGGTGAGTACCTGTACATAAGAATCTTCATCTTCAACAATTGCAATTCGGATCATAGTCTCTCCTTTTTGTTTTTTATCATTTATTGGAACCAGTACTATTTTATCGGAATCCGGCAAAAAAAGCAATTCTTGTTACGATTGCGCATGGATAGGCGGGGATTGGTGTGAACAGGAAAGAAAGCAGGTTGAAATTCCTAAAAAAGCCAAGTATAATAAAAATACTGAAAAACAAAGAAGAGAGGTTTTTGAGTGAAGGAGGTAAGTATGGCCGAACAATATCATGGTATGGCAATTGGAATATTTGAACTGGACAGTGAGTGCGCATGTTTTGTGGCACTGGATGCGGCGGCAAAGGCAGCAGCAGTACAGATTCAGGGAGTGGAGAGAAACCGTCTGGGAGCAGGTGCCTGTGTAAAGATGCGGGGAAGTATTTCGGATGTGAAAGCTGCGATGGAAGTGGCGATCCGGACGGCAGAGCCAATCGCAAAGGTTGTTTCACACACGGTGATCGCATCCCCGTCAGAGGAGACAGAAACGGCGATTGCAATGACGATTACAAAATAAGGAGAGATTAATATGACATACGGAGCATTTGGACTGGTAGAAGTCCTTGGGGAGGCAAATGCGGTTCTGGTACTGGATCGGATGTTAAAGACTGCAGAAGTTTTTATGAAACACAGGATACAAAGTGCGGCGGACATGCCTGATTTTTGTAAGCGGAAGCGTATCAGCTGTTACAGCGGCAGTGGAGAGTGTAAAGTTGGCACCACCGTGTAAAGTATTTCAGACGGCGGTGATCTCCAATCCATCCCAGGAGATGGTTCAGATTGTAGAAGGTTTCAAAGCCAGAAATAAAAAGTAAAAGAGCGTATGAAAAAGGACAGCAGCCGTATGGGAAGCTGTCCTTTTTCGATTTTATGCTGCTTTGGTAAGGTCGGACAACGGACGGAAGGTATATCCCATTTCCTCCCATTTTGAGAGGAGCTCCTCCATAATTTCTCCGTTGGTCTTTGATGTATTGTGAAGCAGTACAACCGCTCCGGGATGAACGCGGGAAAGCAGTTTGTCAAAGGCTTCTTCATGAGTAGGCTGATCATCCTGCTGCCAGTCTACATAGGCAAGGCTCCAGAAAAATGTCTGGTATCCAGCTGTTGTGCCATTTTCAGATTTTCAGTACTGTAGATACCTTGTGGGGGACGGTAATATTTGATCATGTCAGTGCCGGTGATTTCTTTATAGAGAGATTCTACGCCGGAAAGTTCTTTTTGAAAATTTTCGACAGAGGAAATCTTAGACATATCCGGATGACTGAGCGTATGATTGGCCACTGTATGCCCTTCTTCTGTCATGCGGCGGATCAAATCCGGATTATCCCGGACAAAGTTTCCCACAACAAAGAAAGCAGCAGGAGCCTGATGTTTTTTCAGCGCATCTAAAATAGCTGGCGTAGCGCCGTTTTCATACCCGCAGTCAAAGGTCAAATATAAAATTTTTTCATCCGTATCCTGCGCGTAGTAAGCATCATATTGCTTCAGCTCTTCAATCGAAGCGTTGGCAGTGGGGAGTGTTCCTTCCTCTGGAAAACTAAGGCCCCAGTTTTCAGAGGATGAGAGGACCGGGCCGGATACCGGATGAATGCCAAGGGAAAGTTCGGCTTTTCCGGCGAGAGAACCGAGTAAAAAGGCAAGTGTAAGAAATAAAAGACGACGAAAACAGACAAACAGGATTTTTTTGTCATGCGTGCTAATGTTCATAGAAAAGCTCCGGAACGTTGTTTTTGCTACTATATTCGAGAAAACAGGGAAATATGCTTACAGTAGACTTTTGGAGAAAAGAGTGATACAGTTAATGCAGAAAATGAATGGAAAATCAGAGGTGACATATGAAAAAAGCGGCATTATTTTTTGATATTGACGGAACGATATTAAGTGAAAAAACAAAAGAGATTCCAAAGAGCGCGATCGAGGCACTTTTGGCGGCGCAGAAAAAAGGACATCTTTTATTTATCAATACAGGGAGAACTATGTGCTCGATTCCGGCACAGTTAAAGCAGTTCATGTTTGACGGATATTTGTGCGGATGCGGAACATATCTGACGTATCATGATGAGGTATTGTTCACAAGAAATATTGACAAAAAACGGGGAAGAGAAATTTTAAATAAAATGGCGGAATGCAATTTGGACGGGATTGCAGAAGGAACGGAAGATATTTATATTCCAGAGAGGATTACCAGGTTTGAACGTCTGGAGACATCCAGAAGATATTTTCAGTCCAATGGTCTTGGATTGGAATGTTATCTCGAAAAAGATGATTTCATTTATGACAAGGTGTTCATTTATGCAGATGAGAAAAGCAATCTTCAGGAATTTTTTACGTTTATCGAGGAAGATATGGAAGCAATTGACCGCGGAGGCAATACCTATGAAATTGTGCAGAAAGGCTACAGTAAAGGGACTGCCTGCGATGTAATCCTGAAAAAATTCGGGATGGAACTGGATCGGGCATATGTATTTGGAGACAGTATGAATGATCTTTCCATGTTTCAGTATGCGAAGCATACGATTGCCATGGGAAATCATGCAAAAGGACTGGATCCTTTTACAGAGTATGTAACAGCAGAAGTAGAGAAAGATGGGATTGCTCAGGCAATCCGTCATTACGGTTTAGATTAAAAAGGAGCGGCTTATGAAATTATTTGTATACAGTTACAGGACATTTGATGAGGATGTGTATTTCCGGGAATTTTCAAAGGAATATGGGGTAGAACTGGGAATCTGTCATCAGGGACCATCTATGGAAAATGCACATCTGGCAGAAGGATATGACTATATCAGTATTCTTACCAGCAAAATTAACGCAGCACTGGTAAGTCGATTCCGGGAACTGGGAGTCAAAATGATCTCTACCCGGACGATCGGTTATGACCATATCGATCTGGATGCAGCGAGAGCGTGTGGGATGAAGGTCAGCAATGTGACATACTCACCGGAATGTGTGGCAGATTATACGATGCTTTTAATCCTGATGTCCATTCGAAAAATGAAACGGATTCTGCAGCGGGCAGAGCTCAACGACTTTTCACTGCCGGGAATCCAGGGAGGAGAACTGCATAATTTTACAGTGGGCGTCATCGGAACCGGCAAAATCGGGCAGGCTGTCATCCGGGATCTGAGTGGATTTGGCTGTAAGATCTATGCGTATGATGTCTATCGTTCAGAGAGTGTAAAAGAATATGCAGACTATGTGGAAAACGTGCAGGAAATTTATCAGAAGTGTGATCTGATCACACTGCATATGCCATTATTTGAGTCCAATTTCCATATGATCGATGAAAAGGCAATGGCGCAGATGAAAGATGGTGTAGTTCTGATCAACACGGCAAGAGGCGGTCTGATCGATACCAAAGCGCTGATCAAAGGTCTGGAAACAGGAAAAGTCGGTGCAGCAGGTCTGGATGTGATCGAGGATGAATTTGGATGTATTATAAGGATCTGAAATCGAAGTGCTTAAGTAAGCATGATCTGTGTATCCTGAGAAGTTTTCCTAATGTAGTTGTGACACCACATATGGCATTTTATACCGACCAGGCAGTCAGTGATATGGTGAAAAATTCGATTTTGAGCTGTTGTCTGAATGAGCGGGGAGAGGAAAATCCCTGGGAAGTAAAATAATAAAAACGGACCGTGCATGAAAAAAGGTTCGTGTACGGTCCATTTGAGTTTAAGAAAAATAGAGCTCTTTAATCTTCTCCACAGGCATCTCCTGCCCGGTCCACAGCTTGAATGCCTCCGCCCCCTGGTACAGCAGCATATAGAGTCCGTTGAAAGTCGGACATCCGGCTTCTCTGGCAAGGCGCAGCAGTTTTGTCTCTTTCGGATTGTAGATCACATCGGAAACGATCAGGTCTTTATGGAAAAAGGACGGATCGTTGATGATGGAAGCGTCTGTATTCGGAGCCATGCCCACAGAAGTTCCGTTGGTCAGGATATAGCTGTCTGCAATCTCTCTTCGAAGGATGGAATCATCTTCAAAATCAAACAGTTGTACCTTACAATTTGTTCGCTCATTTAATGTCTGAACAATCTGCTCGGCGCGCACATAAAACTGGTCATGGATACTGAATACGGAAATCTCTGACAATCCGTCCAGTGCTGCCTGAACCAGAATGGAGGTGGCAGCTCCGCCTGCGCCGAGAAGTGTCATCTTTTTTCCAATCAGATCGTATCCGGCATCCTTTGCTGCGAGCAGGTATCCGGTACCATCCGTTGTATGTCCAGTCAGAATTCCGTTGTCATTCACGACGGTATTGACAGCCTGAGAGATTTCCGCAGCCGGAGAGAGTCGGTCACAGAGCTCACACATTTTATTTTTATCCGGCATGGTTAGGTTGAAGCCACGTACGTTCATGGCGCGAAGTCCATCCACGGCAGCGGCCAGTTTGTCGGTTCCGACATCGAATGCAAGGTAGACATAATCAAGTCCAGATGTTCAAAAGAAGCGTTGTGCATCATGGGAGAGATGCTGTGTGCAACAGGGCTTCCGAACAGTCCTGTCAGTCCGGTGTGTCCGGTAATCTGTTTCATAAGTGGGTTCCTCCTGTTTTAAATTTCGTCTGCCTGGTCAAAGAATGTAAGATCGGCAGGGTATACATAACTGTCACCGATCTGGTGAAGGAGCACCAGATTTAAGTGATTGTTCAGATTTTTCTTATCCAGTGAGATGGCGTCCATAAGATCACTCATCGGCAGATGGCAGGTATCCGGAAGACCGTAGGCATTCAAAATCAGCCGGATCTTTTGGGCAGTACCTGGCTGGCACAAGTTTTTTTCTTCGGCGAGCTACTGATCTGATACATACCGATGCCGACGGCTTCCCCATGGCTTTCCCGCTCATAGTGGAAATACTGTTCGATCGTGTGTGCAAGCGTGTGACCGAAATTTAAAAGCATCCGCTCCCCGGTATCGAACTGATCGTTTTCCACAACCTGACGTTTGATGTCCACACAGCGGAAAATGATTTCAGGAAGAATGTCCTGCAGGTTTTCAAAAGAACCACGTTCTTTTAATGTCTCAAACAGGGCAGCGTCTCTGATACAGCCGTATTTGATGACCTCGCCCATTCCATCCATAATAAAGTGTTCAGGAAGAGTGCGAAGAACCTGAGGATCGATCAGTACCAGTTTTGGGTGATAAAAAGCTCCTACCAGGTTTTTTCCCTGCGGGAGATCTACCGCAACCTTTCCGCCAACGGAAGAATCCACCTGTGCAAGCAGGGAAGTCGGAATCTGCACGAAACGGATCCCTCTTAAATAACTGGATGCGGCAAAACCCGCGAGATCTCCGATCACACCTCCGCCCAGAGCAATCACCAGATCACTGCGGGAAAACTTCTGCTTTAGCAGTGCATTGTAAAGCGCGGGGAGTGTCTCAAAGGCTTTGGTAGGTTCTCCGTGTGGAAGGACCAGCTCGTGTACCTCATAGTCACCGAGGGAAGTTTTCAACTTCTCTCCGTAAAGTGGGAATACATTGTCATCAGAGATGATCATAATCTTTTTTCCGGAAAAGCAGGAGGAAATATAAGAACTTGCCTTGTCCAGAATGTTGTTTTCAATATAAATCGGATAGCTGTTTTTCCTAAATTTACTGTCAGTTTCAAAAATATCCCTCCCGTATATCAAGTTAAACCTGTTTTCCGACAACCTGGGCGATCTGTCCGATCTGTGCCAGAAGAGCCGCATATTTTTCCGGTTTCAGAGACTGGGCGCCGTCACAGAGTGCGCACTCCGGATCGTTGTGGACTTCGATCATCAGTCCGTCAGCGCCTGCTGCTACAGATGCTTTTGCCATTGGTTCTACCAGCACCATTTCCGCCGGCATGGCTTGGGTCGATGATGACCGGAAGGTGTGTTTTCTTCTTCAGAACAGGGATGCTCTGCAGATCCAGTGTGTTTCTGGTATAAGTTTCAAAAGTACGGATTCCGCGTTCGCAGAGGATGACATTCTCGTTTCCGGCTGCCATGATGTACTCTGCGGACATGATCCACTCTTCATAGGTCGCGTTCAGGCCTCGTTTTAAAAGAATTGGACGATCCAGCTGTCCAAGCTGTTTGAGCAGGTCAAAGTTCTGCATATTGCGGGCTCCGATCTGGATCAGGTCGACTTTTTCGTTGAAGACATCCAGGTGATCCGGAGACATCAGTTCTGTTACGATCGGAAGTCCGGTCTCCTCTTTGACTGCACAGAGAATGTCAAGTCCTTCCAGTCCGAGTCCCTGGAAAGAATACGGGCTTGTTCTCGGTTTGAAAGCGCCGCCGCGCAGCATATTGGCTCCGGCAGCTTTGACAGATTTTGCGATTCCAAGAACCTGCTCGTAGGATTCTACAGAACACGGACCTGCAATCAGTGCCAGATTGTCTCCGCCGACTTTGACACCGGATACATCAATAATAGAATCCTCCGGATGAAAGGCGCGGTTGGAAAGCTTATAAGGTTCCTGTACATGCATGACTTTGTCAACGGAAGCGTCTACTTCAAAAAGACGTGCATCCAGGCGGGTCGTATCTCCGATACACCCGATGATAGTCATCTCCTGTCCACGGACAATGTGAGTATCCAGACCGTTTCGTTTGATCTGATGTTCAACTCTGGCAATATCTTTGTCAGAGGTATTTGGCTTTAATACGATAATCATAAATCGATCCTCCAGTTATTTGAATTAATACTGTAAAATTTTAGTTGTTTAAAGTGTGAAACTAAAAATATCATAAAACAATCAGGGTGGATTGTCAATGTTTTCCGGGGAATTTTCGATTTTATTTTGGGAATGGCAGAAAACGTGGTAGAATAAAAACGTGAATGAGAAAAAAAGAATGAGAGAAGGGACGTTATGAAAACGAATGATGTGTGGAAACGCGCACGTAGAATACCTGTTATGCTGATCACAGAAGGGCTCTGCGTCGGTCTTGTCGGCGGATTTGTCGTGCTGCTTTACCGAGTGGCGCTGACTTTTGCGGGAGACTGGCTTGTAAAGATTCTTTCTTATATGAAAGGAAATCCATTTCGATGTGTGGTGTGGTTTTTGATTTTGGCAGCGCTTGCATGGATTGTGGGAAAACTGGTGAAGTGGGAACCGATGATCTCAGGAAGCGGGATCCCTCAGGTGGAAGGGGAGATAGCAGGGAGGCTTTCCCAAAACTGGAAACGCGTGCTACCGGCAAAATTTGCAGGAGGCTTTTTGTGTATGCTGGGTGGTCTTTCTCTTGGAAGAGAAGGTCCGTCGATCCAACTTGGAGCCATGGCAGGACAGGGGATATCCAGAGCTTTGGGACGGGGAAAAAGAGAAGAGAAGTTTTTGATGACTTGTGGGGCGAGTGCGGGACTTTCTGCTGCTTTCCATGCACCGCTGGCAGGTATGATGTTTGCGGTAGAAGAGATCCATAAAACATTTTCAATCCCGATTCTTCTTCCGGTCATGACAGCTTCGGTGACGGCTGATTATATTGCTTCCCACATTCTTGGCCTAGATCCGGTATTTCGATTTCAGATCACGAAATATCTGCCGCAAAACTATTACTGGCTTTTGATCCTTTTGGGAATTTTGGTAGGTGTATCCGGTGTGTTTTATAATTGGGGGATGTTAAAGGCCCAGGAATTGTATCGCAAAATTCCGTTTATGAAAGAAACAGGCCGTCTGTTGATCGCCTTTCTGACTGCGGGAGTATTGGGGATTGTGATGCCGTGGGTATTGGGAAGTGGTTCGGGCTTGATTGTCAGCCTGACACAGGGTGAAATGGTATTGGGGATGGTTGTGCTGACGCTGGTTATGAAGTTTTTATTTTCCGCAGTCAGCTTTGGCTCCGGAGCGCCGGGAGGAATTTTCTTTCCGCTTTTGATATTAGGCGCTTTGATCGGAGCAGTATTTGCCATGGCGGGGGTCGAATTTTTTGGCTTGGCTCCGGTGTATGTCAACAATTTTGTACTGCTTGGGATGACCGGATTCTTTACAGCGATTGTAAGAGCACCGCTGACGGGGATTATCCTGTTATTTGAAATGTCCGGAAGTATCAGTCAGATGCTTTCCCTGTCGATCGTGTCGGTAACGGCATATATTGTGGCAACGCTGATGCGCTCAGAGCCGATTTATGACAGTCTTTTGAAGAGAATTCTCAAAGCGGATACTATAGTGCATGACAAATGAAACAACTTATGGTATACTTCATTTTAGAATATGCGTATGTGGCAGAGATGCCGGATACCAAAGAGATTTGAAGGAGCCAGACAGATGAAAAGAGTATTGTTAAAACTGAGCGGCGAAGCACTTGCCGGAGATAAAAAGACAGGATTTGATGAGGCAACCTGCATAGGAGTTGCAAATCAGGTGAAGCAGCTTGTAGATCAGGGAATTCAGGTTGCGATCGTGACAGGCGGCGGAAATTTCTGGAGAGGCCGTACCAGTGAGACGATCGACCGTACAAAAGCAGATCAGATCGGAATGCTTGCAACGGTGATGAACTGTATTTACGTGTCTGACATTTTCCGCCATGTGGGGATGAAGACAGAAGTGTTTACTCCATTTGTATGTGGAGCGTTTACATCGTTGTTTTCCAAGGATGCAGCAGTGGAAGCGCTGGAAGAAGGAAAAGTGATCTTTTTTGCAGGAGGAACCGGACACCCATATTTTTCAACGGATACAGGAGCTGTTCTGCGTGCGATCGAAATCGAGGCAGATGCGATGCTTCTTGCAAAAGCAATTGACGGAATTTATGACAGCGATCCGAAAGTAAATCCGGAGGCGAAAAAATATGATGAGATCTCCATTCAGGAAGTGATCAATCAGAAGCTGGCAGCAGTGGATCTGACAGCATCCATTCTCTGCCTTGAGAATAAGATGCCGATGCTGGTATTTGGACTGAATGAAGAAAACAGTATTGTAGAGACCATGAGCGGTACATTTACCGGAACAAAAGTGACAGTATAAGGAGGACAAAAACATGGATGAAAAATTAAAAGTATATGATGACAAGATGACAAAAACAATCAACAATCTGGGAAGTGAGCTTGCAGCCATCCGCGCAGGACGTGCCAATCCACATGTATTGGATAAGCTGACAGTGGATTACTATGGAGTGCCGACTCCGATCCAGCAGGCAGCGAACATATCCGTACCGGAAGCACGCATGATCCAGATACAGCCATGGGAAAAGAGCATGTTAAAAGAAATCGAAAAAGCAATCCTGATGTCTGATATCGGAATCAATCCTACAAACGATGGAACGGTGGTACGCCTGATGTTCCCGGAACTGACAGAAGAGCGAAGAAAAGAACTGGTAAAAGATGTGAAGAAAAAAGGAGAGGCAGCAAAAGTTGCAATCCGCAATATCCGTCGTGACGGAAACGATGCATTCAAAAAACTGAAAGGAACAGAGATTTCAGAAGACGGGATCAAAGACCTGGAAGATTCACTTCAGAAACTGACAGACAAATACATTGCAGAAGTCGATAAAGCGGTGGAAGCAAAATCCAAAGAAGTACTGACAGTTTAGGATACAGCCTGTGTGACAGGCCAATATTACGAAACAGCAGGAGGGGCAGATGTGAAGAAGCCTCTCTTTTCCATCTTCTGGATGGAAAGACCTGCAAGAAGGAGGAAATACAATGAACGTACCGCAGCATATTGCCATCATCCTGGACGGAAACGGGAGATGGGCAAAAGCCAAGGGAATGCCGAGAAATTACGGGCATGCACAGGGCAGTAAGAATGTAGAGCGGATCTGCGAAGAAGCCTGGAGAATGGGGATTAAATATCTGACCGTGTATGCGTTTTCCACAGAGAATTGGAACCGGCCGGAAAGTGAAGTCAGCGCGCTGATGAAACTGCTGCGCAATTATATGAAGACCTGTCTGAAGACCGCGGCGAAAAATGATATGAAAGTGCGTGTGCTGGGAGACATTGAGGCGCTGGATGAGGATATCCGGACCAGAATTTTGGAACTGGAAGAAGCCACAAAGGATAACGGTGGCTTAAACTTTCAGATCGCGCTGAATTATGGAAGCCGGGATGAGATGATCCGCGCTGTGCGCCGCCTTGCAAGAGACTGCGCAGATGGAAAGGTTGTGCCGGAAACGATCGATGAGACAGTGTTTGAGTCTTATCTGGATACCATGGATACCGGATCCCGATCTTTTGATCCGTACCAGTGGGGAACTGCGGCTTTCCAATTATTTATTGTGGCAGCTGGCATATACGGAATTTTATTTTACAGAGATTCCATGGCCGGATTTTACAAAAGAGGAATTAGAAAAGGCAATTGCGCAGTATAATAAAAGAGACAGAAGATACGGCGGTGTGAAGGAGGAAGAAGATGTTTAAGACACGTCTTTTAAGTGGGATTCTCCTGGTGGTGATCGCTCTGATCACAGTGATCACAGGAGGAAATGTACTGTTTGCAACTTTGTTTTTGATCAGTATGATCGGAGTCTATGAGTTGTACAGAGTGTTTGAGATTGAAAATAAAGCAGTTGGGATCTGCGGATTTTTGTTTGCAGCAGGATACTATGGTCTGTTGTATGCCAAACCGCTGCTTCCAGATACAACGGATTGGTTCATGCTGTTATTTATGGCATTTGTGATCTGTCTGATGGCAGTGTTGGTATTTTCTTATCCAAAATATCGGACAGAGCAGATGTTGGCAGCGTTTTTCGGAGTATTTTATGTGGCAGTGATGTTGTCTTATATTTATCAGACAAGAATTCTGCCGGGCGGTGTCTTTCAGGTATGGCTGGTATTTATCTGTGCCTGGGGATGTGATACCTGCGCATATTGTGTGGGGATGCTGATCGGCAAGCATAAAATGGCACCGAAGCTGAGTCCGAAGAAGTCTGTGGAAGGCGGAATCGGCGGAATCGCGGGAGCAGCGCTGATCGCAGTTCTCTATGCACTTGCGATCAACCACTGGGGCAATGCAGGAGTCAGTGTGGCCAGCTTTGCAATAATCGGTGCAGCAGGCGGTGCGATTTCCCAGATCGGAGATCTGGCGGCATCCGCGATCAAGAGAAATCATGACATCAAAGATTACGGAAAGTTGATACCGGGACACGGTGGGATTCTGGACAGATTTGACAGTATTATTTTCACGGCACCGATCATTTTTTATCTTTCCGTGCTTCTCTAAGAAAGAAGGAAAACAGATATGAAAAAAATAGCAATACTTGGTTCGACCGGCTCTATCGGAACCCAGACACTGGAAGTCGTAAGAGAAAATCGGGATATCGAGGTCACGGCGCTGGCGGCCGGAAGTAATATCGGGCTTCTGGAAGCGCAGATCCGTAAGTTTCATCCGGTGCTGGCAGCGGTGTGGGACGAGGCAAAAGCCAAAGAACTCAGAGAGAATGTCAAAGATCTGGATGTGAAGGTAGTATCCGGAATGGACGGACTCATAGAAGTGGCAGTACAGCAGGATGCAGAAATCCTGGTGACAGCGATCGTAGGAATGATCGGAATCCTGCCGACGATCGAGGGAATCAAGGCAGGAAAGGATATCGCACTGGCGAATAAAGAGACACTGGTGACAGCAGGACACATCATTATGCCGCTGGCAAAGGAGTACGGAGTTTCCATTCTTCCGGTAGACAGTGAGCACAGTGCCATTTTCCAGTCTTTGCAGGGAGGGCAGCACAAGGCGCTGCATAAGATCCTGCTCACAGCGTCCGGTGGACCGTTCCGCGGGAAAAAGCGGGAAGAGCTTCTTAATATTCAGGTGGAAGATGCGCTGAAGCATCCAAACTGGGAGATGGGGCGCAAGATCACGATCGATTCCTCCACCATGGTCAATAAAGGACTGGAAGTGATCGAGGCAAAATGGCTGTTTGATGTGTCTGTGGATCAGATCCAGGTTGTCGTGCAGCCACAGAGTATCATTCATTCCATGGTTGAATATGTGGACGGCGCGGTGATCGCACAGCTTGGAACACCGGATATGAAACTTCCGATTCAGTATGCTTTGTATTATCCCAAGAGACGGTATCTTCCGGGAGACAGGCTGGATTTTGAGACACTTTCCCAGATTACGTTTGAGCGCCCGGATATGGAGACGTTCTATGGATTGAAGCTGGCATATGAAGCCGGAAAAACAGGCGGCTCTCTTCCAACGGTATTCAATGCAGCCAACGAGCGTGCGGTTGCTATGTTTTTGAATCGGGAGATTGGCTATCTGCAGATTCCGGAGATCATTGCCGGCTGTATGGAGATGCACAAAGTGATTGCAGATCCAACCGTAGAAGAGATTCTTCAGACAGAGCAGGAAACTTATGAATATATCAAAAACAGGTGGTAGTATATGGGTATTATTTTAGCAATTCTTCTGTTCAGTTTGATCATCATCATCCATGAACTGGGACATTTTACGCTGGCAAAGTTAAACGGGATCCGTGTAGATGAATTTTCATTGGGAATGGGGCCGACTCTGTTTGGCAAGGAGTTTAAAGGAACCAAATTCAGCTTAAAACTTCTCCCTCTGGGCGGTGCTGCATGATGGGAGAAGATGATGCAGACGATACTTCCGAGGGGAGCTTTAACAGCAAGTCCGTGTGGGCGAGAATTTCAGTGATCGCGGCAGGACCTTTGTTTAACTTTATCCTGGCGCTTCTGATGTCAGCGATTCTGGTGGGAGCAGCCGGCTATGCGGTTCCTGTGATACAGGAAGTCGAATCCGGTTCCTCAGGAAGTGAGCAGGGATTGAAAAAAGGGGATGTGATCACAGAGATCAATGGAAAGAAAATTCATATTTATGAAGAGTTCCAGCTGTACAATCTGACACACAGTACATCTGACACGGCAGAGCTGACCTTTGAGCGCGATGGAAAAGAACATACGATCCAGATGGAAAAACGACAGTTTGGGGATGAGACCACAAAGAGAATGGGATTTACCTATTCTGCAGAGGTGGAGAAACCGGGATTTTTCAAAAGTATCCAGTATGGGGCATACACGGCAAAATACTGGGTAGAGTACACGCTGGAGTGCCTGAAGATGCTCCTGACGGGTGAAGTAGGTGTGAATCAGTTGTCCGGTCCGGTAGGAATTGTTGAGGTAGTCAATGATACCTATGATGCGGCAGCACCGTCCGGCTGGTCGGTAGTCATCTTAAGTATGATGAACCTGGGAATTCTGATCTCAGCCAACTTAGGTGTCATGAACCTGCTTCCAATCCCAGCACTGGATGGAGGGCGTCTGGTATTTCTTCTGATCGAGGCGGTGAGAAGAAAACGGATCGCTCCGGAGAAAGAAGGTATGGTGCATTTTATTGGATTTGCAGCATTGATGGCACTGATGGTGTTTGTGATGTATAACGATATTATGCGGTTGTTTTGATCAAAAAGAATACAGTATAAAAAAACGTTTCTGCGAAAGCAGGAGCGTTTTTTTCGATCATCCAGTGTCCGTTATTTTTTATGAATACTTTGCATATAGTTAGAAGAAACTGTGAAAAAGGAAAATGGATATGGATTACAGTAGAAATCAAAGGAGGAACTCACAGGCCATCCGAATGCAGCAGGAGCACATAGACAAGGGAAAACTCCAGATCCAGATTACATCACAAGTGACGGCTTTTCCCATCCAGAATGCGCAGGTTTCCATTTCTTATACCGGAGTTCCGGAAAATACTCTGGAAAAGCTGCAGACAGATTCATCCGGGCAGACAGAAGAAATCGAACTGGCGGCACCGCCCATCGAGTACAGCCTGAACCCGGAATCGGATCAGCAGCCCTATTCCGAATATACACTGAATGTGGAGGCGGAAGGATTTGAACCGGTGAGTATCTCAGGGGCGGAGATTCTGGCAGATGTGACGGCAATTCAAAATATTTCTATGCGTCCTCAGGTTACACAGGAAGAGCCGGGAGAAGTGTTCGTGATTCCTGCACATACGCTCTACGGGGAATATCCGGCGAAAATTGCGGAGGATGAGATCAAGCCGGTCACAGAGTCCGGAGAGATCGTGCTCAGCCGGGTAGTGATTCCGGAATTTGTGGTTGTCCACGATGGTTCTCCGAGGGACTCCACGGCAAAAAATTACTATGTGAGATATCGGGATTACATCAAAAATGTGGCGTCCAGTGAGATTTATGCAACCTGGCCGGACAGTACGATCCGCGCAAATGTGCTGGCGATTATGTCATTTACATTGAACAGGGTATACACAGAATGGTATCGGAATAAAGGGTATGATTTTACGATCACATCGTCTACAGCATTTGATCACAAGTGGATTCCGGAACGAAATGTGTACGATACGATTTCGGCGGTAGTGGATGAGATTTTTGCAAACTATCTGTCCCGTCCGAATGTACGGCAGCCGATTCTGACGCAGTATTGTGATGGTACCAGGGTGAGCTGTCCCGACTGGATGACACAATGGGGGTCAAAGGAGCTGGGAGATCAGGGATATACTCCGATTGAGATTCTGCGTTATTTTTACGGAAGTGATATGTATATCAATACAGCGGAAGAAATTTCCGGAATCCCGTCTTCCTGGCCGGGATATACACTGGAAAATGGATCCAGCGGAGCAAAGGTACGTCAGCTTCAGGAACAGCTCAATGTGATCGCGGGGGCGTATCCGGCGCTGCCAAAGATTCAGACAGACGGAGTGTATGGACCGGCAACTGCGGAGGCGGTCAGAAAGTTTCAGGAAATTTTTGGTCTGCCGCAGACAGGAACCGTGGATTACCGGACCTGGTATAAGATTTCACAAATTTATGTGGGAGTTTCCAGAATTGCAGAATTGAATTAAAGTGGATACAATGTGAAAAATTCTTGACAGAGGAAAAAGTCTTTTTTATAATCAACTGGTACTACCAGTTGGTTATAAGGGAGAATGAGAAAATGAAAATATTGAGACAATTTGTAATCATCCTGCTGATTTCTTTTTTAGGAGAACTGTTAAAGCTGCGCTGCCATTGCCTGTTCCGGCAAGCGTGTGGGGGCTTATCCTTATGCTGGCGGCATTGAAAACAGGGGTGCTCAAGCTGAGTCTGGTTTCTGATGCGGCAGTCTTTTTGATTGAGATCATGCCGGTCATGTTTATTCCTGCAGGAGTCGGTCTTTTGAATGCATGGGGAGTGCTGAAGCCCGTGTGGATCCCGATCAGTGTGATCACGGTCGTGACTACGGTTCTGGTAATGGCAGTGACTGCAAAAGTGACACAGACTGTCATACACAATAGTAAAAAGAAGAAAGAGAAAGCAGAACAGGAGACAGTAAGATGAAAGAGTTTTTAGTACATTCCGTATTTTTCGGTGCAGCAGTCAGTCTGATCGGTTACGAGGCAGGGCTGCTTTTAAAACGAAAGTTCAAGATGGCAATTTTTAATCCGCTTTTGATCGCCATTTTGTGTGTTATGGCGATTCTGACAGTAGGGGATATTTCCTATGATGATTACAATCAGGGTGCACAGTATTTGAGTTACCTGCTCACGCCGGCAACCGTTTGTCTGGCAGTTCCGTTATATCAGCAGTTAAATCTGCTGAAAAAGAATTTAAAAGCAGTAGCGGCGGGAATCTTATCCGGAGTTTTGACAAGTATACTCAGTGTTCTTGGCCTGTCTTATTTATTCGGACTTTCTCATGATATGTATGTGACACTGCTTCCGAAATCAATTACAACAGCAATCGGAATGGGAGTGTCGGAAGAACTAGGGGGAATTGTTACGATTACCGTTGCAGTGATCATCATTACCGGAGTACTGGGAAATATGATCGCAGACGTGGTGTACCGGGTATTTCGGATCAAAGAACCAGTAGCGAAGGGGCTGGCCCTGGGAACAGCATCCCATGCGATCGGAACAGCAAAAGCAATGGAGATGGGACCGGTAGAAGGCGCCATGAGCAGTCTGGCGATTGCGGTAGCCGGACTTTTGACCGTAATTTTCGCATCTGTTTTTGCAGGATGTTTATAAGGGAGGAAGAACAAATGAAGCGTATGATCATTACAATTGGAAGACAGTCCGGAAGCAGCGGAAGAAAAGTCGGGGAATTACTGGCAGAGAGACTTTCTCTTCCTCTTTATGGAAAGGCAGAACTTCAAAAGATTGCAGAAGGTACGGATGATTATGAAGAGGTGCAGGCATTTTATGAGGAAGAGCCGGTAAACAGTTTATTATATGCCATTGCTATGAGCCAGTTTGAACAGGAGGTCGGACGGATTCCGTTTCAAAGAATCCGGGAGCTGGCGTCGAAAGAGTCCTGCATTATAATAGGAAGATGCGCAGGCCATATTTTCAGAGAAGATCCGGAAGCAGTCCGTGTCTTTATCCATGCAGATCCCAAGATCCGTGTGCAGAGAATCATGGAGCGGGAAGGACTTTCCGAGACAAAGGCAAAGAAATTTCTGGAGGATACAGACAGCAGACGAGCTTCTTTCCATAAATATTATACAAAGCAGGAGTGGGGACTGGCACAGGATTACGAACTGTGTCTGGACAGCGGCGTTTTGGGGATCGAAGGTACAGTTGAGGTATTGACAGAATATTTAAGATTCAGAGGTTTTTTAGGGAATGAATGAGAAAACATATGAGAGAGTGATCGAATATCTGAAACAGCAGATACAAGAAGGAAAACTTTCCTGCGGAAGCAAGATCCCATCTGAGCGGGAGCTGGCGGCAAGTCTGAATCTGGGACGAAATTCTGTCCGGGAGGCTCTTCGCACAATGGAACATACCGGAATGCTGGAGAGCAGACAGGGCAAAGGAAATTTTCTGGTGAATATGCGCAGAAAAGTCTGGGAAATGTGTTTTCCATGATGCTGCTCACCGGACAGAGCAACTACAGGGAAGTCAGCCGAATCCGGCGAATCCTGGAGCAGGAGGCATTTGTACAGGCAGTGCGGTTGAAAAATCCGGAAGTTTTAAAGAGGCTGAAAGCAGAAATAAAAGAGATGCAGATACCGGAAAAGACGGCAGAGCATGACCGAAGATTCCATCAGGAGCTGATCCGTGCAGGAGAGAATCAATTGCTTGTCGCAGTGATGGAATCTTTGTCCGGTCTTTGTGAAGAAGAAATCGCACATGTACAAAAGGAAGCAAAAAATGAGGACTGGTGTCAGATCCATGAAGAAATCGTAAATGCCCTGGAAGAAGGAAATATGGAAAAAGGGCTGAAATGGATTCGCAGGCATTACGATAAAATTGATGACACTTTAATTTTCTAAAAACAGGTTGAAATATTCCCGGGTATGTAGTATAATCTTTACAATTTGAGAAAATTTACGAAGGGATAAGGTGAACAGATGAAGGCATTTCTGATTTTAGAAGATGGAACCGTGTTTACAGGAACAAGCATTGGTTCGACAAGAGATATGATTAGTGAAATCGTGTTTAATACCTCCATGACAGGATATTTAGAGGTGTTGACAGACCCTTCTTATGCGGGACAGGCAGTCGTAATGACGTATCCGTTGATTGGGAATTATGGAATCACACCGGACATGGAATCAAGAAAAGCATGGCCGGATGGTTATATTGTAAGAGAGCTGTCTCGTATGCCAAGCAATTTCAGATGTGAAGGTACGATTCAGGACTTTTTGAAAGAGCAGGATATTCCTGGAATCGCAGGCGTGGACACACGTGCTCTGACAAAGATTTTACGGGAAAAAGGTACCATGAATGGTATGATTACTACAAATGAAAATTACAATCTGGAAGAGATTCTTCCAAAGCTGAAGGCCTACACAGTAGGTGATGTTGTTTCTAAAGTAACATGCAGCGAGAAATATGTTCTGGAAGGAACAGGAAAGAAAGTAGCACTGCTGGATTTAGGAGCAAAAAATAATATTGCCAAATCTTTAAATCAGCGTGGTTGCGAAGTGACTGTATACCCGGCCCACACAACTGCAGAAGAGATCATTTCATCGAATCCTGACGGAATCATGTTGTCAAACGGCCCTGGAGACCCGGCAGACTGCACCTCTATTATTGAAGAAATCAAAAAATTGTACAATACAGATATTCCGATCTTTGCAATTTGCCTTGGACATCAGCTCATGGCTCTTGCTACAGGTGCGACTACACACAAGTTAAAATACGGACATCGCGGTGGAAATCATCCGGTCAAAGACCTTCAGACAAATCGTGTATATATTTCTTCTCAGAATCACGGTTATGTGGTAGATGCAGAAAATGTAGATCCAAATGTGGCAGTGCCTGCATTTACGAATGTCAACGATGGAACAAACGAGGGACTTGCCTATGTCGGAAAGAACATCTTTACCGTACAGTTCCATCCGGAAGCATGCCCGGGACCACAGGATTCCGGTTACCTGTTTGACAGATTCATTGAGATGATGGGAGGAGCGAAATAATGCCAAGAGACAGTCGTATTAAAAAAGTATTAGTAATTGGGTCCGGTCCTATCATTATCGGACAGGCAGCGGAGTTTGACTATGCAGGAACACAGGCATGCCGTTCTTTGAAGGAAGAAGGAATCGAAGTTGTTCTGTTGAACTCCAACCCGGCGACGATCATGACAGATAAAGATATCGCAGATAAAGTATATATTGAGCCATTGACAGTAGAAGTTGTGGAACAGCTGATTTTAAAAGAGCAGCCGGACAGCGTACTTCCGACACTGGGAGGACAGGCTGGTCTGAACCTGGCAATGGAACTGGAAGAGGCAGGATTTTTAAGAGAACACAATGTCCGCCTGATCGGTACAACTTCTGAGACAATCAAAAAGGCAGAGGATCGTCTGGAATTTAAAGCAACGATGGAAAAGATCGGAGAACCGGTTGCAGCTTCTCTGGTCGTAGAAAACGTAGAAGACGGTCTTGCATTTGCAAATAAGATCGGATATCCGGTTGTACTTCGTCCGGCATACACACTGGGAGGAAGCGGCGGCGGTATCGCACATGATTCTGAACAGCTGGTGGAGATCCTGGAGAACGGACTTCGTCTTTCCCGTGTAGGACAGGTTCTGGTAGAGCGCTGTATTGCAGGATGGAAAGAGATCGAGTACGAGGTAATGCGTGACGGAAACGGAAACTGCATTACAGTATGTAATATGGAAAACATTGACCCGGTTGGTGTGCACACTGGAGACAGTATCGTTGTGGCACCGTCGCAGACACTGGGAGATAAAGAGTATCAGATGCTGCGTACTTCCGCTTTAAATATTATCAGTGAGCTGAATATCACGGGTGGATGTAACGTACAGTATGCTCTGCACCCGGAGACATTTGAATACTGTGTAATCGAGGTAAACCCGCGTGTCAGCCGTTCTTCTGCGCTGGCTTCCAAAGCGACAGGATATCCGATCGCGAAGGTTGCAGCAAAGATCGCTCTTGGTTATACACTGGATGAGATCAAAAATGCGATCACACAGAAGACATATGCAAGCTTTGAACCAATGCTGGACTACTGTGTCGTAAAACTTCCGAGACTTCCGTTTGATAAGTTTATCAGTGCAAAGAGAACACTGACTACACAGATGAAGGCAACCGGAGAGGTGATGAGTATCTGCGACAACTTTGAAGGTGCGCTGATGAAAGCCATCCGCTCTCTGGAGCAGCATGTAGACAGCCTTATGTCTTATGATTTCACAGATCTGTCTGTGGAAGAACTGACAGAGCAGCTGGAGATCGTGGATGATATGCGTATGTGGAGAATCGCAGAAGCAATCCGCCGAGGTGTAAGCTACGAAAAAATTCACGAGATCACACAGATCGATGAGTGGTTTATCGATAAATTTGCAATTATCGTAGAGATGGAAAACGCACTGAAGTCCGAAGAGCTGACACCGGAACTGTTAAAAGAAGCAAAACGGATGGAGTTCCCGGATAACGTGATCGCACAGCTGACAGGAAAGACAGAGCGTGAGATCCACGATATGCGTCATGCAAACGGCATTGTTGCAGCATACAAGATCGTGGATACGTGTGCAGCAGAATTTGCGGCAGAGACACCGTACTACTATTCTGTATTTGGAAGTGAGAATGAAGTAGAAGAGACTCGTGACAAGAAAAAAGTTCTGGTACTTGGATCCGGTCCGATCCGTATCGGTCAGGGAATCGAGTTCGATTTCTGTTCCGTACACTGTACATGGGCATTTGCAAAAGAAGGGTACGAGACGATCATCGTGAACAACAACCCGGAAACAGTTAGTACAGACTTTGATATTGCAGACAAGCTGTATTTTGAACCACTGACTCCGGAAGATGTAGAGAGTATTGTAGATATCGAAAAGCCAGACGGTGCAGTTGTACAGTTTGGTGGACAGACAGCGATCAAGCTGACAGAAGCTCTGATGAAAATGGGTGTTCCGATCCTTGGAACTTCTGCAGAGAATGTAGACAAAGCAGAAGACCGTGAATTATTCGATGAGATCCTTGAAGAGTGCGAGATTCCACGTCCGACAGGAGGAACGGTGTTTACTGCAGAAGAAGCCAAAGAAGTTGCAAACAGACTTGGATATCCGGTTCTGGTAAGACCTTCTTACGTATTGGGTGGACAGGGAATGCAGATCGCGATCAATGATAATGATATCGATGAATTTATCGGAATCATCAACCGGATCGCACAGGATCATCCGATTCTGGTGGATAAATATTTACAGGGGAAAGAAATCGAGGTCGATGCAGTTTGTGACGGCGAAGACATTCTGATCCCTGGAATCATGGAACACATTGAGCGTGCAGGAATCCATTCCGGAGACAGTATCTCTGTATATCCGGCACAGAGCCTGACACAGAAAGCAAAAGACAAGATTGCAGAGTATACAAGAAGACTTGCAAAATCTCTCCATGTCATCGGTCTGATCAATATTCAGTTCATCGTATGTGGAGAAGATGATGTGTATGTGATCGAAGTAAACCCACGTTCCAGCCGTACGGTTCCTTATATCAGTAAAGTAACCGGAATTCCGATCGTACCGCTTGCATCCAAAGTGATCATCGGAAACAAGATCAAAGAACTGGGATACACACCGGGACTGCAGCCGGAAGCAGATTACGTGGCAGTGAAGATGCCGGTATTCTCCTTTGAGAAGATCCGTGGTGCAGATATCAGCCTTGGACCTGAGATGAAATCTACAGGAGAATGTCTGGGAATTGCCAAGACATTTGACGAGGCACTTTATAAAGCATTCCTGGGTGCAGGAATCAAGCTGCCGAAGTTCAAAAACATGATCATGACTGTCCGTGATGAGGACAAACCGGAGGCAGTGGAGATCGGACGCAGATTTGAAAAGATCGGATACCGTATCTTTGCTACAAAGAGCACGGCAGAAGCGCTGAACGCAGCAGGCGTGAAAGCAATTCCGGTCCGCAAGATCGAGCAGGAGTCGCCAAACCTTCTGGATCTCATTTTAGGACACGAGATCGATCTGGTCATCGATATTCCGGCACAGGGGGCAGAGCACTCCAGAGACGGATTTGTCATCCGAAGAAACGCTATTGAGACAGGTGTCAATGTACTGACAGCGATCGATACCGCTGAGGCGCTGATCACCAGTCTTGAAAATACAGATAATTAAAAAACTGACACTGATCGATATTGCGACAGTGCAGTAAATAAGGAAGCCCGGGAGAATGATCTCCCGGGTTTTTGATGTTATGTCCTGTGATTCTGACGCCAGATTCTTGGCGATTCCCCATATACATTTTTGAAAGCACGCGAAAAATGCAGTGGATTGGCATACCCAACAGCGTTTGAAATCTCACTGATGGAGAGTTGAGTAAGTTTTAAAAGTTCCGTAGCTTTTACCATACGGTAATTCATTAAAAATTCCTGAGGTGAACGCCCCAGAGTCTCTTTGAAAATCTTTCCAAAGTAGCTGCGGTTCAGACCGCATACCTCAGCAATATCTTCTACGGATATATCATTTTGAAAATTCTGTTCAATAAATGCAATTGCCTCATGGATATAGAAATCCCGCAGTCTGCCGGCAGAGTTTGTCTGTTCACGTGTGCAGGAGCGGGTGAGCGCATCCATAAAAAGGTAGAGATGGCCGATCAGATGAAAAGGCGGCTGTTCGGGATTACGTGCAATATAGAGCATTTCTTCTTTCAGAACTTCCCGCATTTCTTTGGAATGTGCATGATAGATTGGTGCAGATTTAGTCAGTCCTGCCAGTTCCAGAATTTCTTTTACGCGAAGTCCGTCAAATTCGATCCACACATATTCCCAGGGAAGCTTCTGGTCGGCGATGTAGGTGGTGATCTGCTGCGGGAAGATCATAAATCCCTGTCCGCTTTTGACAGAATAGGTCTGTGTTATTCCGGAAGTATCATCGGCCATCAGTGTACCGGTTCCGGAGATCACATAATGGAACAGATAATGATTTCTGGCAGCCGGACCGTAGGAGTGGGAAGGCTGACACTGTTCCCAGCCGAACTGGTACAGGCTCATATCAATAAAATTTTCGTTTGGAAAAACAGAAAAGAGTATATTACTCATAAAAGTCTCCTTTCCTGACTTGTTGTAAAAGTGAGGTGTATTTTCATTATATACCAAAATGCTAGATTATTTCAAATATAGAATATAAAACAAGCATTAAGATATAAAAGTGCAAAAATTATGGTATTCATAGTCGCAAAATGGAATGTTATAATACTAATAAAGAAAAACATGTACATGAAAAAAGAAAAAGGAGCGGAAATATTGATGAAAAAAAGAAGAAATATATCAATAAGCGTTTTACTGATTTTTGGAATGTTTGTATGTATGTTGACAGGCTGCAGTGGAAAAAGCGGGAAAGAGGAGGAAGTCACAGAAATTGAAATCCTGCAGTATAAACAAGAGGCAGCGGCTTATTTTGAAAAAGTGGAAGAAAAGTTTAATGCTACGCACAAAAATATCCGCCTGAAGATTGAATCACCGAATGATGCTTCCACGATCATGAGAACTCGTTTTATCCGGGAAGATTATCCGGATATTATCGGGATCGGCGGCGATATCAATTATTCCTACTTTTTGGATGCCGAGATCCTGATGGATATTTCAGATTACAAAGGACTCGATGAGATTAAAGAGTCTTATAAAGAAATTGACAAAAATCTGGAATTTGTCCCGACAGACGGTGTTTATGCAGTACCGTATGCCGGAAATGCCGCAGGAATCCTTTATAATAAAAAGATTTTTGAAGAACACGGATGGAAGATACCGCAGACATGGAGTGAACTGATGAACCTGTGTGACGAAATCCAGGCCGCAGGACTGCAGCCCTTCACTATGGGATTTAAGGACACATGGACCTGTCTTGCACCATGGAATGGCCTGGCAGTAGATCTGGCGCCGTCAGATGTATGCCGCCAGGTAAACCAGGGCAAGACAACTTTTACGGAGAATTATCGCGAAGTGGCGGAAAAAATGCTGCAGCTGCTTTCATACGGACCGAAGGATCCGTTTGCTTATAACTACAACGATGCCTGTACAGCGTTTGCAAGAGGAGAGGCAGTCATGTATCCGATCGGAAGCTATGCGGTACCTCAGATTCAGTCAGTGAATCCTGACATGGAAATTGACTCCTTTGTATTTCCGGGAAGTGACAAAAAAGAAGAGAATACATTAAATTCGGGAATCGATCTTCAATTCTGTGTGACAAAAGAATGTAAGAATAAAGAAGCAGCATATGAAGTGTTAGATTTTCTTTTGGAAGATGAAAATGTGCAGGACTATCTGAATGAGCAGAACAGTGTACCGTGCAAAGAGGGAGAGTTTGAACTCTCACCGATGCTGGACGGTGTCAGACAATATATCGAAGAAGAAAATATGGCAGATTATCAGGATCACTATTATCCGTCAGAAATGGCAGTCGATGCGCAGATACAGACACTTCTGATCGACAAAGATGTAGATGCATTTCTGAAGAAATTTGACAAAGACTGGCAGAGATATAATCGGGATATCATACAGAAGGTGCAGAAATATGAAGCAGAACAGACACACAGTAAATAGGGAGAGGTGAAATGAGCATGAAAAAGATGAATGAGAGAAAACGGACATTTTTGTTGATGACAATACCGGTCGTGGCACTGTTTTTCTGTTTTAATACATTGCCGTTACTCAAAGGCGTGATGTACAGTTTTACGAATTTCAAAGGATTTGGTTCTTATGACTGGGTGGGAGTTCGGAACTATATGGATCTGTTTCAGGATGTAAGAGTGGGAAATTCTTACTGGTTCACCTTTAAGCTGGCAATCGTAACGACAATTGTAGTCAATGTGATCAGTCTGCTGCTGGCAATGGCTCTGAACAGTAAGATCCGTGCCAAGAGCTTTTTCAGGGGAGCTTATTTCCTGCCGAATATTCTGGGAGCGCTGGTAGTCGGTTATATTTTCAACTATTTCTTTACATACATCCTTCCGGCAGTGGGAGAGATGATCGGATGGGAAACGCTTTCTTCGAGTCTGCTTTCCAGTAAGAACCTGGCATGGATCGCTATTGTGATCGTTTGTGCATGGCAGGCGATCGCGATGAATACAATCATCTATATTTCCGGCCTGCAGACCGTACCGGAGGATGTGTATGAAGCAGGCGCAATAGATGGAGCTACCGGATGGAATAAGTTCAAAAACCTGACATTTCCTCTGATTCTTCCGTTTTTTACGATCAATATGGTGCTTTGTGTGAAAAACTTTCTGATGGTCTTTGATCAGATCATGGCACTGACAAAAGGCGGACCTGCACAGAGCACAGAATCCATTTCCTATCTGATCTATCAGAATGGTATGGCAGGAGGACAGTTCGGATTTCAGAGTGCCAATGCGGTTATTTTCTTCCTTGTGATCGTTGCAATTTCAGTGACGCAGATGACAGTATTAGGGAAAAAGGAGGAGCAGTTATGATAGGGGCAAATACAAAACAAACAAACCGGCCATGATTTTCTTAGTATTAGGCTGGATCACCATTGCATTTCCGTTGTATCTGACGGTAGTCATTGCATTTAAACAGCCGTCAGAGATGACCAACAGTATTTCCGGAATCTTGTCACTGCCAAGCTCCTGGAGTCTGGAAAATTTCCGGGAAGCTATGCGGGTGACGGATTTCTGGAATTCTCTTGGCAACAGTCTTTTCATCACATTGGTCACAGTTGCTCTCAGTATTGTGATCCATTCCATGATCGGATATGCCATTGGAAGAAATAAAGCGCACAGTAAAGGGTATAATCTGGTGTACTTATACATTGTCAGCGGGATGTTTGTTCCGTTTGCGATTCTTATGATGCCTCTGGTGAAACAGACAGCACAAATGGGACTGAATAACCGTTTTGGAGTCATTCTTCTCTATGTTGTGTTTTATATGCCGATGAATGTACTTTTGTATACCGGATATCTGAAGAATATTCCAATTGCACTGGAGGAGGCTGCCTGCGTGGATGGAGCAAGTACGTGGACAACTTACTGGAAGATCGTATTTCCGATCATGCGTCCGATGCATGCGACAGTAGCAGTTCTGACAGCGCTTGGAACATGGAATGATGTGATGACACCTCTTGTGATCATGTCAGGAGGAGAACAGAATACGCTTCCGTTGGCACAGCTGACATTCCAGACCCAGTTTGGAACAAATTACAATCTGGCATTCGCCTCCTATCTGCTGGCATTACTTCCGATCTTGATCTTTTATCTGATCTGTCAGAAACAGATTTTAAACGGAGTTGTGAATGGAGCAGTAAAATAAAAAGAAAAGGAACGAGTAATATGGCAATTATTTTTGATGAGCAGAACAAGACATTTACAATACATACTGAGCACTCCACTTATCAGATGCAGATCGATCCTTATGGTGTTCTCTTACATTTATACTATGGAAGAAAGACCAAAGGCTGCATGGACTATCTTCTGCAAAAACAGGACAGAGGATTTTCCGGAAACCTGTATGATGCGGGAAATGACAGAACCTATTCTCTGGATGTGCTCCCGCAGGAATTTCCAACATGGGGAACAGGAGATTACAGAAGCACAGCGCTGATCGTAAGGGGACAGGATGGGACTACTGCCTGTGACCTGCGTTACCGGGGATATCGGATCTTGTCGGGAAAATACGGACTATCGGGACTTCCGGCAGTGTATGGAGCTGAGAAAGAAGCACAGACACTGGAAGTGGTGCTGGAAGATGGGCGGACCGGAATTCAGGTGACACTTCTCTATGGGGTACTGCCAAAATACGATGTGATCACCCGAAGTGCGCAGATCATCAATACAAAAGAGAACATCATTTATCTTGAAAAAGCGGCTTCTGCGTGTCTTGATTTTGTGACAGGAAAATATGATGTGATCAGTTTTTACGGACGTCATGCGATGGAGCGGAATTATCAGAGAATTCCGGTATCTCATGGAAATTATGTGATCGGAAGCAGAAGAGGGACCTCCAGTCATCAATACAGTCCATTTCTGATTCTGACAGAAGAGGGAACAACAGAAGATGCAGGGGCATGTTATGCCATGTCCTTTGTATACAGCGGAGGATTTCAGGCGGAAGTGGAAAAAGACCAGTTCGGGCAGACAGAATGCTGATGGGGTTGCAGCCGGAGCAGTTTTCGTATCCTCTGAATACCGGAGAAGTCTTTGTCATACCGGAAACCGTGATGACCTACAGCAGAAACGGGCTGGCAGAGCTTTCCCAGAATCTGCACCGGTGTTTTCGGAACAATCTGTGCAGGGACCCTCATAAAGAAAAGGTTCGTCCGATTCTGATCAACAGCTGGGAGGCATCCTATTTTGACTTTGATGGGGAGAGTATTTTAAAACTGGCAGAAGAGGCAAAAGAGCTGGGAATCGAGATGTTGGTGTTAGATGACGGCTGGTTTGGTAAACGGAGGGATGACAACCGGGCACTGGGAGACTGGCAGGTCAATGAAGAAAAATTAAAATGCAGTCTGGGAGAACTTTCCGCGAAGATACACGCTATGGGATTAAAATTCGGACTCTGGGTGGAACCCGAAATGGTTTCAGAAGACAGTGATCTGTACAGAGCACATCCGGACTGGGCGCTTCAGATTCCGGGGAAAAATCCGGTGCGAAGCAGGAATCAGCTGGTTTTGGACTTTTCCAGAAAAGATGCGGTGGACTTTATTTTTGATTCGATTACAGAAGTGTTGGATTATGCAGAGGTTGAATATCTGAAGTGGGATATGAATCGCAGTCTGTGCGACGTTTATTCCGCAGCAGCTGGATATCAGGGGAAAGTACTGTATGATTACGTACTGGGTGTTTATGATTTCCTGGACCGTCTACTGAAGCGGTATCCGAATCTTTTGATTGAAGGATGCAGCGGAGGGGGCGGAAGGTTTGACGCAGGAATGTTGTATTACACACCTCAGATCTGGTGCAGTGACAACACCGATGCATTGGACCGGCTGCAGATTCAGTACGGGACGTCTTTTGGATTTCCGATCAGTGCAGTCGGATCTCATGTGTCTGCGGTGCCAAACCACCAGACAGGAAGAAAAACACCACTCTCAACGAGAGGCGCAGTGGCAATGCAGGTACATTTGGATATGAACTGGACTTGGGAAACGTGACCGAAGAAGAAAAAGAAGAGATCAGACAACAGATCAAGGAATATAAGCAGCTGGCACCGTTGATCCAGACCGGATTGTATTACCGGCTGAGCAATCCTGTGACGGATGAAGTTGCAGCATGGGAGTTTGTATCCGAGGATAGAACACAGGCGATGATGCAGGCAGTGATGACACAGATTCATGGAAATATGACAGGAAATGCAGTGAAATGGAAGGGACTTGAGGAAGAAGCCTGTTATCAGGATGCAGAAAGTGGAGAACTGTATTATGGAGCGGCATTGATGGAAACCGGAATTTTACTTCCGATCAAAAGCGGAGCTTATCAGACCTTCCGGATATTGCTTCGAAAAGTAGGATCCTGACCCAACAATTGGATATGTTTTTCCAACATTACAGTCTGGCAGTCTCCCTCGAAATCTTTATAATAAGAAATAGAAACAGGAGAGGAGAACCAGAAATATGAGCATTTGTTATCACGAAGGATCCCGGGAATTTCATCTTTCCAACAGGGATATCAGTTATATTATCACAGTCTTAAAAAACGGACAGTTAGGACAGCTGTATTTTGGGAAAAAACTGCATGACAGGGAGAGTTTTGCCCATCTGCTGGAGCTGCGTCACCGCCCAATGGCTGTATGTACTTACGAAGGAGATTCCACATTCTCGATGGAACATATCAAGCAGGAATATCCGTCCTATGGAGCAGGGGATATGCGGTATCCGGCGGTGGAGATTCTGCAGGAAAACGGAAGCCGGATCACGGATTTTGTGTATCAGACACATCGGATTTATGACGGGAAGCCCGCGCTTGCAGGACTGCCGGCTACCTATACCGAAGATTCCAAAGAGGCACAGACACTGGAAATCGAACTGAAAGATGAGCTGATTCACACCACACTGATCTTGTACTATACGATTTTTGAAGAGCTTCCGGCGATTACAAGAAGTGCAAAGGTGATTTACCACGGAACAGAGAAGATCGTGCTGGAACGTGCAATGAGCTGCAGTGTGGATCTGCCGGATCACGACTATCAAATGATCGAGCTGACGGGAGCCTGGGGAAGAGAGCGTGCGGTGACTGAGCGAAAGCTGCAGTATGGAATTCAGGGAATTTATAGTATGCGCGGATGCAGCAGCAGTAACTTTAATCCGTTTCTGGCACTGCGTCGGGAGAATACCACGGAAGCGTGCGGGGAAGTGTATGGCTTCAGTCTTGTTTACAGCGGGAATTTTCTGGCGCAGGCAGAGGTGGATACATACGATGTCACAAGAGTGACGCTGGGAATTCATCCGGACCGGTTTTCCTGGGAAATGAAAAACGGAGATGAGTTTCAGACACCGGAGGCGGTGATGGTCTATTCCAATCGCGGACTGAACGGGATGAGTCAGGCATTCCACAGTCTGTATCGTGCACGCCTGGCAAGAGGATACTGGAGAGACCGACCGAGACCGATTCTCATCAATAACTGGGAAGCGACTTATTTTGATTTCAATGAGGAAAAGATTCTGGAGATCGTGCGCACGGCAAAACAGCTTGGAATCGAATTGTTTGTACTGGATGACGGATGGTTCGGAAAACGGGAGGATGATCATTCTTCTCTGGGAGACTGGTATCCGAATCTGGAAAAGCTGCCGGATGGCATTGCAGGAATCGCGAAGAAGGTAGCGGCGGAAGGCATGAAATTCGGTCTCTGGTTTGAGCCGGAAATGGTCAACAAGGACAGCAATCTCTATAGAGAGCATCCGGACTGGATTTTGTCTACTCCGGGACGTCATATTTCCCATGGAAGAAATCAGTATATTCTGGATTTTTCCAGAGCCGAAGTGGTGGATGCCATTTATGGACAAATGGAAAAAATCCTGGAGGATGCGCCGATTTCTTATATCAAATGGGATATGAACCGCTGTATGTCAGAAGTATACTCTCATACAGCCAGTGCCGCAGATCAGGGTAAGGTCATGCATCAGTATATTCTAGGTGTTTATCGGTTATATGAGAAGCTGACGGGCAGATTTCCTGAAATTTTATTTGAATCCTGTGCAAGCGGCGGTTCCCGTTTTGATCCGGGATTGCTGTATTATGCGCCGCAGGCATGGACATCGGATGATACGGATGCAGTGGAACGTTGTAAGATCCAGTATGGAACGTCCCTTGTCTATCCAGTGAGCAGTATGGGATCTCACGTATCAGCAGTGCCGAATCATCAGGTGCTTCGCAACACATCTTTGAAAATGCGTGCGGATGTAGCGTATTTCGGAACATTCGGATATGAGCTGAACCCGAACAGTCTGACAGAGGCAGAGCGGGAGGCAATCAAAAAGCAGACGGCATTTATGAAAGAACACAGAAGCCTGATCCAGTATGGAACATTCTATCGACTTCAGAGCCCGTTTGCAGGAAATGAAATGGCATGGATGGTTGTGTCTGAGGACAAAAAAGAAGCGATTGTGGGCTGGTATCGCTTCCTGGAGCCGATCAATATCGGATATCGGAGCGTCAGACTGCAGGGACTGGATCCGAAGCTTCCGTATCAGATTTCGGATATGGAAATGGCATTGTACGGAGATGAGCTGATGCAGGCCGGACTGATCGTATCAGACGTGGCGTCCGGACAAAATCCGGAGCAGTATAATGGAGAGAACGGAGATTTCCAGTCTCGTCTTTATCTGCTGAAAGCAAAGGAAGAATAAAAAATGAAGGGGTGGGGATGCAAAAGAATTGATTTTTTCATCCCCCTCTTTTTTGCTTCCGATACTCAGAAGGACTTAGACCGTTCACTTTACGGAATGCCTTGGAAAAAGAAAAGCTGCTGGAATATCCGCAGGAATAGGCAATATTCTGGATGGACAGGCTGCTTGACTGGAGCAGCTCTTCGGATTTTGTGATCCGGTACCGGGTGAGAAACTGCTGCGGGGAAAGTTGTACGGTTTTTAGAAACAGTTCCGTCAGATAACTCCGGTTCAAAGACAAATAGTCCGCGATTTCCTGTACAGTGAGTGGATTCTGATAATTTTTATGGATGTAGGAGATCGCCTGATTAATATATACGCTGGATGTATTCTGCTGAGGAGAAACCGTACATCCGGCGTCCTCCACCAGAAGGGCGAGAAACTGCATCAGAATTCCCTGGATGTAAATCTCATTTGCGGCACTTAAGGCGTGATGCTTCATCATGTCCAGGATATAGGATTTTGCGGTATCGATCTGGGTACAGGAAAAAATCGGATTTCTGGCAGAAAGACCGGCAAGCCGCAGATATTTTTCTGCATCATGACCGCCGATACCGACCCAGAGATAGCTCCAGGGATTCACTGAATCCGCCTGATAAAAAGTCAGCTTACCGGGATGAATGAGAAATCCCTGTCCCTGTTTGATCGGATAGCGTTCTTCACCGGAGTAAAATACACCTTCTCCCTCCAGACAGAGATGAAGCAGGTAGCAGTTCCGGACTGCCGGCCCGAAGGAATAGGAAGGGGGGCAGTCCTGCATTCCGCAAAAGACAGTGTAAATGTCTGAGAAGATACTGTGATAAATATCGGATTGTGAATAAGAGGACATAGGGGACTCCTTTCGTGTGAATGTCTGTGATATTTTATCATGTTTCGATATCTCTGACAACTTATATACCCATTTGAATCATGAAAAAGCACGAATGATAATAGAGATGAAAGCCAAAGATCAGAGATTTTTTATTGCGCAGTTTTTGCGGGGAGGGGTATAATATAATAGGAGAAATTGCAGATTACGGTTTGAAATCAAGAAGGAATGAGGGAAAATATGAACACAATCGTAGAAATGGACCATGTGACCAAAACATACCGCAGAAAAATCAAAAGCGGGAAAGGAATCTTCAAAAGCAGTAAATTCGAGACAAAAGAAGCAATCAAAGATATTTCGTTTCAGATCAAAGAAGGAGAGATGGTCGGAATTGTAGGACTAAACGGTGCAGGAAAATCCACATTGATCAAATCCATGCTGGGAATTCTTTCTCCGGACAGCGGGGAAGCGAAAATGTTCGGAAGGGACAGTTTTCAGTTCCGCAAGAAAAATGCAGAATATATCGGGGCAAATTTTGGACAGAAAAGTTCTCTTGTATGGGATCTTCCCTTTATTTACTCTCTGGAGTTAAACAAGAAAATATACCGGGTATCGGACGAACGGTATGAGGAAATTATAGAAGAACTGGAACAGTTTTTGCAGATTGGGGAACTGTTAAACGATCGACATTTACCATGCCGTGATCCGGGTAGCCGTCAGTGCGCTGATTCCGATCGCTCTGGCGAATTATTATCCGACAGTCTGCATGCTGGGAGAGGGCAGCAGCGGGATTTTGCTGTATATAGCAGGTGCCTGTGTCATATTGGGGGTCATTGACGTTCTGGTGTGGAAGAAAGGGATGAAAGCGTATCAGAGTACCGGGGCATAAAGATAAACCAAAACCTTCTTGCGGCGGGAATAAAAATTACATATAATAGAAGTAATTGATAAAAAGAGGACGTTCGATGGCAGAAAAGAGACATGGAGGAATCAGATATGAGTTTTCAAATTTACAATTGGCTGGAAAAATATGTGCATGAAGTGGTAAGTACATTTGGATACCGCATCTGGTTTATCGGGGTACAGGCAGTTATGCCAGAGGGGAAGCCACAGAAGAGAGTGATATTGATGTGGTTCTGATTCTGGATACGCTTCTTCCGGCAGATCTGAGGATCTACAGAGGGATGCTCAATCGTCTTCCGTACCGGGAAAAGATCTGCGGATTTATTTCCGGCCGAGAAGAGCTGGAGAACTGGTCTAAAGCAGATCTTTTTCAGTTTTGTCAGGACACGATGCCGCTGAAAGGAAGTCTGGATGAGATCGTGGCAAAGCTGGATATGGCAGACGTGAGACGGGCGGTTCATACGGGAGCCTGTAATCTGTATCATGCCGCCTGTCACAATATGCTCCATGAGCAGAGTCGGGAAGTTCTGATGGAATTATATAAGACATCGGTATTTACAATCCAGGCGGAATATTTTTTAAAGACCGGGAATTATCTGAGAAGAAAAGCCGAGCTGTTTCCGAAGCTGAACGGACTGGATCGGGAGATTTTGTATATTGCGATCGAGATGAAGCAGAAAAGCGGAAAAGTGAAAGGCAGTTTTGATGAGCTTTCTGAAAAGCTGATCGTGTGGTCCAGCGGACTGATCAGACAATATCAGGGAGAAAAATGAATGAATACATATAAATTGCTTCAAAAATAGGCGCGTTCCAATGAAAATATGCGGGAAAATGCAGAAAATTGCAAGAAAGGATTGACGAAACATCAAAAAGTCGATAGAATAACAACCAGTGATAAAAGAATTGGAGGAATCTTGCAATGGCGGCGTATAAGGATTTGACGAAGGAAGAATTATTGGAATTAAAAAGCGGGCTTCAGGCTCAGTTTGAAGAGGTAAAAGCCAGAGGGCTGAAACTGGATATGTCCAGAGGAAAACCGGCAGCAGCACAGCTGAATCTGTCTATGGAGATGATGAACATTTTAAACAGTGGAACAGATCTTGTCTGTGAAGACGGTGTGGACTGCAGAAATTATGGTGGCCTGGATGGAATCGCAGAGGCAAAACAGCTTCTGGCAGATATGATGGAAGTACCAAAAGACAACGTGATCGTATTCGGAAATTCCAGTCTGAATGTGATGTATGATACAGTAGCCCGTGCGATGACACACGGAATCATGGGAAGTACTCCATGGTGCAAGCTGGATAAAGTGAAATTTTTATGTCCGGTTCCGGGATATGACAGACATTTTGCAATCACAGAACATTTTGGAATTGAGATGATCAATGTTCCGATGACAGCAACAGGTCCGGATATGGATCTGGTGGAAAAACTGGTCAGTGAAGATCCGGCGATCAAAGGTGTCTGGTGTGTACCGAAGTATTCCAATCCACAGGGAATCACATATTCTGACGAGACAGTGTATCGTTTTGCAAACTTAAAGCCGGCAGCAGAGGATTTCCGTATCTTCTGGGATAATGCATATTGTGTACATCATCTGTACGAAGACAAACAGGATTACCTGCTCGAGATTCTGATGGAATGTAAAAAAGCAGGAAACCAGGATATGGTATACAAGTTTTCTTCTACCTCCAAGATCAGTTTCCCGGGTTCCGGTATCGCAGCAATCGCGGCTTCTGATGCGAACCTTGCAGACATCCGCAATATGATGAAAGTGCAGACGATCGGCCATGACAAAGTAAATCAGCTTCGCCATGTCAGATTCTTCAAAGATATTCATGGAATCGTCGAGCACATGAAAAAACATGCAGATATCATGAGACCAAAATTTGAGACGGTTATCAACACATTAGAGCGTGAACTGGGAGGACTCGAGATTGGTTCGTGGATCGCTCCGCGTGGCGGATACTTTATCTCCTTTGATGCCATGGAAGGATGTGCCAAAGCAATCGTTGCAAAAGCGAAAGAAGCAGGGCTTGTGATGACAGGCGCCGGAGCAACATTCCCATATGGAAAAGATCCAAAAGACAGCAACATTCGTATTGCTCCGTCTTATCCGACACCGGAAGAGCTGGCAGTTGCAGCTGAGATTTTTGTACTCAGTGTAAAACTGGTCAGCATCGATAAATTGCTGAAAAATTTATAAGATTGTTTCATGAAAAAGGACAACTGACTTTGAGTACAGCCCTCAAAATCAGTTGTCCTTTTTTGTGTGGTCATGCGTTATTTCTCTGTTTTTACGGCATGTTTTTTCGGCAGCGTGAATCCATTTCCATGCACTTCATTTACCTTTCCGATGATCATAAATGCAGTAGGGTCGATTTCCATAACGAGCTGATTGAGTTTTGAAAGCTCCCGGTTGGAAATGACGGTCAGGATCATATTTTGTCTGGAATGAAGATATCCGGTTTCTGTATGAAGCAGCGTAGATCCCCGATCCATCTTCCTCGTAATGGCTTCATTGATTTCATCGGATTTCTGGCTGATGATCTTGACCTGCGTCTGAGCCTGGCCGATGACAAGAATTTTATCCAGTACAATGGTGTAGGTCATGACAAGAAGAATTCCGTACAGAATGGCCTCTTTGTCACAGAATAATGCCTGACCGATCAGGATCAAAAAGTCAAATACATAGAGCATTACAGAAACAGGCAGTCCGAATTTTTTGTTCAGGATCAACGGAGGGATATCCATGCCTCCGGTAGAAGCTCCGCACCGTATGACGATTCCCAGTGAAAATCCGATAAAGAGTCCTCCGAAGATGCTGGATAACATCCGGTCATCCGTGATTGTGGAAAGCGAAGGGATATTTTGGAAAAATCCAAGTGCAATCGGATAGTAAAAGGTACTGATCAGTGTGGTCAGGGCAAAATCAAATCCCAGGATATCAGCGCACCGAGTAAAACATGATGACAGTTGAAGATAAACACAAAGACAGAAATCGGCAGATGCAGATAATGATCTATGATCAGAGAAAGTCCGGTGGTTCCTCCGGTCATCAGCTCGTTGGGAAGAACAAACATGACGATTCCCAGTGCCATGGTGGTGTTGCCAAGGAAAATCATGAAAAGATTTTTTGGCCTAAAAATATTGGTTTTCATGGTTTTGACACTCTCCTTTGAAATAATTATGCGTTAAGTTACTATGGTAAAGCGAAAAAAAACAGGCTGCACATCAGCCTGTCTGTTGATTATATGAAATTGAAAAAGATGTTCTGTCAGATCTTTTCATTTGCGTTCGCTTCCTTTTTTGATTTCCGAAAACAGTATAGCATAAATTTCAGGGAAAAGTACAAGAAGAAAGTGTGAACAATACGGAGAAAAAGACATAATATAAGGAAAAAAGGATGTGCGTAAAATGGCATATGAGACATATGGACAAATAAACGGTAGTGATAAGGGAGATTCAAAGAGGGGATTCCTGCTGCAGCCAGATTCTGCGTCTGGATACAGAAAACGGAGAAGTACGCTTTACCGTGATGGCGGATACAATGGTGATCGAAAATGTAAGGCTGCGAAGAGGAATGCGGGTTGCCGCGTTTTATGATACCAGCCTTCCGGTTCCGGCAATTTATCCTCCTCAATACCGGGCAGAGATTGTGACAGTGCTTCGGGAGAACAGAATGTGATGCTGAATTTCTTTGATGAAAATCTGGTGGCAGAAGATAATTCACTTCGGTTAAATCTCAGTCCTGTGACAAATATCATGACACAGAACGGGCAGAGATTTACCTGCAGTCCGAGAAACATGGAGTTGTTAGTCTATTATACCAATACGACATTCAGCATACCGCCGATGACAACGCCCCAGAAAGTGATCGTAATGTGCGAGATGTAGAAAGATAAGAATTTGTTATTGGAGAAATCGATCATAAGCTGGTCTCTTTTCCGGGAATGCAGTATAATAAAAACAGAGCAAAAGGGGGGATGATGTGAATATCAATTTAAAACAGTTGGAGGCGTTTTGCGCACTGGTGCGCTCGGTGCGGCAGTGATCGGATGGCAGAAAATGAAAGGGAGGCAGAAGAAAAGATGAGTGACAAAGAAGAGATTGTGTTTTGTAAAGGCGGGGGCTGCACGGCAAAACTGGGCCCGGGAATCCTGGCAAGAGTTCTGGAAAAGATACCAAAGACGAGGGACGAAAACCTGATGATCGGATATGACAGTTCAGACGATGCAGCAGTGTACAAACTGACAGATGATCTGGCAGTGGTGCAGACGCTGGACTTTTTTCCTCCCATGGTGGATGATCCCTACACATTCGGACAGATCGCGGCAGCAAATGCATTAAGTGACATTTATGCCATGGGCGGAGATGTCAAAACCGCATTGAATATTGTCTGCTTTCCGGAAAACTGGGATTTGAACATACTGGGGCAGATTATGCTGGGTGGCGGAGAAAAAGTCAAAGAGGCGGGCGGTGTTCTGGCAGGCGGACATTCGATCGCGGATACAGACGTCAAATACGGACTTTCTGTAATGGGAACCATACACCCGGACAAGGTGTTTGCAAACAATGGATGCCGGGCGGGGGATGTTCTGATCCTGACAAAACCACTTGGAGTTGGAATCGTGTGTACTGCAAACCGGATCCAGGAAGCATCCGAAGAAGCAATGGCGCAGGCAATCCGTTCCATGACCACCCTGAACAAGTATGCCTCAGAAGTAGTGAGAAAGTATCAGGTGCACGGCTGTACCGATGTGACTGGATTTGGTTTTCTGGGACATCTCCTGGAGATGCTGGGAGATGCATATTCTGCCCGCGTCGAAAGCAGTCAGGTTCCATATATTCCGGAGGCGTTTGATTATGCAGGGGAATTTTACCTGACTGCAGCAGCCCAGAGAAACAGAAACCATGTGGGAGAAGACGTGCAGTTTTTGAGGTTCCGTTTGAAATGGAAGAGATTTTATTTGATCCGCAGACATCCGGAGGGCTGCTTGTCAGCATAGAAAAAAGTGATGCGGAGCAGTGTCTGGAAGAGTTGAAGGCTCTGGGACTGCCCTGTGCGATTGTGGGAGAAGTCACAAGAAAAAAGAGAGAAAAAAATAGAAGTGAGATAGAGGTGCAGAGAACATGAAAAAATATATGGTAGATGCAAGAGGAAAACAGTGTCCGATTCCGGTAGTGGAGACGAAAAAAATGCTGGCACAGATGGCAGAATCAGATATCGTAGAGACACTGGTGGACAATGCCATTGCCGTGCAGAATCTGGAGAAAATGGCAAAACAAAAACAGCTGGAATGTTCCTGGGAACAACAGGATGAACATACATATCGGGTTTTTATAAAGGCAGAAGGCGCTGTGGATGAAGCGGGGGAAGAGACTGCAGAATGTATCCCGTGTCAGCCGGTCTCCGAAAAAACAGGAAATACAATCGTTGTGTTATCTTCTGACTGCATGGGAGAGGGGGATGAAGTTCTTGGAAGGGCACTGATGAAAGGCTTTATTTATGCGCTCACGAGTCAGGAAGGGCTTCCGGATACAGTCATCATGTATAATGGAGGCGCCAGACTTCCGGTAGAAGGCTCCGAATCCCTCGAAGATCTGAAGCTTTTGGAATCGCAGGGAGTGGAGATTTTGACTTGTGGAACGTGTCTGAATCACTACGGACTGACGGAGAAGCTTTCTGTGGGAGGTGTTACAAATATGTATGTGATCTGTGAAAAAATGCTGCAGGCAGAAAAGGTTGTGAAGCCATGATTTATCTGGACAGCGCGGCGACCAGCTACTATCGTCCGAGAGAAGTGGCGCAGGCAGTGTATGATGCGATCCTGACCATGGGAAATGCAGGCAGAGGAAGCCATGCATCCAGTCTGAACAGTGCCCGCATGATCTATGAGACAAGGTGTCTGCTGAATGAATTATTTCACGGACCAGGACCGGAGCAGGTAGTGTTTACCAGTAATGCTACGGAAGCTCTTAATATTGCAATTCAGGGGCTGACAGCTCCCGGGGTACGGATGGCGGCGACAGCAATGGATCACAACAGTGTCTTACGCCCCGTGTATCGGGCAAAAGAGAGAGGGTGGCAGCCTGCAGATCCTGGATGTGGATGAGAAGGGGCGGCTTTCTCTGGAAAAGCTGGAAGAATTGTTTCAAAATGGTGTGGATATCTTTGCCTGTACCCATGCATCCAATGTGACAGGAAACTTAAATCCACTGACAGAAATCGGAAAACTGTGCAAAAAATACGGCGTGTTGTTTCTAGTGGATGCGTCTCAGACAGCAGGAGTATTTCCAATCGATATGGAACGAGATTTTATTGATATCCTCTGCTTTACCGGACATAAGGGCCTGATGGGACACAGGGAACAGGGGGGATGATCGTACAAAAATCTGTACACCTGCCTGCGTTTAAAACCGGGGGAAGCGGAGTGCAGAGCTTTCTGAAAACACAGCCCAAGGAGATGCCGACTGTACTGGAAGCGGGGACGTTAAACGGGCATGGGATTGCCGGATTACATGCAGCATTAAACTACATTTTGAATGTCGGAACAGAACAGATCAAAAGGATTGAATGTCAGAGAATGCGGCAGTTTTATGAGGGAATCAAACATCTGGATGCTGTAAAAATCTATGGAGACTTTTCAAATATGGAGCGGGCGCCGATCGTCGCTTTGAATATCGGAAATTATGACTCTTCTGCAGTCAGCGATGAGCTTTCCGAGGTGTACGGGATTCAGACGCGTCCTGGGGCACACTGCGCACCCCTGATGCACAGGGCACTTCATACAGAGGAACAGGGAATCGTACGATTTAGTTTTTCTCATTTTCTCAGTGAAGAACAGGTGGAGGAAGCGGTACAGGCAATCAAAGAAATGACAGCAGGAGAAGAGATATGAGACCAAAAGAATTACGTATCATAGTGACATTTGAAACGACAACAGCTGCGATGGCATTTGAAAGCGAGGCAAAAAAGCGGCAGATCGGGGGAAGACTGATCCCAGTTCCAAGGGAGATCACATCTGGATGCGGACTGAGCTTTTCAGCACCGATAGAAGAGAAAGAACAGATTTACAATCTGATACAGCAGCTGCAGTACCAACAGGTGCTGGAACTGATAATATAAAAGAAGAGAAGCAGTTCAGGTATGATCCTGATCGCTTCTCTTCTTTTTTATTCTTCCGGAGGTGTTACGGTACCGGAATCTCCATTGCTGTTTCCGTTATTATTTCCGTTGTTGTTTCCATTGTTTCCGGAATTGTTGTTGTTATCACCGGACTGATCGGAATTTCCGGAATCCTCATTATCTTCGGAATCCTGGCTGTTCTGAGAATCGGAATCCTCTTTGTTCTTATCGTCATCATCCTCGTCATCCTCTTCTTCCTCATAGTGGCCGGAGCAGCTCTGCGTCGGACCGGTTCCTTTTGCGAAATATTCCGTGTAGGACGGACAACTGCTGACCGCCAGAAGACCAGTGACAGAACATACTGTTTTCTGCTCTACAGATGCAGGCATGGTAAAGTTCTTTACCTGAAGACCGAGTGTAGTGTTGACACGGTCCATGATATTTTTCCACATGACTTCGTGCCAGGTCTGATTATAGATATTCTCCATTGGTTTATTGGAATCATATCCACCCCAGATAGAGCATGTATAGTACGGTGTGTAAGCAGCAAGCCAGAGGTCAGTACTGTATTCGGAAGTACCGGTTTTTCCGGATGCAGGCATTCCATTTGCAAGCTGTGCAGCTGTACCGGTACCACGTTTGATCACATCCTGCATAGCATTCGTCAGAAGTGCTGCTGTGGAATCCTTTACAACCTGATGAGTCTCAGGAGTACTGTTGTCCAGAATGACATTGCCGTCATGATCCAAAACCTTTGTATATAAGATCGGTTTTGTGTACACTCCATTGTTGGCCAGTGCAGCATAGGCAGCAGTCAGTTCAATGTTATAAACACCGTTTGTGATACCGCCGAGTGCAGTGGACTGGTTGTAATCGTTGTGTGCCGGATCATCTTCTTTGCTTACCAGTGTAGTAAATCCAAAGTTCTCAAGATATTTCATACCTGTATCGATACCGATATCAGTCAGAGTACGTACGGCACAAACGTTCATGGAGTGGAGGATCGCATAACGTACAGTAGCCTGTCCAATATATTTGCCATCCCAGTTGTTGACCGGAGTTCCGTCGCTGTATGTGTACGGAGAGTCTTCAATCAGAGAAGCCAGAGTATATTTTCCGGTATCGATCGCCGGAGCATAAACACCCAGCGGTTTGAAACAGGAACCTGGCTGCCGGTGAGAATCGGTCGCACGGTTCAGAGAAAAGCTGGCTGTTTTTTCCCCGCGGCCGCCGACAATGGCTTTGACTTCTCCCGTATACTGATCCATCACAACAACAGAAGTCTGAGGCTGTGGAGGGATTGTAATACTTTCGTCTACAGTATCCCCTTCCTGGATATTAAGTGTTGTCTTATATTCCGCAACTGCCTGATTGGCTTCATCCGGGGAAGAGAAGACAAGTGGATATTCACGTCCCCATGCTGCCTGAATATAATCTCCTACATTGTTCTGGCTGTAGTTTTCAACAGAACCGTCAGCACGTGTAACAGTCAGTGCGTATTGCAGTCCGTATTCGATGGTAGACGGATAGTTGCTCGGATCGGCAACCTCTTCATCGCAGATCTGCTGGATCGTCGGATCCTGTGTCGCATAAATCGTCAGACCGCCGCTGTACAGCAGATTATGTGCCTGTGTTGCAGTGTAAGATTTACGTTCCTGCAAATCGTTTAACACCTGTTCTGCAAGCTCATCGATAAAATATGTGTTCGGTTTTTCCGCATCAGAGCCGACTGCAGTAGGCTGAATCCTGTCATAGACAGGGTCTGCCTTGGCCTCATCAAATTCCTGCTGGGTGATGTAGCCCTGTTCCAGCATGTTGTTCAGTACAATGTCCCGTCGTTTGGCGTTCTCCTCCGGATGAGTCACAGGATCGTATCTTGTCGGGTTCTGGGTGATCCCGGCGATGACTGCACACTCCGAAAGTGTAAGCTCTGAGACATCTTTGTTAAAGTAGCGCTTTGCGGCAGACTGAACACCGAGACAGTTCTGTCCCAGGTTGATGGTGTTCATGTAGGCTTCCAGAATCTCTTCTTTGGTCATCTGCTTTTCAATTTCCAGGGCAAGATACTGCTCTTGCAGTTTTCGCTCCAGACTGTCGAAAAACGTTTTTTCCTCCGTGAAATTCGGGAACACGTTATTTTTGATCAGCTGCTGGGTGAGCGTACTGGCTCCTTCTGAAAAGTCTCCGCTTGTGATACCTACAAGACCGGCGCGCAGGATACCCTGCAGGTCGATTCCGTTGTGCTCGTAGAAACGCTCGTCTTCAATCGCTACAAATGCATTGGCAAGATATTTTGGAATTGTGTCAATGGTCTTGTAGATACGGTTGGATCCGGCTTCCCGGAACTGCCCCAGATTCTGACCGTTAGATGCCGCAACCACCTGGGATTTATATCCGCTTGGTTTGACACTGGCAGGAGTGATCTCTGGCGCATCGTCAATGATCTTCTTGACGAAAAGACCGCCGCCTACGGCACCGATGATGCAGATGAGAAGGAAGCAGATGACAACGGCCTTAAAGACACGGACGCCGACCCGTTTCTTTTTCATATTTTTCTTTGAAGATACATTTTTTTTCTTCTTCGAAAGGCTTTCTTTTCCGTAATTCATGAATAATATCCTCCTTTATTCATTCTACTCATTATATCAAATTTGCTCTTTTAAAGCAAAGGAAAAAGAAAAAGTTCATATTCTTATAAAAAAATTTTAATAATTGCACAGTTTTTCTTGTGTTTGTTCCAAAGGCATAGTATATATAATTGAGGAAGAACAGGCAGAAAATACCTGAAACAAACAAAAGGCATGGAAAAAGCAAGGTGGGAGACAGATGGAATACAGGACAGTATATCAGGGCGGCAAGGGCGAGATCGTGGAAAAAAAGTCCCGGTTTATCGCGGAAGTATTTTTGGTGCACTCGGAGGAGGAAGCCATGCAGTATCTGGAACAGGTACGGAAAAAGTACTGGGATGCAAGGCATCACTGCTGGGCCTATGTAATCGGAGAAGAACGCGTGACAGAGCGCTGCAGTGATGATGGGGAACCGAGCGGTACAGCAGGCAAACCGATTCTGGAGGTCATCAGGGGAGCGGGACTTCACAATATTTTTGTAGTTGTGACACGGTATTTTGGCGGGACACTTCTCGGAACGGGAGGCTTGGTGAGAGCGTATACCGAATCAGCAAGAGAAGGGATTTCCCACAGTCAGATTATTACCAAAATCTATGGATTTAAACTGAATCTTACAACAGATTATACCGGATTGGGGAAAATTCAGTATCTGCTGGGACAAAGAGGGCTGACAATCCTGGACAGTGTGTATACAGAGAAAGTAGATCTGACTGTCCTGATTCCGAAAGAGGAGGAGTCAAAGCTGATCGCTGAGATCACAGAAGCGACAAATGGTCAGACCGGAATAACCAGAACAGGAGAGTGCTGGTTTGCCAACGTAGATGGTGAGATGGTCGTATTTGAATAAGTGACAATAAAAGGGGCTGTCGCAAAATGCATCTTTCATACACGATATCAGGCATGCCCGGTCAGACCCGGACAATATCTTGTAGAAATTTAGCACTTTGTGACAGCCCGATTTTGCCTGTAAGGCAGTGTCCCGGGGACGGCAGGACGCTGGACAGACGGGGCGGGCATAATGCCCTGTTTTAAAGGAAGGAGAAGATAAAGTGGCTCAGGAGCAGAAAAATGTACAGGAACCAGATCTTAACCAGTTGAGAAAGGTGCGCCGCGAGAAGCTGGCGGATCTTCAGCAAAGCGGAAAAGACCCGTTTGTCATCACGAAATATGACCGGACGCACCACAGCCGGGAGATAAGAGACCGCTATGAGGACCTGGAGGGGAAACAGGTGTCCGTCGCAGGGCGCATGATGTCCAAAAGGGTGATGGGAAAAGCATCATTCTGCAATATACAGGATCTGAAGGGAAACATACAGTCCTATGTGGCGAGAGACAGCGTTGGCGAAGAGAACTATAAAGAGTTCAAAAAGCTGGATGTGGGCGATGTGATCGGCGTGGAGGGAGAAGTGTTCAGGACAAAGACCGGCGAGATATCCATTCACGCATCACATGTGACCCTGCTCTCAAAGAGCCTGCAGATCCTTCCGGAGAAATTCCACGGGCTGACAAACACAGACACACGTTACCGCCAGAGATATGTGGATCTGATCATGAATCCGGAAGTGAAGGATACGTTTATCAAACGTTCCAGGATCTTAAGCGCAGTCCGCAGATATCTGGACGGCGAGGGATTTATGGAAGTGGAGACCCCGATGTTGGTGAGCAACGCGGGCGGCGCGGCGGCTCGGCCGTTTGAGACACATTTCAACGCACTCGACGAGGACTTTAAACTGCGCATTTCTCTGGAACTGTATTTAAAGAGGCTGATCGTGGGCGGTCTGGAGAAGGTTTATGAGATCGGGCGCGTGTTCCGCAACGAGGGACTTGATACGAGGCATAATCCGGAGTTCACTCTCATGGAGCTGTATCAGGCTTATACAGACTATAACGGCATGATGGATCTGACAGAGAACCTGTACCGCCATGTGGCGCAGGAGGTCCTCGGCACGACAAAGATCGTGTACAACGGCGTGGAGATGGATCTGGGCAAACCGTTCGAGCGCATCACCATGGTGGATGCCGTGAAGAAATACGCGGGTGTTGACTGGAATACAGTAGAGACGCTCGAGCAGGCGAGAGCGCTTGCAAAAGAGCATAATGTCGAATTTGAGGAGCGTCATAAAAAGGGCGACATCCTCTCCCTGTTCTTCGAGGAATTTGCAGAGGAGCATCTGATCCAGCCGGCGTTTGTGACAGATCATCCGATCGAGATCTCCCCGCTGACGAAAAAGAAACCGGAGAACCCGGATTATGTGGAGCGCTTTGAGTTCTTCATGAACGGTTGGGAGATGGCGAACGCTTACTCCGAGCTGAATGATCCGATCGACCAGAGGGCGCGTTTTAAAGCTCAGGAAGAACTCCTGGCTCAGGGGGACGAGGAAGCGAACACGACCGACGAGGATTTCCTGAACGCACTGGAGATCGGTATGCCTCCGACAGGCGGCATCGGCTTCGGTATTGACAGGATGTGTATGCTTCTCACAGACAGCGCGGCGATCAGGGATGTTCTGCTCTTCCCCACTATGAAGTCACAGGGGGCGGCAAAGAATGAGGCGAACAATGCGGCGCAGTCCGGCAGGCAGGCGGCGCCGGAGGAAAAGCCGGCAGAGAAGATCGACTTTTCAAAGGTAAAGATCGAGCCGCTGTTTGAAGAAATGATTGACTTTGATACTTTTGCAAAGGCAGATTACAGGGCTGTGAAGATCGAGGCGTGCGAGGCGGTTCCGAAATCCAAAAAGCTCCTGAAGTTCACACTGAACGACGGGACAGACCGGAAACGCACGATCTTAAGCGGGATTCACGAGTATTATGAGCCGGAAGAACTGGTCGGAAAGACTGCGATCGCTATCGTAAATCTGCCCCCGAGAAAGATGATGGGCATTGACTCCGAGGGGATGCTGATCTCGGCAGTACACGAGGAAGACGGCAGAGAAGGGCTGAATCTGCTGATGGTGGACGACCGGATCCCGGCGGGGGCGAAGCTGTATTAAAGATAAAAAATTAATATCCGACAATAAATTTTGAAATAATTTTGAGTTGTTACGAAGTACTGTTATCTGTAATCTATACGGGAAAAGCCATGATTTGGGCACTTTTGAAAGAAAAAATTTTTGAAAGTGCCCTTTTGTGTTTTGGCAAAGTCAAGACCGGCGATTTAGCCAGTGATCTTGACTTTCCTTTATGTCATTTGATACCGGTTGTGTGCTATGGAGCTGTTATAAAGAAATGGCAGGAAATAACAACCGGGTGAGGAAAAAATATTGACATAAGGTATTGTGGGCTATATTATACAAATATGATTTTGAATGTAGTATATTTTTGTGAAAAATGCGAGGAAAGTGCGGGGATTGTGGTGCGAGAAATGGATGGCAGGAAATTATTTTATAAGTTGTTGCTTGAGCAGACAAAATGTAAAAAAGTATCTGAAATTGCGGATGAAATGAACATCTCGAAAAAGAGCATTTATAATTATCTTGGAGATCTGGAAAAGGATCTGCCAAAGTATGGGCTGAAAATAAAAAAGTCAGGGGATGGAATACTGATTACGGGACCGGTGGAAGGACGGAGAGAACTTTTGAAGAAACTCTTGGACGAGTCAGAATATTCAACAGAAGAGCGGCGGGAAATTATCTATGAAAATTTTTTGATGAACGGAGCGGTTCTGTCTATTAACACGTTGTCGGATTTTTATACTGTCAGCCGTTCGAGCATAGTGAATGATATCAAGTCGGTTGAAAAGATGTTAAAAGAGCAGGACCTGTTTTTGAAAAGAGATTCCTCCGGGACTTTTCTGGATGGAAAAGAAGTGGATATCCGCGAAGCTCAAAATGATTTTATTTATCGAAAAATTGAGAGGGATATTTTATTTAACGAAAGTATCACGATTAAATATGCCAAAATACTGCTCGGGAAATATGTTCCTCAACATTACATTGATCTGGCAGAGCATATGACCGGGTATGTAAAAGAGGAACTTCGTTTTGAGATGAATCTTATCTATCATCTGCAGGTGCTGATCAAATTTGTTATTTTTTTGAACCGGGTTAACAACAGACATTTTCTTCCAAAGGAGGAGCGGCCTTCTTTGAGTACAGAGGTGTACCAGTTGAGAACATATCCTGTGGCACAGCAACTTTGCGGACATGTTGAAAAAGAGTGTCGGGGGCTTTGCATTCCCCAAGCTGAAATAAACTATGTAAATAAAATTATAAATTCAGTGTACAGACTGGAAAATGATGTTAAATTTGTGGCAGATTCCGAGAACATTAAAGAAATGGTAATCCATATGATAGAGTCTGTAAATGCTATTTTTTCAGATGCGCTCATTAATGACAATCTTCTAATCAATGGATTGGAAAGGCATTTTACGGCGATGCTGAACAGGATATCCAATCATGTAAAGATCGTGAATCCGTACATACATCAGATAAAAAAACAGTATGCGGCGCTGTTTTCTGTTGTGTCACTGGCTTGTTCCGTAATAGAAAATTATTCCGGGTTTACATTGTCAGAAGATGAAACAGGATTTATCCTGATTCACTTTCAGGCGGCAGTAGAGCGGTTGAATATGTCCCGGAAGATAATTATAATCGTTGACAATATCGACGCGTATACTTCGATTCTGGAAAGCCAGATCCGCAAGAACTTTATTTTGTTTGATGTAATAGAGCTGGCTGAACTTAAGAAGGTAGAATTGGAATATATCAATGAATTTGACTTTGCTGTCACGACCCTGGAGGTAAAAGGAATCAGAATCCCCCATGTCCAGGTATCCGCGATGCTGACTGAGAGGGATCTGGAGGCGATTAATAAAGAGTATTATGCATTGTCTCAATGTGTAAAAATGAAGAGATATACTTTCATGCTGAATTGTCTGGACGAGACGATCATTTTATTACAGAAGAAGTATAAAAGTATGGAGGAGTGTGTAAAAGAAGTGTGCGCTATCCTGGAGAAGGACGGATGTATAGAAGACGGCTTCTATGATTCTGTAATAAGCAGAGAGAGGATTGCGCCGACAAACATTGTGGATGGTATTGCACTGCCCCATGGACTGAATAAGTATGTCAAGGAAAACCGGATTGCGATCGTGACTTTAAAAAAACCGATTTCGTGGGGAAACGACCGCGTCAGTACGATATTTCTCGTAGCAATTAATTTTTCGAATATAATGGTATCGAAAAAGGCTCTTGAAGAATTGTATTTCTGTATCAGCGATGAAGACTTTATATCAGAATTAAAATCCTGTATGGATGTAAAAGAGGTTTATCAACTGTTTGAGACAGTCTGATAAAATTAAGGATGGACAGAGGAATCAATCCCCCGCCCTGATTGCGCACAGCGCAGTCGGAGAGGGGATCATTTTTTTCACAGAAGAGTGAAGTTTATGGTATACCAGGATCGGAGGGGGAAAAGGAAGGGAATGGTATATCAATTTCCAGAAAGAAAATGTAAAGAGCTGGTATACCAATCAGTTAAAATAAAGTGAAATACTTTGATATTTTTGAATTGTTAACTCGAGGTTAAAATTAAATCATCAGGAACAGGGAGAAGGAGGTGAAAGAAATGTTTGAACCCGCGCTTGTCGATTTTACAAACCAGACATTTCAGGACAAGGAGGAGGTGATCCGGTATATAGCAGAAATGGTCTGGGAAAATAAGAAAATTGAGGATAAGCAGGCTTACATAAACGCGGTGTTAAAACGAGAGCAGACGGCATCCACGGAGATGGGCGATCAGATCGCAATTCCACATGGAGAAAGCGATACTGTCAGGGAATGCTTTGTCGCAGTGTTAAAGCTGGCAAAGCCTGTTGTCTGGGATCAGAATGAAGTGGCGCTAGTTTTTAACATCGGGATTTCAAAAGGGAAAAAGAGTAAAGAGCATATAGAAATTCTGGCAAGGTTATGTACAAATCTGATGGTAGAGGAAGACAGAGAAAAATTGTACGATGCAAAGAACAGAGAAGAATTATGCGATGTACTAAAATCTATGGGAGGTGTTTGAACAGTCATGAAGATTGTAGCAGTAGCGGCATGCACAACAGGAATTGCCCACACATATATGGCGATGTCGGCGATCCAGCAGGAAGCGAAGAAGAGAGGGCATGATGTAAAAGTTGAAACTCAGGGAGCGATCGGAATTGAAAACGAGCTGAGCTTACAGGATGTAAAAGAGGCGGACGTAGTTTTGCTTGCAGTCAGCGTTGCGATCGAGGGACGGGAGCGGTTTGAAGAGAAGGAAGAGGAAGGAAAAGTGTATAACGTTGACCCGTCAGTAGTAATCAAATCAACAGGCAAAGTATTCGATAAATTAGAAGAAATAAAGTAGAGGTGTGGTATGGGAGATTTTAAAATAAAAGAGATAAAAAATTACATGATGACAGGAATATCATATCTGATCCCCGTCTGCATTATCGGAGGCATGTTTTTCGCAATTTCGATTGGGTTTGGCGGCGAGTATGTCCAGGACCAGGGATCGTAGTTGCAAATCAGTTTCTGGCGAATCTTCAGACAATCGGATCATCAGGACTTTTCATCATGATCCCGGTAGTGGGTGCATATATCGCTTATGCGATTGCCGGTAAACCGGCGCTGGCTCCGGCATTTGTACTCTGCTACATGGCGAATATCGAAGTTGGGGCGACGGCGACAAAAACAGGGTTTCTCGGGGCACTGCTTCTTGGCCTGGCAACTGGTATTATGGTTTCATATCTGAAAAAAATTAAATGGCCAGATATGATAAAGCCTATTGTGCCGATCATTATCATTCCACTCGTTACAGTGTTTGTTTTGGGAATGACCTACATCTATGTACTGCTTGCGCCGCTCAGCATGTTCGTGAACGCGCTTACAGGACTACTGGAGGGACTCTCCACAACAAGTATGATCCTTGTCGCTGTTGTGATCGGTATAATGCTTGCCGTTGATATGGGCGGCCCGATCAATAAAACATGTACGCTGTTTTTATATATGATGGCAGAAACAGGACGTTATGAGTTTTTTGCTTTTCTGGCAGCAGGCGCCTGTATTCCCGCAATTGGAATGGGAATAGCTACATTTATATCTAAGAAACGGTATACCGAAAACGAGCGTGTTGCGGGGATTACTTCATTCATTATGGGATGTATGGGGCTGACAGAAGGCGCGATCCCGCTGGCAGCTGTGGATCCGGCAAGAGTAATTCCGTCTATCTGTGTGGGAGGCGCAGTGGGAAACGCGCTGGTATATCTGTTCGGATGTATTAATTACTGTCCGCATGGAGGGTTTATCGTTATACCGGCAATTACAGGGAAACTCGGATACGTGATCGCGGTGCTTGCTGGAAGTGCGGTGACTGCGATCATGGTGAATCTGCTGAAAAAGCCTGTCCAGGTGAAAGCGGCAGATAACAGAAAAGAGGACTGAAGGATTACAGGAGGCAGTTTGGAGTGAATAAATCTTATTATGAACCGATTGTAAAATACCATGAGAACATGAGTACAGAAGAGTTAAAGAAATTGGCTCTTCAGTTGAGAAGAGATGTGGCGGATTTAATCAATTTCGCAGGAACCAGATCCGGGCATGTCGGAGGAGAATTTTCGATTGCAGACGTGATGGCCGCTCTGTATGGAAGATATCTGAGGCTGAAACCAGATGAACACAATGGGAAGGAAGGGATATTATGCTCCTTTCCAAAGGACACAATTCAGGGGTACAGTATGCGGCGCTTGCGTTCCGTGGAATTATCAGCAGAGACACACTTTTCAATGAAATGAATAAATCCACATCACTGTTGCAGGAGCATGCCTGCACTTCGATTCCGGGAATTGAGGCTCCGACAGGAGCGCTTGGAATGGGCCTTTCAGCAGGAGCGGGAATGGCGTGGGCAGTTAAGAATGATAAAAAAGACAACAGAGTGTTCGTCGTACTGGGAGACGGAGAATGTACAGAGGGACAGATATGGGAAGCGGCCATGTTTGCCAATAATTATAATCTCGACAACCTGACGGCAGTCGTTGATTATAATCAATATGTGATAACGGGAAATATCCAGGATATTATCCATGCAGGATCCTTTGCTGACAAGTTTAAAGCGTTCGGCTGGGATGTGCAGGTTGTTGATGGACATAACATGGAAGAGATTACCCGGGCGCTGGATCATGCGCTGGATCTGTCGTATGCACCGGGGAGGCCGAGGGCGATTATCGCAAACACGGTCAAGGGATATCCGGTTTCATTTATGGTTAAAGATCCCATCACCTATCATTCTGCACATTTTAATGATGAGATTTATAAAAAAGTAATGGAGGAATTAGCATAGTGGCAGGAACAATTTATGGATCAAAATTGCAGGGCATGCGTGCCGCAGTCGGGGACACTCTGGCTGAACTGGGAAGAAAAAACGAGAAAATTGTCGTTATTGATGCGGAGACTGCTGTTGCGACGAATATTATGCCGTTTAAAAATGAGTTTCCGGAAAGATTTTTGACAACGTGTATTGCAGAGCAGAATGCGATCAGCGTAGCTTACGGAGTGCAGAGGATGGGATATATCCCGTTTGTACCGTTATTCGCATCTTTTATCGCTCGAAGATCGTTTGACCAGATTTTTGTTCAGGCTGGTTATGCAAATGCAAATATAAAAATGATGGGATGTTATGCGGGAATAACAGCTGCCAGTGTGGGGGCAACGCACCAGTCGTTTAATGACATTGCGGTGATGAGGACGATCCCTAATATTAAGATAATTGAGGCGTGCGATGCAGATGAGTTGAGTGAGGCGATAAAAGCGGCGGCCCAACATATCGGCCCGGTCTATATCCGGGTTGTGCGTTCGGATTTGGCTAAGTATGAAGTAAAGCAGATGCCGGAAGATTATCATTTTGAGTTGGGGAAAGCGACAGTAATAAGAGAGGGGGAGGATGTTACTCTGATTGGTTCTGGTATCATGGTTTCACGATGTAAAGAAGCTGCGGAAATCCTGCGCGGCAGAGGGATTTCTGCAGAGGTGATCAATGTGAGCACGATTAAACCGCTTGATACGGAAACGATCATCCGTTCTGCTTCCAAGACAAAACACGTAGTTACTGCGGAAAACAGTACGGTCATCGGAGGTCTGGGAGGGGCAGTGGCGGAAGTCTTAAGTGAAGAATGCCCTGTAAAAATGCGGAGAATCGGAATCAAAGACAGATTCGGACATTCCGGGCTTATTGATGAACTTTTGGAAATCTATAATCTGACAACAGGTGATATTGTAAAAAAAGCTCTGGAAGTGCTTGGATAATGGGATGTGAATATGAGATTGATACTTATTCGTCATGCAGAACCGGATTATGTGAGAGACAGTCTGACTGAAAAGGGATGGCGGGAGGCGGAGCTGCTGTCAGAGAGAGTGAGTGGATGGGATGTAACAGAGTTCTTCTGTTCACCCCTCGGAAGGGCTAAGGATACGGCGTCCAAAACCTTAAAGAAAATGAATCGGACTGCGGTTACTGCTGACTGGCTCAGTGAATTTTCATGCCAGGTGAAAAATCCGGTTACAGGGCAGATGACATCGCCCTGGGAATATATCCCGTCGGACTGGACTTCGGATCCGTTGATGTATGACAGCGAGGCGTGGACAAACTCAGAAATCTGCAGCTCTAACCCGGAGGTCGGAAGGAAGTACCGGCTTATCTGCCGGGAAATGGATCGGATGCTCGAAACTTATGGTTATATAAGGGATAAAAATATCTATCGCGTAAGAGGAAAAAAGGAGCAGTATATTATCCATACACCGGCGCCGGATGAACCTGAGAAGATGGAGATGCTTCCCGAAGGAAATGAACCTTGCATTGTCATATTTGCGCATTTTGGTGTGATTTCTTCTATCCTGTCACATTTATTAAATATACCGTTTGTCCTTCTGGCGCATGCGGCATTTTTTCCGGCAAGTTCTGTTACGGTTTTGTCAGCGGAAGAGCGATGGGGAAACGAAGCGTATTTTAGAGCACAGTGCACAGGGGATGTCCACCATCTGTTGGCCGGGGGAGAACCGATTTCGCCGGCAGGCTCCTTTGTAAAGCCATTTCAGGCGTAGGACGTTAAGAGAATCAGCAGAATCGGGGCTGTTGCAAAATAGATGAGAAATCATCTATGGAGCAATGGCTCCGGTTTTTTGCCTAAAAACAGAAAACGGACCCCGAAGAGCCCGTAATCTATGGTATAATTAATTATGTCCAGTAATTCAAAATACCATAAAAATTATACCGAATTCGGCGAGCCTTATCAACTGGTTTTGCCATTAAATTTGGAAGGTTTGGTTCCTGATGATGACTCTGTCCGACTACTCAGCCACGAATTGGAGGAATTAGATTACAGCTTGCTGTATCAGGCTTACTCTGCCAAAGGCAGAAATCCCGCAGTGACCCCAAGACCATGTTCAAGATCCTTACCTATGCCTATTCCCAAAATATTTATTCATCCCGGAAGATCGAAAGCGCCTGCAGACGGGATATTAACTTCATGTGGCTGTTGGTTGGGCAGAAAGCTCCTGACCACAGCACGATTGCCCGTTTCCGAACCGGCTTTCTGGCGGATGCCTGTGAAAACCTGTTTTATCAGATGATCCGACGTCTGGAGGAAAGCGGCGAGTTGTCAAAAGAAACGGTATTTATTGATGGAACAAAACTGGAAGCCTGTGCGAATAAATATACCTTTGTCTGGAAGAAATCCGTAGGAAAATGGGAAGCAAAGATGTATGAGCGGATTCAGGAAGCAGTCCGTCTTCTGAACCAGGAGTATCTCTGTCGGTTCCTAGTTGGAGAGGAAACCCGTACCCAGGATCTGCAGGAAATCTGCCGGTTTCTGGATGAGAAGTGCAGAGTGGACGGGACGGTTTTCGTACATGGAAGAGGAAAACGGAAAAGCAGAAATCAAAGATATCTGGAGCTGTTCCGTCGTTTTCTGGAGCGCCAGACGATCTATGACTGGCATACCGCCAGTTTTCAGGGGCGGAATAATTATTGTAAAACAGATCCGGATGCCACCTTTATGCACATGAAAGACGACCACATGAGGAATGCCCAGCTGAAACCGGGATATAACGTCCAAATCGCAGTGGACAGCGAATACATTGTAGCAGCGGATATTTTCCAGGACCGGAACGATGTGTGGACGCTTGTGCCATTTCTGAAAGACATGGAAAAGAAACTGGGATTTCGTTATCCAAGCGTAACTGCGGATTCCGGGTATGAAAGTGAAGAAGCGTATGAATACCTGAGCGGAGCCGGGCAGAAAGCATACATCAAACCACAGACCTATGAGAAATGGAAAAAGAGAAGTTTTAAGAAAGACATCAGCAAGCGCGAGAACATGAGATATGACGAGACAGCTGATACCTACACCTGTCATGCAGAGAAAAAGCTGAGAGCGGTTGCTGTGAGAAAACAAAAAAGCAAAAGCGGCTATCAATCAAAAGTAACGATATATGAATGTGAAGATTGCAGTGGCTGCCCGTATAAAGAAAAATGTACGAAATCAAAGGGAAACAAGAAGCTGTATCTTTCGAAGAACTTTCTGAAAAAGCGTCAGGAGTCCTATGAAAACATCCTGAGCGAAAAAGGGATCCAGTACCGGATGAACCGCTCGATTCAGGTAGAAGGAGCCTTTGGCGTACTGAAAAATGATTATCAATTCCAAAGATTTCTACTGAGAGGAAAACCGAGAGTAAGGCTGGAGATTCTTTTATTGTGTCTGGGATATAATCTGAATAAACTGCATGCCAAGATTCAAAATGAGCGGACAGGGAAGCATCTGTTTTTGATAAAAAGTGCATAGAAAAAATGGAAAACCGAGAGGTTTTATTAAAGTACGGCAAAAATCCGGTGTTTTACTCTGGTGATAGAGAAGACACCGGATTTTTGCTCATAACGAGCGGAAGTGCCGCTCAATCATCTATTATTGATGATTTTGCGACACTCCCTTTTATCTTATGAAAATTCTGGCTCGATCAGTCCGAAAGAACCATCTTTTCTTTTGTAGACAACATTGACTTCGTCTGTCTCTGCGTTGCAGAATACGAAGAAAGCATGTCCAAGAAGATCCATCTGGATGCAGGCATCTTCCGGATACATTGGTTTGATGCCAAAGCGTTTTGTACGGACAATGCGGATCTCATCATCTACAGAAGTGTCATCTTCTGATTCGAAAAATTCTTTTTTAAAGTTATTGCCGGAACCGGAAGCGGTAGGATGTCCCTGGCTTCTGGCAACCAGTTTGTTTTTATATTTGCGAAGCTGTCTTTCAATAACCTCTTCTACAAGATCAACGGATACATACATATCATCGCTGGTCTGCTCAGAGCGGATAATGTTTCCTTTTACAGGAATGGTCACTTCAATCTTCTGACGTTCTTTTTCCACACTGAGTGTTACGATAATTTCTGTTTCAGGAGTGAAATACCTTTCAAGTTTTCCTAATTTCTGTTCAATAGCGTCCTTTAAACCTGGTGTCACATCGATGTTTTTTCCACTAATAATAAAGTTCATACTGGTCAACTCCTTTTGTTTATATTGTACAAAGAACTTGTCTTTATAAAGTGTTCTTTGTACTATGTAAACATTATAGCACGGAATTCCTCTATTGTATAGAACGAATTACTTCAATTCGGGTAATTTTTCCATCGGTGATCTTAACGATGCGCAGACCGAAATCAGAAAAGTAAGTGCAGGCACCGACTCCGATCTCAATTTCATCTTCCTTCATCTTCTTTAACAGCACATCCAGCAGTGTCTCATCATTCTCATAAGGAATGTGGACATGGATCAGACGATTGATATATTTGACTTTCTGAGAGGAACGGAAAATAATCTTTTCAGACTCATCAAAAGTCATAAACAAAAATTTTCTTGTGGCAAATAAAATTGCAATGGCGATCACGCCGATCAGACTGTTGAGCGGTGATCCATGCTCGATGATGATCTGTCTTGCGATGGCAAAGAGCAGAACCTCAAATACTGTGATCGGGGTGTGGAGATACAGCATACGTATCATTTCCACACCGATGATCAGGTTAAAACAGGTAGTCAGCATATCGTCATAATTTGGATACTGATTCAGGTCTGACAAATGCTGAAATGAGAGGATCAGCTGAAAGGTCATGATGATAATTGTAACTGCAAGGATCAAAGCGATGACAACTTCCAGGATTGAAGTGATCCATTTCAAAAAGGCATTGGCATATTTTTTCATGGTTGTCTCCTGATTATTTCAAATTGCTGCGTTTACGCATTCTGGAATCCAGGATTTTTTTGCGGATACGCAATGTTTCCGGTGTTACCTCCAGAAGCTCATCGGTATCGATAAAGTCCAGTGCTTCTTCCAGGCTCAAAATACGAGGCGGTGTCAGGCGGAGCGCTTCGTCTGCACTGGAGGAACGGGTGTTGGTCAGATGCTTTGTCTTGCAGACGTTTAATTCGATGTCTTCTGCTTTTCCGTTCTGTCCGATGACCATTCCGGCATAGACTTTTTCACCAGGTCCGATAAACAAAGTACCGCGTTCCTGTGCGCTGTAGAGTCCGTAAGTGACAGACTCACCGGTCTCAAATGCAATCAGAGATCCCTGTTTGCGATACTGGATATCTCCTTTATACGGCGCATATCCGTTAAAGCTTGTGTTGAGGATTCCGTTTCCTTTGGTATCGGTCATAAATTCTCCACGGTATCCGATGAGTCCGCGGGCAGGAATCAGAAATTCCAGTCTTGTATAACCGCCGCTGGAAACGCCCATGTTCTGAAGCTCTCCCTTTCTCTGACTCAGTTTGTCGATGACAGTTCCGGTAAATTCTTCCGGTACATCCACGTAGGCAAGCTCCATTGGTTCTAATTTTTTGCCGTTTTCATCTGTGTGATATAAAACTTCTGCTTTGCTTACCGCAAATTCGTATCCTTCACGGCGCATATTTTCGATCAGGACAGAAAGGTGAAGCTCGCCTCGTCCGGATACTTTAAAGCTGTCGGCGTTCTCCGTCTCTTCCACACGCAGGCTGACATCGGTGTTCAGTTCGCGCAGAAGACGGTCGCGCAGGTGACGGGAAGTAACGAATTTTCCTTCTCTTCCTGCAAACGGGCTGTCATTGACGATGAACTGCATGGAGATCGTCGGTTCGGAAATCTTCTGGAATGGAATGGCTTCCGGATTCTCAGGAGAGCAGAGGGTGTCTCCGATGGAAATATCGGAAATACCGGAAATCGCTACAATAGAACCGATCGTGGCTTCTTTTATTTCTACTTTGTTCAGACCGTCAAATTCATACAGTTTGCTGATCTTGACTTTCTGCTGCTTGTCCGGATCATGATGGTTTAAAAGGAGCATATCCTGATTGACACGAATCGTTCCGTTGTCTACTTTTCCGACTCCGATCCGTCCGACGTATTCATTGTAATCAATGGTACTGATCAGCATCTGTGTCGGTGCCTCGGGATCGCCCTCCGGAGCCGGGATGTATTCGAGGATCGTCTCAAACAATGGCTGCATATCTTTTTCTTCGTCAGAAAGGTCAAGGACCGCAATTCCTGATTTTGCGGAAGCATAGACAAACGGGCAGTCCAGCTGCTCGTCAGAAGCATCCAGTTCCATGAAAAGCTCCAGGATCTCATCGATCACTTCATCCGGGCGGGCTTCCGGGCGGTCGATCTTATTGATGCAGACGATAACCGGAAGGTCTAATTCCAGTGCTTTTCTCAGTACGAATTTGGTCTGCGGCATGGCGCCTTCAAAGGCATCGACTACAAGTACGACACCGTTTACCATTTTCAGGACACGTTCTACTTCACCGCCGAAGTCCGCATGTCCGGGCGTATCGATGATGTTGATCTTGGTTCCTTTGTAATAGACTGCAGTATTTTTGGAGAGAATCGTGATTCCACGTTCTCTTTCAATATCGTTGGAGTCCATGACACGTTCCGCAACATCCTGATTTTCGCGGAATACACCGCTTTGTTTTAAGAGCTCATCCACGAGTGTTGTTTTTCCGTGGTCAACATGAGCGATAATGGCAATATTTCTAACATCTTCACGTTTTGTTTTCATAATTTTACACTCTTTCCTACTTATGTTAATGTGTGTTCTCTTGTTACAACTTTTTCATTCTATCATAAATTTCAGATTTTACAAGTACTCTTGTGACAGGCAAATAAAAAAATTGTCGATAGATTTTGTCGAACGGTTTTTCGGACAATCGGGTCTAAACTGCGGTATGATGTCATAGACTTAAGTTGACTCAAAAATATAAAATACCACATACGAGGAAGGGAGTACTACAAATTATGTCAGATAAGATTATTGAAAACAATCAGGTAACCATCATGGGAGTTGTGGCATCCGGGTTTACATACAGCCACGAGGTGTTCGGAGAGGGATTCTATATGGCGGATGTGCTTGTGAAGCGTCTGAGTAATTCAAATGACCGGATTCCTCTCATGATCTCAGAACGTCTGATCGATGTGACGCAGGATTATACGGGAGAGGCGATCAAGGTATCCGGGCAGTTCCGTTCTTATAACCGGCATGAAGAACAGAAAAACCGCCTGGTGCTGTCTGTGTTTGTAAGAGAGGTAGAATTTATTGACGAGGAACTGGATGGAGCGAAAACAAATCACATTCTGCTGGAGGGGTATATCTGTAAAAAGCCGGTGTACAGGAAAACACCGCTTGGACGGGAAATTGCGGACCTGCTTCTGGCGGTGAACCGTCCGTACGGAAAATCGGACTACATTCCGTGTATCTGCTGGGGAAGAAATGCACGGTATGCGTCCGGATTTGAAGTGGGAGAGCATGTACAGATACTGGGAAGAATCCAGAGCAGAGATTATGTGAAGAAAATTTCCGAGACCGAAACACAGACACGAACAGCCTATGAAGTATCTGTGAGCAAGCTGGAGTGCATGGAATAGGACGTTTTTCACATTCCCATCGTTGACATCACTTCTGAATAATGATAAAATTTCATAAACATTACTGAGTAGAGAATCGACAAGGTCAGGAGGATAAATATGTCAATTTTTACAGGAGCAGGAGTTGCGATTATTACACCATTTCATGCAGATGGAAGTGTGAATTATGAAAAGCTGGACGAATTGATTCAGTTCCATTGTGATAACGGTACCGACGGTATTGTGATCTGCGGTACAACAGGGGAATCGTCTACATTGACGGAAGAGGAGCATATGGACTGCATCAAGTTTACGATCAGACAGACGAAAGGACGGATTCCGGTCATTGCAGGAACAGGTTCCAACTGTACACGGACTGCAGTCGAGATGTCAAGAGAAGCAGCCGAGAGCGGTGCGGATGGCGTACTTCTTGTAACCCCATATTATAATAAAGCGACACAGACGGGACTGATTGCGCATTATAAGGCGATCGCGGCCGAGACAAAAGCGCCGATCATCTTGTACAGCGTAGCGAGCAGGACCGGAGTGAATATTGAGCCATCCACTGTAGCGACACTGGCGAAAGAGACTGACAACATTGTGGCAGTCAAGGAAGCATCCGGAAATATCTCACAGGTAGCGAAGATCTTGCAGCTGACAGACGGGAAAGTGGATGTATATTCAGGAAATGACGATCAGATCGTTCCGATCCTGTCACTGGGCGGAAAAGGTGTGATTTCTGTATTGTCCAATGTAGCTCCGAGAGAGACACATGATATCTGTGCAAGCTTCTTTGCGGGAGATATTGCGGGAAGCCGGGCATTACAGCTGAAGGCACTTCCTCTGATCGAGGCACTGTTCTGCGAAGTGAATCCGATCCCGGTGAAAAAAGCAGTGAATCTGATGGGAATGGAAGTCGGCGGATTGAGAATGCCGCTGACAGAGCTGAGTGAAGCACATACGTGCAGCTGAAAAAAGCAATGCAGGAGTTCGGAATTCAGTTAGCATAAAAAATTGTTAAAAGGATATCATAGATTGAGCAAATAGCCAGAATGTGATATCCTTTTTTGTATACCCATCCGGGTAAAGTCTGTCTTTTGCAGGCGTGTATTGCAAAGTCCGGATCGGTATAGCGTGAAAGAATAACGTTTTCCGGTGTGGAAAATGAAAGATACAGAACGAGGAGGAAATCAGGATGATAAAGATAATCATGCATGGCTGCAATGGAAAAATGGGACAGGTGATCACAAAAATTGCGGAAGCAGACAGTAAAGTGGAGATTGTAGCAGGAGTGGATCAGTTTCAGGGAGTGCAGAATCCGTATCCGGTGTTTTCATCGATGGAAGCGTGTGATGCAGAGGCAGACGTAGTGATCGATTTTTCCAATGCGGCAGCAGTGGACGGACTTTTGGACTATTGTGTGAACAGACAGCTTCCGGTCGTACTTTGTACCACGGGACTTTCTGAAGCCCAGCTTGAAAAAGTAGAAAAAGCAGCAGAGCAGACAGCTGTTTTAAAATCAGCGAATATGTCCATGGGGATCAATCTGCTGATGAAACTCTTGAAAGATGCCGCAAAAGTACTGGCGCCTGCGGGATATGATATTGAGCTGGTAGAGCGTCATCACAACCAGAAAGTGGATGCTCCAAGCGGTACTGCACTGGCGCTTGCGGATTCTGTCAATGAAGCGCTGGATCATGAATATACGTATGTATATGACAGAAGCCAGTACCGCAAAAAAAGAGAAGAGAAAGAAATCGGAATTTCAGCGGTTCGCGGCGGAACAATCGTGGGAGAGCATGAGGTGATCTTTGCAGGAATGGATGAAGTGATCGAATTTAAGCATACAGCATATTCCAGAAGCGTGTTTGGAAAAGGCGCGGTGGAAGCAGCCAAGTTCCTGGCGGGAAAAACAGCCGGCATGTATGATATGAGTGATGTGATTCAGTTTTAATCAGAGTTTGAGTAAAGAGCGGGGAGTGTCATGAAAGAATTAGAGACAAGATATCTGGAGCGGCTGTCGGATCTGTATCCGACGATCGCGGCGGCTTCTACAGAGATCATCAATCTGCAGGCAATCTTGAATCTTCCGAAAGGAACCGAGCATTTTCTGACGGATATTCATGGGGAATGGGAGGCGTTTTCCCATGTGCTGAAGAATGGATCCGGTGCGGTGCGAAGCAAAATCGAGGATGTATTTGGATATAGCTTGGGAAGCGGGAAAAGCAGGAGCTGGCTACTTTGATCTATTATCCAAAAGAGAAGACAGAGCAGGTAAAGCGGACCGAGAAGCATATGGAAGACTGGTATAAAATTCAGCTGTACCGTCTGATCGAGGTGAGCAAACGGGCAGCCAGTAAGTACACCCGTTCTAAAGTACGCAAGGCACTTCCGAAAGATTTTGCTTATGTCATAGAAGAACTGATCACGGAAAAGGCGGAGCTTCATGACAAGGAATCCTACTATAATGAGATCATTCAGACGATCATCCGGATCGGCAGGGCAGAAGAATTTATCTGTGCGATCGCAGATCTGATCCAGAGGCTTGTGATTGATCATTTACATATTGTCGGTGATATTTATGACAGAGGACCGGGCCCGCATATTATCATGGATAAGCTGATGACCTATCATTCAGTGGATATTCAGTGGGGCAATCATGATGTGCTCTGGATGGGGGCGGCAGCAGGGCAAAGAGGCTGCATTGCCAATGTGATCCGGATCTGTGCCCGTTATGGGAATCTGGATATTCTGGAGGATGGATACGGGATCAATCTTCTGCCTCTGGCGAATTTTGCACTTCGCATTTATGGGGACGACCCCTGTACCTGTTTCAGGCGCAAAGGAAGCGAACGCCTGCAAAAGGCGGAGATGGAGATGAATCTTCGGATGCACAAGGCAATTTCCGTGATACAGTTTAAGGTAGAAGGAAAACTGATTCTTCAGCATCCGGAATTTCAGATGGAAGAACGTGCACTGCTGCACAGGATTGATTATAAAAAAGGCACGATCCTGCTGGATGGAAAAGAATATCCGTTAAAAGATGACAGGTTTCCGACCATTGATCCGGCAGCTCCGTATGAACTGACCGAAGAGGAAGAGGAGATTATGGAACGCCTGGAAAAAGCATTTGCAGGATGTGAAAAGCTGCAGGATCATATGCGGTTTTTGCTTGCAAAAGGTGGATTATACAAGGTGTATAACAACAATCTTTTGTATCACGGATGCGTACCGCTTAGAGAGGACGGATCTTTAAAGGAAGTACAGCTCTGTGGAAAAAGCTACCGTGGGAAAAGTCTGTATGATGCGCTGGAAGGCTATGTAAGAAAAGGCTTTTTCGCGCTGGATGAACAGGAAAAAGAGCAAGGAAAGAATATCATGTGGTGCATCTGGCAGCATCCGGATTCTCCGCTGTTCGGAAAAGACAAGATGGCGACCTTTGAGCGGTATTTTATCGAGGCAAAAGAGACGCATCTGGAGAAAAAGAATCCGTATTACGAACTTCTGGAAAAAGAAGCGGTGGTAGACGAGATTCTGGAAGAGTTCGGACTGCACCCGGAGGGAGCCCACATTGTCAACGGGCACGTTCCTGTAAAATGTAAAAACGGAGAAAGTCCGATCAAGTGTAATGGGAAAGTTCTGGTCATCGATGGAGGTTTTTCCAGGGCGTATCAGAAAGAGACGGGAATTGCAGGGTATACCCTTGTCTACAACTCCTATGGTCTTGTTCTGGTTGCCCATGAGCCTTTTGAGTCGAAAGAGGCTGCGGTGGAAAAGGGAAGCGATATTCATTCGGATTACATGGTAGTGAAACGGGTGACAGAACGCCGTCTCGTTGGAAATACAGATATCGGCACCGAATTAAAAGAGCAGGTAGCAGATCTGGAGTCGCTGCTTGCAGCCTACAGAAGCGGTCAGGTGATTGAGAAACTATAAGCAGAGACTTACGTGAAAAGAAAGGCATGAAAATATATGAGTAAAGAGATAGAAAGGGAACTGTTGGAGGAAGAACTGGATCTGGGAGCAGAAACAGAGGATCTGGTGCCGGATTCGGTGGATATGACGGAACCGTTAAAGATTTATTTAAAAGAGATCGGCAGGATCCCGCTGCTTACAGCAGAGGAAGAACTGGAGCTTGGCAGACAGATCGCAGAAGGAGATACAGAAGCACGACGAAAGATGGAGGAAGCAAATCTGCGTCTGGTGGTTGCGGTGGCAAAGCATTATGCCGGAAAAGGAATGCAGTTTATGGATCTGATCCAGGAAGGTAATATCGGTCTGATGCGTGCAGTGGAAAAATTTGACTACACAAAGGGCAGTAAATTTTCCACCTATGCGGTATGGTGGATCAAAGAAGCCATTCTGCGGGCGCTGGATTCTCAGTCCAGAGAGATTCGTGTGCCGGTCCGTGTGGCTCAGAATATGAATAAGATCAGCAAAACAGAGCGGAAGATGGAACAGACACTCGGGCGTGAAGTGGCAGCAGAGGAGATTGCAAAAGAGCTGCATATGACAACAGAAGAAGTAGAGCGCATGCAGAGCTATATCAAGAATCCGGTTTCTCTGGAGACTCCGGTGGGAGATGAAGAGAACAGCAATCTGGAAGACTTTATTGAAGATACACAGGAGCCGACTCCGGAGGAGGCTGTTGCGGCACTGGTACAGAAAGAAGAAGTGCAGGAGATGCTTTCCACGCTGACAGAAAAAGAGCAGAAAATCTTAAGACTCCGCTACGGTCTGGAGGACGGCAATGTACATACGCTCGAAGAAACCGGACAGATACTCGGCGTGACCAGAGAACGGATCCGTCAGCTGGAGTCAAGAGCATTGGAAAAACATGAGAAATCAGCAGGACCAAGAGCATAAAAAAGAAAAAATTCCATTCATAAAATATTAAAAAAGGAAAACTTAACAGTGTAAGACTATATTTTATGAAAGGAAGAAGATTATGAAAAACAGAAAAAAACTGCTTGTATTGCTGATGTGTACCTGTATGCTTCTGGGCACGACTGCATGTGGAAACAGAAGAGATACACAGAACGATACAACAATGAATGATGCAACTGACAAAACAAAGGACAACAATGACAAGACAGACAGAAATGAAAACCGTACAGATGACAACAGTAACGGAAAAGCAGACAACGTGGTAGATGATGTCACAGACGGTGTGAATGATGTAGTGGATGGTGTGACCAATGGAGTGGATGATCTGACAAGGGGAGCTACGGATGCGGTAGATGATGCTGCGGATGGAATGACCAAAGATCATAACACACAGAACCGGGAGAATAACAAGTAGGTTTTGAATACCGGATAAACAAGTGCTGCAGAAGAAGTTTTTGCAGCACTTTTCTATAAAAGGAGAATTGTGATGAAGTTCAGACCTTGTATTGATATACATAACGGAAAAGTAAAACAGATCGTCGGCGGCAGCTTAAAAGATGAAGGCGATATGGCACAGACCAATTTTACTTCAGAACAGGATGCAGCCTGGTATGCAGAAAAATATAAACAGGATGGACTCAAAGGAGGGCATATCATTCTGCTCAATTCCAGAGATTCCGAATATTTTGAGGCAACGAAAGCGCAGGCGCTTCTGGCGCTTTCGGTATATCCGGGAGGGATGCAGATCGGCGGCGGTATCACGGCGGAAAATGCGGAAGAATATCTGGATGCAGGCGCCAGCCATGTGATCGTAACCTCTTATATATTTCGTGAAGGAGAGGTGGATCGCAGCCGTTTGAGACGACTGAAAGAGATGGTCGGAAAAGAGAGGATAGTGCTGGATCTGAGCTGCCGGAAAAAGGGGGATGAATATTACATCGTGACAAACCGGTGGCAGACGTTTACCAGAGAAAAACTGTCAGAAGAATTGCT
>ENA-OQJX01000048-OQJX01000048.1-human-gut-metagenome-genome-assembly--contig:-NODE-48-length-77225-cov-2.684051_pt1 | contig 77225 bp, 82 predicted proteins | sample MGYA00242615_ERZ504782 | MGnify/ENA primary metagenome ERZ504782 (study PRJEB26092, sample SAMD00036354) | human gut metagenome | host: Homo sapiens | study: EMG produced TPA metagenomics assembly of... | reverse complement strand
TCGGCATCTCGCTAACCGATAAAACTCATCTTAGAAGATTTGTTCGACAAATCGAATTTCAAAAATATCAAAGAGCTAAATGATTCAAGTGAATCGAATTTATTTAATTTTTAACCGACTAGTGACCAAAAAATTTTTAGTGGACACTAGTGTAAAATAAACACAAAAGATGAAACAGAATCAATATTTATTTCTACTGTTCGCCCTGATTGTTCTGACGGGCTGTGGCGGTACGCAGAAGAAATTAACCGAATATGTCAATCCTTTCTTGGGTACGGCTACTTTGTGGGAGCCTGAGGACTTAGGGTATACGCGCAAAATAAAGTCACGTACATGGGGTGCGGAAACTTATCCGGGTGCTACCTTGCCCAACGCAATGGTGCAGCTCAGCCCCGTTACACAGTTTCGTAGCGGTGCGGGCTATCAATATGAGGACACTGTGATTTATGGTTTTTCACATACTGCTAAAGGGCATTGGAACTTGTTGCATGTCCCCATGTTGCCAGTGGTGGGAACTATCGCTCCGGGTAATTATTGCTCCGGGTTTAGTCACGAGAAGGAATCTGCGCATCCGGGGTATTACCAAGTTTATCTGGAACGCTATAAAGTGAACGCCGAGTTGACCAGTACCTTGCGTTGTGCCTACCATAAATATACTTTCGGCAAGGGCGACGATAAGTCATTATTGGTAGACATCCGCCGTTCTAATAATGATGTCCGTGATTGGAAGATTGAGAAGGTTGACGATAATACGTTCACGGGTTATCAAGATGGCGATGGTAAAATCTACTTTTACGCTAAGACCAACTATAAAATAGGCCAAGTGGAAATGGTAAAAGACGACAAACATGAGGTGGCTGTGCTGCGTTTTATCGACAGCAAAGGTGTTGAACCTTTGGAAGTGAAGGCTGGTTTCTCGTTTGTGAGTATAGAGAATGCTCAAATGAATTTGAAGGCCGAAATGTTGAACAAAAGTTTTGCACAAGTGGCAGAAGAAGCCGATGCGGCTTGGGAAGCACTCCTCTCCAAGATTCAAGTTGCAGGTGGCACGGAACGTGAAAAGAGATTGTTTTATTCTACTTTCTTCCATGCTTTTAAATGGCCGGCTTTGCGTAGCGATGTGAATCATGAATATACTGATGTCCGTGGCGAAGTAGTGAATAACGGCTTCCACTATTACACTGACCCTTCTTTTTGGGACGATTATCGCAACAAACTGGTACTCATAGGTATGATTTCTCCCGATGTGACTACTGACATCATTAGGTCTATTATTGACAAAGGCGAGAAGCGTGACGGCTACATGCCCACCTTCTTCCATGGTGATCACGCTTCCACTTTTATTTCTGGTTCTTGGTTGCGTGGTTTGCATGATTTCGATCTGGAGCGTGCTTATAAGTTGATTCTGAAAAATGCTACGGTGCCCGGTAAAGGAGGACGTCGCTATTTGGATGAGTATATGGAGCGAGGTTGGATTGCTGAAAAAGACACAGTGAATGTACCCACATGGGACGAATACAAAGGGGCTGTGACCAAGACCCAGGAATATGCTTACGATGACTATGCCGTAGCCTTGGTAGCCAAGGAGCTGGGAGATGAAGCCAACTACAAGCTGATGATGGAACGCTCCAACAACTACAAGACGCTATTCGACCCCTCTACCGGCTTTTGGAGAGGTAAGATTGACGATGGTAGCTGGATTCAGGATTTCGATCCGTATTATCCCTATTACCAGTACATGTACCGTGAGGCCAATGCATGGAACGCCCTTTTCTTCGCCCCCACGACCCCGAAGGCATGATTAAGCTCTATCCCAGTAAAGAGGCGGTGGAGGCTAAACTGGATTCCTTATTCAGCGAACCGTGGAGAGGTTACGAGGCCCACAACCTGACCGGATTCATCGGAAACTATTGTCACGGAAACCAGCCGGGACACAGCATTCCTTACACCTATTATTTCATAGACAAACAAGAGAAAGCCCAATGCATTCTCGACAGCCTGATGAACCACTACTATGACATGGGTGCCGACAAGCTGGCTTATGCAGGGATGGATGATGCCGGCGAGATGTCTTCGTGGTATGTGCTCAATGCTATTGGACTTTACACTTATTCGCCTGCCGATCCTGAATATATTGTTACTGTTCCCTTGTTCGATAAAGTGACGTTCAATCTGAATGGTCGTCCCTTTACGATTGTGAAGAAAGGAAGCGGCAAGAAGATTATTGACATTACTTATGACGGTAAAAAGATTGACGGTTACTTTATCACCCATGACCAACTGAGGGAGGGCAAGGAACTGGTGATTACTACGGAATAGATAAACAATGGAGTTATGAAAAGAAATATACTGCTTCTATTCACATTCTTTGCTTGCATTACTGTACAAGGGCAGACTCCGGTTCGTTTGGTTGATCTGAGGAGCGAACATCTTGACAGACCTATAGGTTTGGATAATCCCGTTCCACGCCTTTCTTGGCGGATGGAAGATGGTAGGCAGGGAGCTGTGCAGACTTCCTGGCGGATTGTGGTAGACGAAGACTCGTTGAATGTGGTCAATGGCTGTGGCAGGATGTGGGATAGTGGAAAGAACGATTCCCGTAATCAGCTTGTGGCCTATGCGGGCAAAAAACTGCAGCCTTTCACTAGATATTATTGGAAAGTAATCTGCAGCGACATGGAATATAAGGAGACTGCTTCTCCTGTCTCTTACTTTGAAACGGGCATGATGGGGATGCAACATTGGCAAGGTGCTTGGATTGGCGATGGCAAGGATATTCATTATGGGCCTGCCCCTTACTTCCGAAAAGAGTTCAAGACCGGCAAAAAGGTAAAGTCAGCGCGTGCTTATATTGCCGCTGCTGGACTATATGAGCTTTACATCAATGGCGAGAAGATAGGAGACCACTGCCTTGCCCCTCTCTATACCCGCTTTGATCGCCGCAACTTGTATGTGGCTTATGATGTGACTTCACAATTACAGAATGGTGACAACGCTATTGGCGTACTTTTGGGTAACGGCTGGTATAACCATCAATCCAAAGCAGTGTGGGACTTCGACCGTGCCCCTTGGCGCAACCGTCCCACTTTCTGTCTGGACTTGCGCATTACCTACACCGATGGAAGCGTGGAGACTATTCCCACCGATCTCAGTTGGCGGACAGCGTCGGGTGCAATCACTTTTAATAGTATCTATACTGGCGAGCACTACGATGCACGTCTGGAGCAGAAAGGATGGAGCACTCCGGAATTCGATGATTCCAAGTGGCGCGGAGTAGCCTATCGGAGTGTACCTTCTTCCAATGTCACTGCCCAGCAAGTACATCCCATCCGTAATGTAAAGATTTTCCCCGCCGTCTCTTTCCGCAAAGTGGACGAGAAAACATACATCTATGATTTCGGGCAAAATATGTCCGGTGTGACTTGTATTCATGTTTCGGGTGAACGGGGAACGGAGGTCAGAATCAAACATGGCGAACGCTTACATCCAAATGGCCGCCTCGATCTCTCGAACATTGATGTCTACTTTCGAGGCGATAAGGAGAAAGACCCTTTTCAGACGGACATTCTCATTCTGAGTGGAGAAGAGGATGAGTTCATGCCCCGATTTAATTACAAGGGATTTCGTTATGTGGAGGTAGTGGCAGATAAGCCTATTGAGCTTGACCAAAACAGCTTGATTGCTTACTTCATGCACAGTGATGTGCCGGCAGTAGGTAGCTTGGAATCTTCGAGCCCACTGATAGGCAAGCTGCTCCATGCTGCCAATCACTCTTACCTTTCCAATCTGATGGCTACCCCACCGATTGCCCTCAGCGCGAGAAGAACGGTTGGACTGGTGACGGTCATTTTGCCATTGAGGCAGCATTTTATAACTTTGATGGAATTACCGTTTACGAAAAATGGTTGGCCGACCATCGTGACGAACAGCAGCCCAACGGAGTGCTGCCCGATATTATTCCAACTGGTGGATGGGGATATGGTACAGACAACGGGCTGGACTGGACTAGTACTATTGCCATCATCCCTTGGAATATCTACCTCTTCTACGTTGATAGCAAGCCCTTGAGCGATTGTTACGAGAGCATCAAACGTTATGTGGATTATGTGGAGCGTATCTCTAACAATCATCTCACTACGTGGGGGCGCGGAGACTGGGTGCCGGTGAAGTCAAAATCCAATAAAGAGCTGACTTCCTCGGTCTACTTTTATGTAGATACCAAGATTTTGGCCGCTGCTGCCAAACTCTTCGGCAAACAGGCCGATTACGAATATTATAATGCCTTGTCGGAGGAGATAAAGCAAGCTGTCAATGATAAGTTCCTGAATCGAGAAACAGGCATCTATGCCGAAGGTTCACAAACCGAATTGAGTGTTCCCTTGCAATGGAAGATTGTGCCCGAAGAGTTGATAGGAAAAGTGGCAGCTAACTTGGCACATAAGGTAGAGGAGGACGGTTTTCACTTGGATGTGGGTGTATTAGGAGCTAAAGCTATTCTGAATGCACTCAGCGAAAATGGTTATGCTGAAACAGCTTATAAGGTGGCTGTACAGGACACTTATCCTTCATGGGGTTGGTGGATGGTGAACGGTGCCACTACGCTGCTCGAGAACTGGGATTTGCAGGCTACTCGTGACATCTCGGACAATCATATGATGTTCGGTGAAATAGGTGCTTGGTTCTACAAGGGGCTGGGAGGTATTTTCCCTGATCCCGTGCAACCTGGTTTTCAAAACATTCTGCTCCGTCCCCATTTCATAAAGGGATTGAAACGGTTTGAAGCTCGTCATCGGTCGCCTTACGGTGAAATTGTTTCTCGCTGGGAATGGAAAGGGAAATGTGTGCATTATGAAGTTACAGTGCCCGCTAACAGTACAGCTACACTCACTTTACCTGACAAGGCCGAGAATGTACGGGTGGTGGAACTGGCGGCAGGAAGATATGAGTTTATTGTAAAGTGACCCTGTACTTTTCATTTATGCTTGCAAATATGTAATTAGCGGGTTTGCCACGTTGTTGTGGCATAACTCGCTAATTTTTATAGTCGGTATGTTAAGGGATGGCTTTTTCATTCTTATAGCCTGATCTTTCCCTCCAACCGTATATCTTCCGATGAAGCCCCTATCAGCAGCTTCACCGTTCCGGGTTCTACAACGAACATCTGCTTTCCTTCGTTCCAATAGCCGAGCTCTTCTTTGGGCACGGTAAGCGTCACTTTCCGGGTTTCGCCGGCCTTGATGGGGATACGCCTGAAGGCGCGCAACTGCTTGGAAGGACGTTCCACTTTGGATTCCGGATAGCTGGCATAGAGCTGCACGACTTCTTCCCCGTCGCGTCCGCTGGTATTCTTCACTGATACCGTCACGCGGATGTTCTTCTTGTCTTGCTTGAAGGATTCAATCTTCTCGTATGCAAAGTCGGAATAGCTCAGACCATAGCCGAAAGGATAGAGCACCGGGCCCTGGTGGTACATATACGTGCGTCCGTTGCGGATGTCGTAGTCCATTATGTCGGGTAGGTCAGTGATGTCTTTCACCCACGTCTGTACGGTACGTCCGGCTGGATTCACCTTGCCGAAGAGTACGTCGGCCAGTCCGTTGCCCTGCTCCTGACTGCAGTGGGTGATGTGGACGATGGCAGGCACGTGCTCCTGGCTCCAGTTGATGGTGTAGGGGAAGCTGCTGACGAGCACCAGTATGGTATTGGGATTGGCCTTGAGCACCAGCTTCACCAAGTCTTCATCGGGCAGCATCAGCGATTTGCGGTCCACGGCTTCGCGGCGTCACTGGGGACGGGAGAGAACTTCCAGTCCGCACGCGTGCCGTAAGGATGGTTTCCTACACACACGATGGCAACGTCGGCGGCTGCAGCAGCCTTTTCTGCCTGGCCCATGCGGTTGTCTTCGGCGTGGATGATTTCGGTTCCTTCTTTCACAGCATTGCGTATGCCACTCAGAATCGTTGTTTCGTAAGGCGGGGTACCACTATACCAATCTTGCACGATTTTGTCCGAATACGGGCCTATAACGGCTATTTTACGCAGCTTTCCGGCATCGAGTGGCAGGAGTTTTTTGTTTTTCAATAACACCACGGACTTGGCGGTGACTTCCCGTGCCAGCCTGCGGGCTTCTGCTGTCACGAAAGGCGGTGTCTCCGTACTGTTCTTTCCGATAGAGAGATAAGGGTTACGGGAGTTGTCCCCGTCCAGCAAGCCGAGCTTGAGGGCGACGAAGATGTTCCCGCGGATAGCCTTGTCGATGTCGACTTCGGTCAGTAATCCCTTTTCCAGAGCTTCCTTGACGTAAGGAACGTATGCGTCGAGAAATTGTCCTGTGGTGGCTTTTACTACGGCAGCGGCACCCTCCGCAAAGCTCGGAAAACTCTTGTGCGCTTCAATCAGCAGTTTCAGGGCACCGCCGTCCGTACAGATGATACCGTTGTTGCCCCACTGCTTGCGGGTAATCTCTTCGAGGCAGGGATGGATGGACATGGGGATGCCGTTCCAACTGTTGTAGGCGGCCATGAAGGCACGGCTGCTCCCTCAGTGATACCTTTATAGAAAGGATAAGCGTAGTATTCATGGAACAGCCGCGTGTCGAAGTCGGAGGAAGTGCTGTCCCGTCCGTCCTCGTTACTATTAGCAAGGAAGTGTTTCATCAGAGAGGCAGTTTTCCAGTAGCGGGGATGATTGCCTTGCAGGCCGCGTACGCTGGCAATGGTGAGTTGGGCGGTGAGGAAAGCATCTTCTCCGAAACTCTCCTCGGTACGTCCCCAGCGCGGGTCGCGGGCAAGGTCGGCATTCGGAGCGCGCATCACGAGGGCATGACGCTTGTTACCGGTGGTCTGCATGTAGTAGCGGGCTTCTTCAGCGGCTTGTTCCGCTACTTTCTGCACCAAATCGGTGTCCCATGTGGAGCCCAGACCGTAGGACTGGGGGAATATGGTGGTGGGGCAGTCGGTAGGGACTACTTTCCCGTCTTCCGTTCTTTGGCGTCCGCCCCACATGGCAGGCCCGCCGAGGGTCAGCCCGTGCAGTCCTTCGTAGTGTCCGCAACGGGGAATGTTGAGGCGGGGGACACCGAGGTCGGTGGAAAGAAGGTTTATCTTTTCATCCAATGTTAGGATGGAAAGAAGATGTTCCACGCGCTGTTCGTCGGTGAGCGTGGTATCTTGAAAGGCTTGTGTGTGTTGCGCGCTTGCCTGCAAGCCGAATAGCAGGGGCAAGGCGAGGAACAATAACTTGTTTCGCATGGGGTATTAGAGTTTAATGTGTTTGATATACCGGTTATGGGATTGATATCCGTTGTAACTGTCCGTCCTGCGGCAGGCAGAGCAACCCTTCAGCTTTCTTTTCGTCTGCCAGATATTTCTTCCACGTAATCTTGTCCCATTTCATCTGGTCTGTACATTGTGCCACGGGGATATGGGGGATGGCCGAACCGTCCTTTACAAGAATGACGATGGGCAGGACGCCGCACTCGATATGGTTCCATCCCGGAGCATACACCTTTCCGGTCTGGTAATCTATCCACTTCTGTCGTCCGGGGAGGTAGACATCCCGTCCGTTGCCCTCTTCGAGCATGGGGGCCACGAGGAGGTTGGAGCCGAACATGTACTCGTCCTCTACCAGCCATGCACCCGGGTCTCGGGATACTCCAGCAGCAGGGCGCGGAGCATCGGCCAGCCGTTCTCGGTGCACTCTTTGGATTGTGCGTATACATAGGGCATCAGTTTGTACTTCAGCTCGGCGCAACGGCGGAAATAGTCTGTGAACTCTTTCCCGTAGTACCACGGCTCAGTGGGAGGTGCTCCGTGCACGCGGCTGTGGCTGGTGAGGAAGCCGAAGGGCAGCCAGCGGCGGTAGAGGCTTTCGGGGCTTTGGGTCACGAAGCCGCCTATGTCATTGCTCCAGAAGCAGAACCCGCTCAATCCGATGGAGAGACCGCTGCGGACGGTTCCCTCGAAACCGGTTTCGGTGGTGGCGGCATCACCGCCCCAGTGCAGCGGGTAGCGTTGTGAACCTGCCCATGCAGAGCGTGCCCAGATGATGTTTTCGCCGTGCAGCTTCTTGATGATGTCGGCCACGGTTTTGTTGTAGCGCAGCGGGTAGAGGTTGTGTTCGTACAGTCCGCTACGGCCGTTGGCATAGATGGCATCCAGCGGGGCACCTTCGCCGAAGTCTACTTTGATGGCGCCTACACCCATTTCAATCAGATTGCCGAGTTTTTCCTGATACCACTTCACGGTTTCGGGGTTGGTGAAGTCCAGCACCACGTCCTCGTAGGGGAGCTGCCCCTTACCGTTGCGTACGTACAGACCGCGTTCCACCAGCTCGGGGAAGAACTTGTTTTTCGGAGTGAAGTAGGGGAGTTGCCAGAGGCAGGTGCGGAAGCCTTGTGACCTTAGGTCGGTGAGCATCTGCCGGGGATTGTCGAAGCGGTCGGCGGCAAAGGCGTAGTCGCACTGCCAGTCCACGCCGAACCAACCGGTATCGAAGTGGATGACGTCGCTCGGTATCTTGTTCTCACGCAGTTTCCGGGCTACATCGCGGCCTCTGCTTCGCTGAAGTAGGTGATGCGGCTCATCCAGGTGCCGAAGCTCCACAAGGGGGGCATTTCGGGCCGTCCTACCAGTGCGGTGTATTCGCTCAGCATCTCCTTCGGCGAACCCAGGAAGATGAAGATGTCCATCGCTTCGTCTGCCATAAAGAGTTTGGTGGCTCCGATGTAGGAGCAGCCGAAGTCGCAGGTCACGGGGGCGGAAGTGTGCATAAACATGCCATAGCCGCGGTTACTGAAAAGAAGGGGATAGGCTTGTACATATCCGGAGTTTCGGGGCCCTGCGGGTCGGTGACAAAGAGGTTGACCTTTTGTCCGGCCTTGTTCAGTGCGGTGGCGGACTCGCCGCAACCGTAGATTTTCTCGTTTGGCGCGAGGCTGAATACGGGATTGATGCTGCGTGAGTTGTCCGAGCCGCGCTTGATAAAGCTGAATGGAGGTACCTTGACCTGTGTGGAGTCGTTGTCGCTCCAGCAACGAGTCTGTGTCAGCAGGCGTCCGTCGGCATCTTTCAGCACCAGGCGCCAGGGGTAATTCTCGATGAGCAGGCTGCCGTATCGGGAGGTGTACAGGGTACCTTTATCCGTCTTCTCGGCTTTCCAGAAGGAGCGTCCGTCGGCAGGCTTTCCTATGAGCATGGGGTCATCGGCATCTTCTTTCGGTACGATGGGCGAGGTAAGCATACGGATGCGGAGGGTGCGTTCGCTGACCGGTTCGACGGTGAACGTCAGCTGCGGGTTGTTGTCGTAGGCCGTCTCCGGGAAGTCCAGCGACTGGAGGGGCTGGTGCAGGTAGGTGTTTGCATTGAATGCCTGGCGGGGCATCAGTTGCTGGCGTTTCCACTGGACAGTCCCTTTACCGGTAGAGGTGTCGAACGATACCAGGCTGTCGGCAAAGAAATAGGTGTTGCTGAAGTCCAGAAAATCCTGGCTCATGTCTTTCGACTGGGAAAGCAGGTATTGCACGCCGGCATTTGTTTTCAGTTGGGCATGCGCAGGCAGGGTGGCAGTTGCTGCCAGCAGCATAAAAGCTGCCCCTTTCATCAGTTGTCTCTCTTTCATGATAAATATATGATTTACGGTTACTGTTTCGATGCCGTAAAAGTAGAGAAATCTGCACGGATGAAAGGGGCAGGTATGTTGCTTATGTGGGGCTGAAATGTTTATTTGGAAGCTTTCTTCCCGTAGAAACACATGAAATACACCCCGATAATCACAAACGGGATACTGAGCCACTGGCCCATGTTCAGCGTCATGCTGTCCTCAAAGTTCACCTGGTTTTCTTTCAGGAACTCGATGAAGAAGCGGAAGGTGAAAATCTCCGTCAGGCAGAGTCCGAAGAAGAAACCGCGGTGATAGGGCAGGGAGGCTTCGGCCTGCACGGCGGTTGATTTCCGCTTGGTGGTGCTGAAGTCTGTTTCGAGCTTGGTCTCTTGTTTCTTCTGTCCGCGTTTGTATAGCCAGACCATCCCCAGGAAGAAAATGAAGTAGGCGATGGCTTCGTAGAGCTGTGCCGGATGGCGGGGCAACATGTCTTCCCGTTCAAAGATGAATGCCAGGGCACGTCGGTCGGTTTGCCGATGATTTCGGAGTTCATCAGGTTGGCAAGGCGGATGCAGCAGGCGGTGATGGGAGTGGCAACGGCTATCATGTCGAGCACGTCCATGTAGTGCATCTTCGTCTTGCGGCAGTACATCCAGAGGGCGATAATCAGGCCCAGCGTGCCGCCGTGGCTGGCAAGGCCGGTGTAACCCGTCATTTTCCATCCTGCGGCGGTCTGCTTGATGGGGAGAATCATTCAACGAAGTGGTCTTGGTAGTAGGCCCAGTCGTAAAATATGCAGTGGCCCAGTCGTGCGCCTATCAGTATGCCGAAGAAGCAATAGAAGAAAAGAGGTTCGAATTTCTTTTCGTCTATTTTGCGGTCGCGGTACTGGTGTTGCACGATAAGGTAGGCAAAAGCGAGGCCGATAATCCATAACAAACCGTAGTAGCGGATGGATATGCCGAAGAAGTTGAATAGTTCGGGGTCGGGGTTCCAGTTGATGGTGAGTAGTGATAACATATTTATGAAGAATTAAATTACTGAATTACGGGGTTGTTCGGGACAAAGGTATGAAATTATCTCGTTTGGCAGTTCATCGTGGCAGTTTATTTGAATTTCTCCGCCACCATCCTATACGTCGGCACCTCAATCCCTTGTTCCTCTGCAGCCGTAATCATGTCGAACAACAAGCCTTGTACTTCGCTCTGATGCCCTTTAGCCATATCTTTCTGCATGGAGGCGGTACTTTCGGGGGCGAGTTTGTCTATTACTTTGAGGTTATACTGCACGATGTCTTCCTTGAATTCTATACCCAATTTCCTGCCCAAAGCTGCACTCTCTTGTGACAGTCCGATAAAGGTGTCGCGCACTTTGCCCGGTTTCTGGACTTCGCCCATAGGTACGTCGTAATAGGCCCCGGTGACGGCCATAGCAGAAATGAAGGACCACTTGACGAATGTGTCCCGGTTGATGTCGTCGGAGATTTCGGCTTTGATGCCGCTTTCCTGCAAATCGCGTTGCACGGCTTCCAATGTTTCACGGGAAACAATCGTGCCGCGGTGTGCTCCGTAGACGAGCCGGAAAATCTTTCCCATCTGCGTGATTTCTCCCCGTCCGGATACGAATCCTACGATGTAGATGCAGCCGTCGAGCACCGTGACGCCGGGGACCAACCGGCTGGATACGGGGACCGGTTCCGTAAACGATTCAGGATGGGGATTACCACTGTACGCTCGTGTGAGGCACGTTTGATGAGTTCCGTAATGGAGTCTACGGAATAACCTTTGACGCAGACAAAGATAACATCCGCTTTGCCTTGGAATTCTTCTGCGGTAAATGCCGCCACTTTCAGACAATGTTCACCTTTCAAATCGGAGTGCAGTTGCAGACCGTTCCCGCGTATGGCGGCAAGGTGTTCGCCACGTGCAATGCAAGTGACGTCTTTGCCGGATAATGAAAGAAAGGCGGCGATGCTTCCGCCTACGCCGCCGGTACCTGCTATGAGGTATTTCAGATTACTGTTTGCCATTTGTTGTGTATGGTTTATTGAACGTAGTTTCCTTTTCCATATAGTAAAGCCCTTCGCCCCGGTCACCGTTTTCCATGTCTTCCAGCTCTACTTTGAAAATACGGTAGGAAGGTCTTTTCTGGGATGCTTGGGCATGTCTACTGTCAATAGATAGGCGTTGCCATATTCGTTGCTGTCGAAATATTCTTTTATTTCCTGCTTCATCAGCACGGGGACTTTCTCGCCGTCTATCCAGACGGTGACTTTCAGTTGCCCGGGGCGGGGAGCCATCTGGCATTCTCTGGCTTCTTTGTTTTGTTCTTGTTGCTCAATGTCACTCAGGTTTTCACCGTGTACCAATGACTCGGGCTTTGTTTCTTTCATCCATTGGTAGGTACGTGTCAAGCTCATGGGACGGACGTATATCTGATAAGTAGGCATGGCTCCGGGGATGCAGAAAGCACGCAGGCCATAAGCTTCCATACGATGATAACGTATGTCGAGTGTAGTGTCGCGGTCGGCGATGAAATCCCAGGCCCAGAACTCCAGGCGGTGTTCAGTCTCGGGCAGCCCGCTTTTCATGGCAATGTGCGCATAGGAGGGCAGATAAATAGAGGCTGCACTTTGATATTTCCCTTTGGGTATACGGGCCGTGTAATGCCCGTCTTTGTCGGTTATGGCTTCTATGATGTCATTGAACTGCGGGTTTTGCCACCAGACGCTGGCACTGTCTATCGGCTGTCCGTTGTAATCAGTCACCCGTCCGTGAATGGTTACCGAGTCTTGCTGTTGTGCATAAACGGCAGTACAGGACAATAAGAATAAAAGGAAGATAATCTGTTTCATATTGTTATTGTATGGAGTTTATTAGAAAATGGCAATGTACAAAGAAAGTACATTGCCATCTGGAATGAATATCATTACACATTGAACCTGAAGTGCATGATGTCCCCATCCTGCACCACGTATTCCTTACCTTCCACACCCAACTTTCCGGCTTCGCGCACGGCTGCTTCGCTACCATACTTGATATAATCCTCATACTTGATGACCTCTGCCCGGATAAACCCTTTCTCGAAATCCGTATGGATAACGCCGGCGCATTGCGGCGCTTTCCATCCCTTGCGATAGGTCCATGCCTTTACTTCCATCTCTCCGGCAGTGATGAAGGTTTCGAGGTTCAGCAGGCTGTAGATAGCTTTAATCAAACGGTTGCAGCCGCTTTCTTTCAGTCCCAGGTCTTCGAGGAACATCTGCTTTTCTTCGTATGTCTCCAGTTCGGCGATGTCGGCCTCGGTCTGGGCGGAGATGATGATGAGTTCCGCATCCTCGCCCTTGATGGCTTCACGCACCTGCTCTACGTACTGGTTGCCGCTGGCGGCACTGACGTCATCCACGTTGCAGACGTAGAGCACAGGCTTGGTAGTAAGCAGGAACATCTGCTTGGCGCATTGTTCCTCGTCGTCGTTCTGCGGAATGACGGTGCGGACGCTTTGTCCTTGTTCCAGGGCATCCTTGTAGCGGAGCAGGAGTTCGTACTCTATCTTTGCCGCCTTGTCGCCACCCACTTTGGCAATCTTCTCTACACGCTTGATGCGGTTTTCCACCGTGTCGAGGTCCTTCAGTTGCAGCTCTGTGTCGATGATTTCCTTGTCGCGCACGGGGTTCACCGAACCGTCCACGTGGACGATGTTGCCGTTGTCGAAGCAGCGCAGCACGTGAATGATGGCGTCGCACTCGCGGATGTTGCCCAAGAACTGGTTGCCGAGTCCTTCACCTTTGCTGGCGCCCTTCACCAGTCCGGCAATGTCTACGATGTCGCACACGGCAGGTACGATACGCCCCGGGTGAACCAGCTCGGCGAGCTTCGTCAGTCGTTCGTCGGGTACGGACACTTGTCCCATTTGGGCGTCGATTGTACAGAACGGGAAGTTTGCCGCTTGTGCCTTTGCGCTGCTCAAGCAGTTGAAAAGAGTGGATTTTCCTACGTTGGGAAGGCCCACGATACCAGCTTTTAATGCCATAGTGTTATCTTGTTTTTTTAGTTATTGTTCAGTTAATTGGATGCAAAGATAGTGCAAACCGAATGCAGAATAAAATGAACTCGTTCATTTTTTATGCTGAGGTGCAGCCTATCTTCGCTTTTTTAAGCAAAGATAGTGCAAACCGGACAAACTTACTGAAAAATAGCTGATTTTTGCATACACCAACGAAGAAAGGAGGAGATGGGAGAGCCGCCGGAACGGTATTTAGAAATTCGTATTGAACGTGTTAATTTGCATTAAAAGCATGATGATGAAACGATAAATTGATAGTTTTGTCGCAATTATAATTTAAGTATCATTCTATAAATCAATGCAATTATGAAAAACAAAGTAAGAAAAATTCTGATGATTTTCTCATGTCTCATCGGTCTGTCTTTTACATTATCTGCACAGAATCCTTATCTGCGCTTTGGGAGTTTATTCCTGACGGTGAGCCCTATGTGTTTGAGGATCCTGACTGCCCCGGCAAGTACCGTGTCTATATTTATGGTTCGCACGACAATCTCAAGTGGATGTATTGCGGACGTGACCAGGTGGTGTGGTCGGCACCCGTAGAGGACCTGACCCGTTGGAGATATGACGGCGTGATATTTAAAGTCAATGAGTCGCCCGAACTGTATAAACTGAATGCTGATGGAACCGACGACGTGCTTTTTGCCCCTGACGTGACAGTAACTACCGATGCCGATGGTAAGAAAACTTACTACCTCTTTCCGAATAATCAAGGTGGTGGACGCAATTCCATGATTGCCAAAAGCGACCGTCCCGATGGCCCGTTTACGGTATGCAACTGGCATAAGGAGCGTCCTCGCGAGACTTTCGGTTGTTTGGGATTCGACCCCGCAGTGTTTGTCGATGATGATGGACGTGTGTATGGTTATTGGGGATTTGGCATTTCGCATGGCGCGGAGTTGGACCCTGCTACCATGTGCACGGTAAAGCCGGGTACCGAAGTGGTGGAGAACATGATTTCAGGCTATCGGCAGGAAGGTATATTCCGCTTCTTTGAGGCATCCTCCATCCGCAAGATTGAGGATAAGTATGTGTTTATCTATAGCCGTACTACCGCTGAGGGTGAAGATGGCTTGCCGAACGCCAGCAACTATACGCTGGCATACGCTTATAGCGAGCATCCTCTGGGTCCCTGGACCTATGGCGGAACAATCATCGATGCCCGTGCGCGCGAGTATGATGAAAAAGGCAATGTGATAGCTTCGGCCATGCCCGGTGGAAATACGCATGGCAGTATCTGCAAGATAGGAGGGCAATGGTACGTGTTCTATCATCGCCAGATAGGTACTGATTGCTATGCACGCCAGGCTATGGTGTCGGCCATTGATGTAAAGGTGGAAAAAGGAAAAGGCGGGAAAGTCGTGATTTCACGCGGAGAGTTCAACTCTGAAGGTTTCCTTCTTGAAGGGCTCAATCCTATGCAGCGCATCTCGGCCGGGCTGGCTTGTTGGCACACCAATCCCGGAGGAATCAAAGAGGTCTATCCCCATTATGTGTATACGGGGTCTTATATCCGGCCTGTGTACCGGGATAATAATCCCTATGCCGGCGATAACAACCACAAAATCCCGTTCGCTCCGGTGGTGAATAACACAAGTGGGTCGATTGTAGGATATAAATACTTGAATATGAGTGCCGTTCCGCGAGATAAGTCTTTGCAGATGCAGTTAAGGTTGAAGGCTGAAGATACCGACGGGCGCATCCGCATCATGCTGGGTAGCCCTTGGACAACAAAAGGCGGTGTAGAGATAGGACTTGTGAATGTGAAGGCTGGCAGCACTTGCAGGGAGTTCTATGCTTCGCTCTCTATTCCGGCAAAGCTGCATAAGGGAAAGCAGCCGCTCTTCTTTGTCTTCGAATCAGAGACCGAAGGCCAGTCCATCTGTGAGTTTTATGATTTCCTCATGTTGGCACGCCCATAAGTCTTTATACTTATGGAGGCGGATACTTATCTTGTGAGACCTTCTAAATAGAGCTATTGTATTAGTTCACAGTACTGAACACTTTGTTACACCCCGTCGGAACAGATTGTTTCTCTTGTATGAAACGACTTGTTTCGACGGGATAAAACGATTTGTTCCGTTATAGGAAACACTTTGTTTCCTTATAGAGAACACTCTGTTCCATTATAGGAAACAAACCGTTTCCATAGTCGGAAATGAAATGGGGCATATGTTTCATTGATACCGCTATTACTTTTCCTCCTCGAATATTCGGTTGAAAACTTGCCGCAGTCGTCCTTCGTCTGCGATAATGGCTTGGAGCTTCTTCAGCTGTTCCGCATTCTTCCCCTCGGGAAACCAAAGCTTCAGATAACCGCCGGGTGCATACTTTGCCATGAGATGCTGATGGAACCGTTGGTAGTGCCACTCCTTGTCTGCGGCAGGATTCTGTTTCAAGCCGTATTGGACGGTGCGGCGCAGGGTGATGTCCGGGTCGATGATACGGTCTGCTTCGGCAACAATCTTGCCGTAGATGCTGCGCGGCTCGTGGTCGGTGGAGGCGCGGTGGTCTTCTACGGCTTCTTTCATGAGGAGGATTTCCGTATCGGAGAACCATTGCCGCAGGGTGGAGTCCGCCATCAGTATCTCGCCGGAGACAAGGTGGTGGGTGGTGCGGTCGCGGCACAGTCCCGTATCATGGTAGGCGGCAATGACGTATGCCAGGCGTTCGTCCGCTTCGGGATGTTGCCGGGCGAGGGCAAGACTTTCTTCGATGACGGTACGGACGTGGGAGAGGTTGTGTGCCTTGTCAAACTCCTTGTAACGGGGGATGATTGCTGTCTCGATGTAGGTAATGAGGGGCTTGGGTATCATGTGGCATTTCCTTTTTCGGGTAAAGGTACGAATAATAACCGATAGCTGAATAACGAGGAGCAGGGAATGGCTCATAATTAGGTACCGATTACTATCTGTCTGTTTACTTAATGTTCCAAAGACTGCTCGTAGCTTTTCCCGTTGGCGTCAGTCACCACGATTTTTATTTTCTTTGCTTTATCGCTCGGTTTTGTAGAGAAAAAGAAATAAGCATTCTTGTTAGCTTGGCGACCACGTTCCTTCATATCCTTTCCCTCTGTGACAGCTTTGCGCTGCAGGAAGAAATCATAATCAGGATCCATGCCTTTATACTGCTTCATTTCGCCTTTCAACTTCCCGTCTTCGTAGTATTCCACTTTCCAGCGGTTATCCCAATTCCATACCTTGACACAGAGTTCGTCTTCATGGCCGGGTACTGTACCCACGGGATAGTAACGGAACTGATAGTCACGGTCATGTCCTAATGACTTGAAATAATTTGCAATTCCGTTCTTGCCGGATTCGAATACTTGGTAGCCAATAGGGGTACCGTCTTTGCTATAGATGCCGTCCCATAACCACCACGCGCCTCCGATGGAGGCGATATTGTACTCACGAATGTTGTTTCTGATTTGTGTGTTGCATTGTACATGGGTGTGACCACTGAGAATATCTACCTTATAACCCTCGAAAAGGTCGAGTAACTCGGCTACGCGTCCCAACTTGTAGTTCTCGTTATAGAAGTATGCCGGAGCATGCATGCAAACAAACAGATGAGCCTTTGGGGACGTACTGCAGATAGCTCTTCACCCAATTGAGCTGCTGATCATTGAGCCCCACCTCATACTTCTTGTTTCCTTTATAAAGGATATTGTCCAAAACGATATAATAGTCTTTTCCAGCATTGAACGCATAGTAAGTGGGTCCAAAGAAATGCCGATAAAGATGTGCACTGGCATCATCGTCGCTCACCTCCTTGTCGTGGTCGTGGTTGCCGATAACCGGATAGATGGGAATTTGGATCTTTGCTATCTCTTGCTTGATGTGGGGAAACATTTCCAGGTTATCCCATAAGATGTCGCCCAAGAAGATGGCGAAAGCAGGAATATTCTGGCTCATATATTCAAAGCCACTTGCTTGAGGTCGGGGAAAGCTTCCGTTTCAAGCCGATGGAATGCGTTTTCTCCGCGCGGTTGTGTATCGGCTGCTGCCATCATGGCGTATTTGCTCCTACTGTTCCCCAGCGATGGAGCTGGAAATCGTGGCTGTTCTCGTTCAGAGTCTTATAGAAGACGGGAGTACCCCCGTTGCAAGGAGCCATATAGCCTGAAGGTGTCACTACATAGATAAAGTGGGCCTTCTCATCAGCATCAATCATATAGCTTCCGTCTTCACTGGTAAGAGCGAATGCGGTGCCATCGGTTACTACAACTTTGGCCAGCCCCTTGCCGTCGGCCATGACTTTGCCTTTAATCTCTTTAGCTTCTGCCCCTATTGCCATAAGCAGCAATGCGGCGTAAAAAATGTTCTTTTTGTTCATTGCTTTTCTCTTTCAATTATTTGTTGTTTGAATTGAGAGCAAAAATAGGTGAGTGAAATTACTTCGTCGTTTCTATGGGGTTACGTTCAAGTTACATATGTCGGGCTCTCATCCGGTGTCATATCAAAATCACAGAAGTGACACAAGTCTGTAATACAGCATCCATTCTTTTGCAGCCGAAATTAAAATCATCATAGAAACTAATGAAAACAAGAATGATTAAATCCTTTGTGTGTGTCTGTGGGCTGCTTGTTTCGTTGAATGTAGTCGCAGCTTCACTGAAACCCGTCAAAGGTAAAGTGGTGGACCGGTTCAATAATCCACTTCCCGGTGCTACAATTCAAGTGACCCATTCTCCCGAGAAAACCATTACCGATGTGGACGGCAACTTCAATTTTGAAACCATCGAAGACGCGGAACTCATCGTATCCTACATCGGCTTCCGTACCTCAAGCTGAAGACTGCAGGGGAGAACTTCATTCATGTGGTACTGGATGAAGACTCACAATTGCTTAACGACGTGGTAGTGGTAGGTTATAGCACTAACAAGAAGGTTAATCTGTCAGGCTCGGTTTCTTCGCTTAACAGCGAGAAGCTTGCAAACCGTCGAGTATCAAACGTATCTTCGGCTCTGCAAGGCATGGCTGCAGGTGTAACTGTCACTACACAGAGCGGTGAGCCAGGCGGCAATGGCGGTCATATACGTATACGTGGTATCGGAACCTTCGGTGGTGATAGTGCCGCCCCGTTGGTGTTGGTCGATGGCGTAGAAGGAACCATAGATGAAGTGGATCCTAACATCATCGAGTCAGTGTCCGTCTTGAAAGATGCTGCATCTGCATCCATCTATGGTTCACGTGCTGCCAATGGTGTCATTCTGGTGACTACCAAACGGGGTGGCAGTCAAGACAAGTTCAGCATATCCTATAAAGGATATTTTGGATTCCAAGGCGCAACGATGCTTCCTCAAAAAGTGGATGCATTGGAATATATGCAATTGGAAAATGTGGCAGCAGGTAACGACGGATCCGACCTGCCTATAGTGATGAATATATAAGGGAATATGTGGCTGGCATGGCTACTGACCCGGACATCTATCCTAATACAGACTGGCAGGACTTGATTCTTACAGAAAACGGATTCAACCATGGGCATACGCTTACTCTGACTTCTTCATCAGAACGTATCAAGACACTTACTTCTATAGGGTATCTGGACCAGACGGGTATAGTGGTCAATTCCTCTTACCGTAAAATCTCTGTACGCAACAATATGGACATCAAGCTTAGCGACCGTCTGGACATGAAGTTTGACATACAAGTAAGCAATGCCAATAAAAATAGTTCTCCCTACGAAGGACATGCCTTCAATTATATGAACACCCGAACCCCGAACATTGTCAATCAATTTACTACTGGTCTTTATAATGGGGCAAATGGTCTGATGGGCAATAACCCCGTGCTGTTGTTGCGTGAAGGCGGTATTGTGAAAAACAATGTTATCCGTGCTACCATGGCGATGGCTCTGACCTATAAGATTCTCGATGGATGGAATGTGTCAGTTCAAGCCACTCCACGTTATATCACCAAGAATAACCATAACTATAAGAATTCTGTCACCACGTATGGTGACCCGGAAGGTACTACCAGCTTCAAGAGCGGCGAAACCTACAACTCGCTTACAGAATCGGCCTACCGTTACTTCTACTGGAACACACAGGCACTGACCAACTATGAGAAACAGCTGGATGACCACTACTTCAAAGTAATGGCAGGTATGGAGTGTCAGACCTATACAGAAAAGACTCTTTCTGCCTATCGTCAAGTATTCAACTTCCCTCAATATGACCAAATTGATGCCGGTAACATTGAGAACATGAACAATGGAGGAGGGGAGTACCAATGGGCCATCAACTCCTTCTTTGGCCGCTTGAATTACAACTACAAGGAACGCTACCTTGTGGAGGCCAATATCCGTACCGACGGTTCTTCCAGATTTGCAGAGGGTAACCGATATGGCGTGTTCCCTTCATTCTCTGCAGCATGGCGCATCAGCGAGGAACCCTTTATGGAATCTATACGCGATAGAGTGGATAATCTGAAATTACGTGCCTCTTGGGGCAAACTGGGCAACCAGAATATCGGAAGTTCCTATTATCCCACTACTCAGCAACTCTCTACGGGCTCTATATCTATGGGAGGTAATCTTTACACGACCTCTGCTGTTACCTCGCTCTCCAATAGGACCTTACATGGGAGACTTCTACCATGACTGACTTAGGCATAGATCTTTCACTGTTCGGCTGTATCAACATCACTGCCGACTGGTATAGGAAGATAACGGATGGTATCCTGATGAAGCTGGACATCCCCAACCACATTGGTATGGGTGCTCCCTTCCAGAATGCCGGCAAGGTAAGAAACCAGGATGGGAGCTAAGCGTAGGCTACAGCAAGAAGCTGACGAGGGACTTTTCGCTGGATGCCGCCCTTACGCTGAGCGACGTGAAAACACCATCACCGACATGCGGGGCACAAGCAGCACAAGCGGTGATATTCGTAACCAAGAGGGGTCTTCCATTAACTCCATTTACGGATTGATATGCGACGGTTTCATCAATTCACAAGAAGAAGCGGACGAAATCAATGCCAACTGTCCCCAATTCGGTACAACCGTATATCCCGGTGACCTGAAATACCGGAATGTCAGCGGAGACAACAAAATTACTACAGATGACAAGACGATTATCGGAAGTACAGTTCCACGCTATAGTTATAGCTTTAATTTAGGAGTAGGATACAAAGGAATTCGTCTTTCGGCTTTCTTGCAAGGAGTTGGCAAGGCCGACGGTTATCTCAATTCCTACTACGTGATGCCTTGCTATCAGGGAGGAACCTACCGCAAGGAACACCTTGACTATTGGACGGAGCAGAATCATGATGCATCCACGCCTCGCCTCTCCTATAAGAGCAGTAACAACACCTATACATCATCCTTCTGGATGAAGAGTGCCGCTTACCTGCGTCTGAAGAACCTGCAGCTGGGTTACGACCTGCCCTCCAAATGGATGAAAGCCATCGGACTGAAGTCTGCCTACATTTATGCCAATGCTGAGAATCTCTTGACTTTTACTGACTTTTGGGATGGCTATGACCCCGAAGTCAACTATAACGCATCAGCAACAGATGGGGTATCTCTGGGTGCGGCAAACAATTATCCCCAGACGAAAGCCTTCACTTTTGGCGTTGACATCAAATTCTGATTAGTCGGAATAGGGAAACCGTCTGTATTCAAGAAGACATAAAAAGAAAAAATGATATGAAACGAAACAATATTTATACAGCACTCCTTTCGCTGTCTCTATTAGGCCTCGGTGCTTGTTCACTCGACCTTGAACCACTCACTTCACCGTCTTCTGCCTCTTATCCTTCGAGTATGGAAGAGGCGAATTTCGGTTTGAACGCTGTTTACTCATCTCTGACAGCTTATAGTGCCAGCACCACCACCTGGTGGAAGGTGACAGACAATATTACAGATATTGGTGCTACACGTGTCAACACGGCTATGTATACGGAATTAATCACCTCCGGAGCTTCTGCTGAAAACGCGGTGGCAAACAAGCTTTATAATTGCGTGTATAAGACCGTGGCACGTATCAACAGCTTCTCGATGCGCTGGATAATCTGCATGGCACAGCCTCTGATACGGATATAGAGAGTATACGGGCAGAGCTGCTGTGCATACGGGCATTCTGTTATGATCAAGCTTGCCAGCACTATGGAGACTTGCCGTATGTGGTCCACACAGCGGGTATAAATGACAGCCAGACCCCACGTACACCGAGAGAGACCATTGTAGAGAATCTGCTTTCGGATCTTAGCGACGAGTGTTTGGCTAACCTTCCACTCCGCCATAAAGCAGAAAGCTATGGCAGTGCACGCATCGGACGGGTAGCAGCGTATGCGTTACGTGCCCGTATTGCCTTGAATTGGAAAAAGTATGACTTGGCTGCCAGTTCGGCCAAACAAGCCTTGAATTTGGCTAAGGAGGCAGGCTTTGAATTGGAATCCATCAATACACAGTATTGTGGAGAAAGTCATGAGGCAGGAGAGCCAACCGGTCAGACGGCTCTGTTTGGTTATGACGGTGAGGCAAGCAATGAGTGGCTCTGGTCCGTGCAGTATGATGCGGTAATATCCAGTAATAAAACCAAGGAGGCATATTACATGGCTCCACGTACACTGGAGGATGCGCCTATTTTGGTCCTACACAAACATTTGTTGATATGTTTCAATGCAAGGATGGCAAATCGATTACGGAATCTTCTCTGTATGACTGGCAGAACCCTTGGCAAAACCGGGACCCTCGTCTGGATCTTTTCTGTTTGCGACCTGGTTCACGCATATTCAATCTGGAATTCCAGACTTCCACTACCAGTAAAAAGATTCACGACTATAGCACGGGCAAGGACGTGACAAACATGGAGTCACAGGGTACCAAGGGCGTATACGGTGCCAATGGCACTAAAGGTCCTGCTGGATATCTCTGGAGGAAATATTTGGATATAGCCGAGTTGGAAAGAGCTGCAATCTCCAACCATGAAACCAGTGATCTTAATTGCGGCTTGATGCGTTTAGCAGAGGTTTATCTAATAGAGGCAGAAGCCAATATTGAAATGGCTGATGGCAATCTGGAGTTAGCACGAACGGACATCAATATAATTCGTAATCGTGTAGGAATGCCCGATGTGGTAGTTACTTCGCAGAGCGGACTCCGAAAGGCATTACGTTACGAACGTACTGTTGAACTTTGTAATGAAGGTTTTCGTTGGTTTGATCTCCGTCGTTGGGGTATGGCTTCTACAGTGATGACAGGTAAGATTTATGCTCCCAATCAAAAAGGGCTTATGTCCAATGCCAAGCCTTCATTTGATGACAACTGGCATCCGGCATATTCAGAAGGTAGTTCTTGGGATGGGAAGGCACTGAATCTCCGTGTGTATAACACGATGAAGTATATCGAAGGAAAGGATGAACTTTGGCCGCTTCCCCAAAGTGAGATTGATACAAACAGTGCCATTATAGAAAACAATCCAGGATACTAATCGTGTAAGGTTATTGGTATCTGACGGAAAGGATTTGTTTTTCAAGATATAATAAAAGAGTCGGAATGTGCGAATCATTCCGGCTCTTTTATGAAAGGTTTCGGTTATTGTTGTTAGGAATAAGATTTCTTACTTTAAGAGAGAGTTTATCAATTACATGTTAGGGTTGTCCATGATTACTGTCATCTCGGGAACCAGTATGTATTCGCCTTTCTTGCTGTTCCATTTATAGTACGTGGTAGTCACCGTCTTGCCTGGTATGCATAGCGGATGCACATGTCGTTGCCCCATGTATTCTTGGTGCTGTTCCATTTCAGGGCTTCGCTTTCTGTCATGCGGTTCTGGTCGTCGTACTTATAATTGTACTTCATATAGTTGGCGAGCGTGTTTCCGTCCATCTTGTATACGGTCTCTGCCACCTTCATGCCATTTACTTCTTCCGAATTGTAAATGAGGTTGCTCTTATTGTCGGCTGAGGCATTTAATCCGCAAACTAAGAGAAGTACTGAAACAATCACTGTTTTTAAAGATACTTTTGCTTTCATGGTTTTATGTATTTTTTAGTTTAACTTTCTATTTTCTATCAATATGTCATTGATTTCGCTGCAAAGGTACGTATTAAATTGACATAAATATAAATATCGGATTAAATTTTATCAATATGTCAGTAGTGGGGGCTTCGGTATGCTTTCTTTTTGGCAAGATTGGTGAATAAAAAATATCCGGCAGCGCGGTTGCCGGATATTCTGATGAGCAAACTGTATTTTGAAAGGATTGCTTCTGTTGCTTTCTGATTGTAAGTTAAATAAAGTTATTGGGTGGTTTAGTGTGCCTGCAACCAGTTGTTTCCCCACCCACAATCGGCTTTCAGGGGTACGAGCATGCGATATGCCTGCTCCATCTCTTCGATTACGATTTTCTGTACAAGTTCCTTTTCAGCCTCTGGAACGCTGAAATTTAGTTCGTCATGGACCTGCAAAATCATCTTTGCTTTCAGATTGTAAGCTTGGAAGCGCTGATAGATGTGTGCCATCGCTACTTTTATGATGTCGGCGGCACTTCCCTGGATGGGGGCGTTGATGGCATTCCGTTCGGCATAGCCCCGTACCACCCCGTTTCTTGAGTTGATGTCCGGCAGGAAGCGCTTGCGGTGGAAGATGGTTTCCACGTAACCTTGCTCGCGTGCCACCCGGATGCTTTTGTCCATATACTCCTTCACTTGCGGGTAGGTTTCAAAGTAGCCGTCTATCAGCTCTTTGGCTTCTTGGCGGGAAACGCCCATGCGTTCGGCAAGCCCGAAGACGGAGATGCCGTAGATGATGCCGAAGTTTGCCGTTTTTGCCTTGCGGCGCATGTCGGCGGTTACGTCGTTTATGTCTATCTTATATATCTTGGCAGCGGTGGCGGCGTGGATGTCGTGTCCGCTGAGGAAGGCGTCTATCATGTTCTTATCTTCGCTGAGGTGTGCCATGATGCGCAGCTCTATCTGCGAGTAGTCGGCAGAGAAGAACTCGCAGCCGGTGTCGGGGATGAACGCCTTGCGGATTTCCTTTCCGTCTTCGTCGCGGATGGGGATGTTCTGCAGGTTGGGATTGCTGGAGCTGAGGCGTCCGGTAGCGGTCACCGCCTGGTTGAAGGAGGTGTGGATGCGTCCCGTGCGCGGGTTGATGAGCTGGGGTAGGGCATCTATATAGGTGCTCAGCAGCTTCTTCAGTCCACGGTATTCCAGTATCTTTCCGATGATGTCGTGCTTGCTGCGGTAGCTCTGCAGCACCTCTTCGGAAGTGACGTATTGTCCGGTCTTGGTCTTTTTGGCCTTCTCCACGATTTTCAGCTTGTCGAAGAGCACTTCGCCTACCTGCTTGGCGGAGCTGATGTTGAATGTTTCGCCAGCCATCTCGTAGATTTCCTTCTCAATCTCCTGCAGACGGACGGTGAAGTGTTGGGACGATTGCTTCAAGGCTTCCGTGTCGAGCAGCACTCCGTTGCTCTCTATATTGACAAGTACGGGCACGAGCGGCATTTCTATTTCGTAGACAGATGTTCGGCACCTTGCTCCTTCAGTTCCTTTTCCAGCACGTTTTTCAGTTTGAGGGTGACGTCCGCATCCTCGCAGGCATAACGGTAGACATCTTCGGGCGGAAGGTCGCGCATGTTCTTTTGGTTTTTGCCTCGCGCTCCAATTAGCTCATCGATGTGGATGGTCTGGTAGTGCAGGTAGATTTCCGCCAGATAGTCCATGTTGTGTCGCAGTTCGGGTTGAAGCACGTAGTGGGCAAGCATGGTGTCGAAAAGTTTGCCTTTCACCTGGACGCCGTAATTTTGGAGGATAATCATATCGTACTTGATATTTTGTCCCACCTTCATGGATTTCTCGTTTTCGAAGAGGGGACGGAATTCGTTTACAATTTTTAAGACTTCCTCTCGTTCGGCGGGAACGGGTACGTAGTATGCACGGTTTTCGGCATCGCTGAAGCTCATTCCTACAAGTTCGGCGTCCATTGGCTCGGTTCCGGTAGTCTCGGTATCTATTGAGAGAATTTCGCTTGTAAGTAACTTTTGAATAATTTCTGCTCTTTTATATTCTGTATCAATGAGTTGATAGTCTACATCGAGCATTTCTAACCGCGTCAGATTTGAATTTTCAGAAACGCCCGTCCCCTCGCCCGCAAAATTTGCAAACAAATCGCCTTGAATCGGGGCGCTGTTTTCGGGAGTGGAGGTTTGCGGCTGGGCAAACAGCGTTCCGGCAAAGAGGTCGGGTGCCGGAGAGGTTGGGGTGGGGGAGGAAGAGTTGCCGTTTCCTTTTTTGAGTACCCGGTCGATGAGTGTGCGGAATTCCAGTTCCTCGAAAATCTTGCGGAGTTCTTCTTCGTTCGGTTCTTCGCGGACGAGCGAATTCATATCGAGCCGGATGGGGACATCTGTTTTGATGGTGGCAAGGAATTTGGAGAAGGTAATCATCTCGCGGTTGGTTTCCACTTTCGTTTTCAGTGCGCCTTTCAGCTGGTCGGTATGTTCCAGCAGGTTTTCGATACTGCCGAATTCGGCAATCAGTTTCTGTGCGGTTTTCTCGCCCACACCCGGACAGCCGGGGATGTTGTCGGAAGCATCGCCCATCAGTCCCAGCATGTCAATGACCTGCTCGGTGGTCTGTATGTTGAACTTCGTCTTCACTTCTTCGGTACCCATCACTTCGAATCCACCAGTGTGCTTGGGGCGGTACATAAAGACGCGGTCCGATACCAGCTGGCCGTAGTCTTTATCGGGCGTCATCATATAGGTGGTGATGCCTTGCCGCCCGGCTTCGGTGGCAAGGGTGCCTATCACGTCGTCTGCCTCGTAGCCTGCCACCTCGAGGATGGGGATGCGGTAGGCGCGGATGACGTCCTTTATAATAGGTACGGAAAGGCGGATGGCCTCGGGTGTCTCTTCGCGCTGTGCCTTGTATTGCTCGTAGGCCTCGTGGCGGAAGGTAGGGCCCGACGGGTCGAAGGCTACTCCTATGTGTGTGGGATTCTCTTTTTTGAGCACTTCTTCCAGGGTGTTTACAAAGCCCAGAATGGCCGAAGTGTTGAATCCTTTTGAATTGATTCTCGGGTTCTTGATGAACGCGTAATAGGCTCGATATATCAGTGCATAGGCATCGAGCAAAAACAGTTTATCGATTGAATTCATACATTTAATCCTTTTTTTCATGGTAAAAGTACAAAAAAATACCGTATTAACCGTTTTATTACTATTTTTGTAGGCAAATAGCGATGCATGGACAACTCATCATTGATAAAATCTCCGATTTCTGAGGAACTGGAGGACTTCAAGAAACTTTTTGAAAGTACCCTTTCCAGTTCCAACCTTTTGCTGAACAGCGTGATTGCGCATATCCGGCAGAAGAACGGGAAGATGATGCGCCCCATTCTGGTGCTTCTGGCTGCGAAGCTTTTCGGTAAAGTATGTCCTGCAACCCTGCATGCTGCGGTTGCACTGGAACTTCTCCATAATGCAAGCCTTGTACACGATGATGTAGTGGATGAAAGTACTGAACGCCGTGGACAACTCTCCGTTAATGCCATTTTCAATAATAAGGTAGCCGTGCTGGCAGGCGATTATCTGCTTGCGACAGCGTTGGTGCAAGTGGGCATAACCCGTAATCATGACATCATTGACATTGTCTCCTGCCTGGGGCAGGATTTGGCAGATGGTGAACTTCTGCAGCTTTCCAACGTCAGTAATCTTCATTTCTCCGAGGAAGTCTATTTCGACGTTATCCGCAAGAAGACGGCCGTGCTCTTTGCAGCTTGTACGAAGGCGGGCGCTCTCTCGGTGGGGGCTAGCGATGAAAAGGCGGAATCTGCGCGTCTGTTCGGTGAATATATCGGGCTTTGTTTTCAGATAAAGGATGATATTTTCGATTACTCCGAGAGCAAGGAAATAGGCAAACCTACCGGAAATGATATGGTGGAGGGGAAGTTGACTCTACCTGCGCTTCATGTGCTCAATACCGTGAAGGATAAAACAGCGGAAGAAATTGCCGTAAAGATAAAGAATGGGGAGCAACGCCTGGCGAAATAGCCCATTTAATCGAATTTACCAAGCAGAATGGTGGTATAGAGTATGCTTCGCAAGTGATGTATGACTATAAGGAAAAGGCTCTTTCTTTGCTGGCTTCTTTGCCCGACACGGAGGTAAAAGCAGCGCTAGCCGGGTATCTGGACTATGTGGTGGAACGGGAAAAATGACGGAACTGTTTCCGGTTGATAATATGAAAAAGCCTGATGGAACCCACTCCATCAGGCTTTATTTATAGGTAAATGCAGCTTCCTCTTAAAAGAATTTCATTTCCTCGCCCTTGATTTCCGAAAGCAGCAGGTTGGCAAGACGACTGGTTCCCAGACGGAACAGCTCGTTGTTCAGCCATTCTTCGCCGAGCACTTCCTTGACGATGGTGTAATAAATCAGTGCATCGTTCACGCAGTTGATTCCTCCTGCGGGCTTAAAGCCTACCTTGATACCCGTCAGCTCGTGATATTCCTTGATGGCCTGGCACATAACCAGGGCGCCTCCGGCGTGGCGGCAGGCTGCTGCTTGCCGGTGGAAGTCTTGATGAAATCGGCACCCGAATACATGGAAAGGATGGATGCTTTTTTGATGTTCGAAGCCGTCTTCAAAGCTCCGGTTTCGAGGATTACCTTCATGTGGTGCTCTTTGCAGGTTGCTTTGAGTTCTTGTATCTCCTCGCACATGCCTTCATAGTCTCCAGCCAGGAACTTGCCCACCGAAATAACGATGTCTATTTCATCGGCGCCTTCCATCAGTGCCATGGCAGTTTCTGCCACTTTCACTTCAATGAAAGTCTGGGAGGAGGGGAAACCTGCTGATACACAAGCTATTTTTACATCCTCCACTTCCAGCGTGTCTTTTACGACTTCTGCAAAATTGGGGTATACACAGATGGCTGCCACATTCTTTAGGTCGGGGAACTCTTCGTCGAATTTATTCACTTTCTGGGTGAATTTCATGACGCTTTCATCGCTGTCTTCACTCTTCAGGGTGGTAAGGTCGATGCAGTTGAACAGGAATTTCTTTACCTCCGGTGTATTGTTTGCCGGTACCTTCTCTGCAATGATTCTGGCAGCTTGTGCAGCTATTTCTGCATCATCCAGTTGGGTGTTGTACTTAGCCAGGGCGGCGTCATACTTACTCTGGGTAGGCTCATTCTTCTCCATGGTCTTTCAATTTAGGATTATTGATATGTCTTGTCTGGTCACGTCTGGTTTTCTTCTCGAAGTTGCGGCGGAAAGCCTCTGTTAGGTTCACTCCGGTCTGGTTTGCAATACAGAGAAGTACCCAGAGAATATCTGCCATTTCATCGTCGAGGTTGTCTTTTTCTCCTTCTTTGAAGGACTGGTCTCCATACTTGCGGGCCATGACGCGGGCCATTTCGCCCACTTCTTCGGTCAGTATGGCCATGTTGGTGAGTTCGCTGAAATAGCGTACTCCGTATTCCTTTATCCAGGAATCCACTTGTTTCTGTGCTTCTTCTAACGTCATTATTCCTTGTTTTTTGTATCCATACAGATGGTTACGGGACCATCGTTCATTAGTTCTACTTTCATATCGGCACCAAATTCGCCGGTACCTATTTCTTTACCTAATGCTAAACTCAGTTCCCGGCAGAATTGTTCGTACAGCGGGACGGATATTTCCGGTCGTGCTGCCCGTATGTAGGAAGGGCGGTTACCTTTCTTGGTGGAGGCGTGTAGGGTGAACTGGCTGATAACCAGTATTTCGCCGCCTGCCTCAAGAATGGATTTGTTCATCACGCCGTTTTCGTCATCGAAAATGCGCAGGTTGACTATCTTCTTGCAAAGCCAGTCAATATCTTCTTTTCCATCGGATTCTTCGATGCCTACGAGTATCATGAGGCCTTTTCCAATGGAGGCTTTGCAGGTTCCGTTGATGGTGACGGAAGCGTGTCCGGCACGTTGTATCACTACTCTCATGTTGTTCTTGTCTTTTTGAGGGAACAAAGTTACGAATTAATTCGTTGTGTGCATGGCTTTGCAGGCTGATTTATCAGTCATTATTTCTCTGAGAAATAGGTCTGGATGATTTTGGCTTTCGCTTCTCCCACCACGGCGGCAAGCTCCTCGGCAGATGCTTCGCGGATACGCTTCACGCTTTTGAACTCCTTGAGCAACGCGCTTTTCGTCTTTTCACCGATGCCTTTTATCTCGTCCAGTGCGGAGGCAATCTGCCGTTTGCTGCGCTTGTCGCGGTGGAAGGTAATGGCGAAGCGGTGCACTTCATCTTGAATCTGCGTCAGCAGTCGGAAGAGGGGGGTGTTCTGTTTCAATCCGATGGTCTGGGGAGGGTAGCCATACAGCAGCTCGGAAGTGCGGTGTTTGCCATCTTTGGCAAGTCCTGCGATGGGGATGTTCAGGCCAAGCTCGTCTATCACCTCTTTTACGGCGCTCATTTGCCCTTTTCCACCGTCGGTGATAAGAAGGTCGGGCAGGGGTGCTTTCTCTTCTATAGCGCGCTGATAGCGTCGTTTTACGACTTCTTTCATGGAGGCATAGTCGTCCGGTCCCTCTACGGTCTTGATATTGTACTTGCGGTAATCCTTCTTGGAAGGTTTCCCCTTGACGAAGACCACGCACCCGGCCACGGGGTCGGAACCTTGGATGTTGGAGTTGTCGAAACATTCTATCTGCATGGGCAGGCGGTCCAGGTGCAGCTCTTGCTGTATCTCTTTCAGCAGGCGCACGGTCCGTTGCTCCGGATTCAGCTTTTCGGCTTGTTTCAGGCGGTCGGCTTTGTACTGCTTCACGTTGAGGATGGAGAGTTCCAGCAGCTTCTTTTTGTCTCCCCGTTGCGATGGTAAAGACGACATCTTTCAGCTCCATATCCAGCTCAAAAGGCACGATGATTTCGCGAGAAAGGCTCTTGTATCTTTCCCGCATTTCGATGATGCCGAGAGAGAGCAGTTCTTCTTTGCTCTCATTCAATCGTTTCTTGTATTCAAAGGTGAAAGCCTGGTTGATGGCACCGTTCGTAATGTGCAGGTAGTTGACGAAAGCGGACTTTTCATCGCTGTCTTCTTCGATGGAGAACACGTCGATATTGTGCAGCACGTTGCTTACCACTTCCGATTTTGCCCGGTAGTTTTCCAGCAGCAGGTATTTTTCCTTTATCTTCTGTGCTTCTTCAAACTTCATTTCGGCTGCCAGTTCCTGCATTTGCTGGAAAAGCATCCGTTCTATCTCCTGGGTATTCCCTTTGAGTATTTCCTTGATTTCAGCGATGTTTTTCAGATACTCTTCCTGGCTTTGCTTCCCGATGCAAGGTCCTGCACAGTTCTTGATGTGGTATTCCAGGCAGACATTGAACTTCCCGGCACGTATATTCTCCGGAGAGAGGTTCAGGTGGCATGTACGCAAAGGGTATAGATGCTTGATGAGGTCGAGTAATGCGTACATGGAAGGTATATGCTGTAAGGGCCATAATAGGAGGAACCGTTACGGATTATCTTCCGGGTTCTGAATACACGTGGAAAGTATTCGTTCTGCACGCAGATGCTGGGATACGTCTTGTCGTCTTTCAACAGTACGTTGTAGCGAGGCTTGTATTTCTTGATAAGATTGTTTTCCAGCAATAGCGCGTCTTCTTCCGTATTCACCACGATATATCGGATATCTGCAATCTTGCTGACCAGCACCCTCGTCTTTCCCGGTTCGTGCTCCCGGTTGAAGTAGGAAGACACTCTTCGCTTCAGATTCTTTGCCTTTCCTACATATATAATAGTCCCTTCGGTATTCAGATATTGGTAAATACCGGGACTTTCGGGAAGGTTGGATACAATCCCTTTGAGGTAGTCGTTAGTTCTGAGTTCTTCCATAATACCGACGTTTCACCACAGATTACACAGATTAGCGCAGATTTCTCTTTGATAAAACTGTGTTTTGTGGTGGATAAATAATCTGTGTTAATCTGTGTAATCTGTGGTGAAATATGAAATGGCTAAAGCGACAGCACAGCCTCCACTTCCACATCATCTCCAAACACATCCTTGCCATGAAGCTCTTTCAGCTCGATGATGAAGTTTACATACACTTTCTTGGGGTTCATCTGTTTCACCAGTTTGCAGGCGGCTTCCATTGTTCCACCGGTTGCCAGCAAGTCGTCGTGTAGCAATACTACATCGTCTTCATTGATGCATCCTTGTGCATCTGCACGGTGTCTTTGCCATATTCTTTATCATAGCTTTCTTCAATGGTTTCTGCAGGAAGCTTTCCCGGCTTGCGGATAGGTACGAAGCCTGCCCCCAGTCTGGTGGCGAGAATGGGGCCCATAATGAATCCTCTTGATTCTATACCCACTACTTTGGTGATGCCTTTGTCTTTATACATCTCGTATAGTGTGTCCGAGAGTTCCTGCAAGGCGGTAGGCTCCTTGAACAAGGTAGTTACATCGTAGAATAGAATTCCCGGGATGGGGAAGTCGGGTATTTCTCGGATGCTTTTGGTAAGAGTTTCTTTGCTCATAATCAGTTTATTTAATACGTTTATTGAATTCTTTGTTTCACGTGGAACTTTGCGCTCTATCGTCCGCAAAGTACCAGTAGCACGTTGATGTCGCTTGGAGATACTCCCGGAATCCGACTCGCTTGGGCTATTGTTTCCGGATCTATCTTCATCAGCTTCTGTCTGGCTTCGGTAGAAAGGGATTGAATGGAATTATAGTCAAACTTGCCTTTTATCTTGATGCTTTCCAATCTTGCCAATTTATCCGCAATAATCCGTTCGCGTCCGATGTATCCCTCGTACTTGATGAGTATTTCTGCAGCTTCTACAATTTCTTCCTTTCTATCGGATATTTTATCCAGTTCTCGTTTAAAGGCACTGACGTGTTCGGCAATGTTCTCAATCGTTATCTGCGGACGGTTTATCAAATCTATCAATTTGCATCCTTGGCGCAGTGGAGTTGTGCCGAGCTGCTCCAATACCGGATTGATTAATGCCGGTTTCATCGAGTAATTCCGCGCGAAGTATATAATCCGGTTCACGGCTTCACGTTTTTCTGTCAGCAGCTTGTACCGCTCTTCCTTGGCGAGTCCCAGCTTCCAGCTTTTTCCGTGAGTCGCATGTCCGCATCATCCATACGGAGCAGGATGCGATATTCGGCACGGGAAGTAAACATACGGTAAGGCTCGTCCACACCTTTTGTTACCAAGTCATCGATTAAAACGCCGATATATGCTTCATCCCTTGCAAGGGTGAACGGTTCTCCGCCGTGGCAATTGATGTGGGCGTTGATACCTGCCATGATTCCTTGTCCAGCTGCTTCCTCGTAACCGGTTGTTCCGTTTACTTGTCCGGCAAAGAACAGATTCTTTATATTCTTCGTTTCCAGCGTATGTTTCAGTTGGGTGGGGTCAAAGAAGTCGTATTCGATGGCATAGCCCGGGCGGTAGATGACGAGGTCTCTGAACGCCGGTATCTTTTTCAATGCTGCAATCTGGATGTTCATGGGCAATGAAGAAGAGAATCCATTCAAGTAGAGCTCTTGGGTTGTTTCCCCTTCGGCTCCAGGAAAAGCTGGTGCTGCGGTTTGTCGGGGAAAGTCACAATCTTGGTTTCTATACTGGGGCAATAACGTGGCCGATACTTTGGATTTGTCCGTTGAAAAGGGGAGAATCCGGCAGACCTTCCTGCAGGATGCGGTGTGCTTCTTCGTTGGTGAAGCAGGTCCAGCAAGGGAGCTGTTTCAAATGGCGTACATGAGTGTCCATGAACGAGAACTTGTGGAAGTCACATTCTCCGTCTTGGATTTCCATATCCTCATAATGCACGCTGCGTCCATCTATGCGTACGGGGGTTCCCGTCTTCATGCGTCCAAAGGTGATGCCATGCTTTGCGATGGATTCGGTTAATTGGTAGGATGCAGGTTCTGCCATACGTCCGCCTGGAAGCATGGTACGTCCCACGTGCATCAGTCCATTGAGGAAAGTTCCTGCGGTGAGTACTACACATTTGGCATGGAACGTTACTCCCCATAATGTGACTACTCCCGTAATCTCACCGTTTTCAACGAGGATTTCCTGCACGGTATCCTGCCAGATATGCAGGTTGGGGATATTTTCCAGTATCTCTCTCCATGCCCAGATGAATTTGTTGCGGTCGCACTGCGCGCGCGGACTCCACATAGCGGGACCTTTGGAACGGTTCAGTATACGGAACTGTATGGCTGTCTGGTCTGTCACCAATCCCATATATCCTCCCAAGGCGTCTATTTCGCGTACTATCTGTCCTTTGGCGATGCTCCCACTGCCGGGTTACAACTCATCTGTCCGATTTTGTTCATATCCATTGTGATAAGACAAGTCTTCGAACCCAGGTTTGCAGCAGCGGCAGCGGCTTCGCATCCTGCGTGTCCGGCGCCGATTACAATAACGTCATACTTAAACTCCATTCGTTCAGTGTATTTTAAAACTGTGCAAAGTTACGAAAAAAGTTGTATGCCGGGACGTGTCATATCTTAAAATCCGGATATATCTTCTTTGGCATTGCTTATATTTCCGTATCCAGTATCATACTTATTGCTTGGAATGCTTAGGCTATAGACATATTGCTTGTGTTTAGCTTAAAATACAATCAAAATGAAGCTTTTTGAATACTATTGCTTTTCTTTTTGAAAAAGATACATACCTTTGCAGCGTTTGGATATTAAAAAGTGTTTTGATTGACTAATTTTAAGGAAGAGAAGCATGAGAAAGAAATTCTTCTTGTTAATCATTGTCTGCCTGGTTATGGGGGCGGGAGTGATGGCTCAGACGTCTACGGTCTCGGGAACAGTATTTGCCGAGGACAACAATGAGCCGATTATTGGGGCATCGGTATTGGTGAAGGGTACAACGCTGGGGGCTGTGACCGATATCGAAGGTAAATTTACAATCTTGAATGTGCCGGGCACGGCAAAGACAGTGATTGTCTCTTTTGTAGGTATGCAGAAAGTAGAAGCTGCCATAAAGCCTGCTATGAAGGTGGTGCTGAAATCGGATTCGGAACTGCTGGATGAAGTGATGGTGGTGGCTTACGGCACGGCCAAAAAGAGCAGCTATGCAGGTTCGGCTTCTTTAGTGAAAGCGGATGCGCTGAAAGACATTCCGACGACCAGCTTTGAAAACGCGTTGAACGGTAAAGTGGCGGGCTTGCAACTGACGAATAATTCCGGCCAGGCGGGTTCCGCACCGGCCATCCGCATCCGTGGCATAGGTTCTATGAATGCCGGGAATGAACCGTTGTATGTAGTGGACGGTGTTCCGGTCTCTTCGGGCAATACGGGGCAGATGAGCGGTGAGCTCTATTCTACCAACAACATCATGAATACGTTGAACCCGGAAGACATCGAATCTATTTCTGTATTGAAAGATGCGGCGGCCAGTTCGCTTTATGGGTCGCGTGCGGCAAACGGCGTCATTCTGATTACTACCAAAAAAGGACAGATTGGCAAGCCGGTGGTGACGCTGAAAGCCGAAGTGGGCTTCACGCCCTGCTGGGCAACGGACAACTATGAAACGGCCAGCGTGCAGGAGAATGTGAATATGCTCTACACCGTATTTCACGATGCCCGTACAAGCGGTAAGGGCGAAACGGACGAAAAGGCGGCAGCCTATGCCATAGGCCAGTTGAACAGCCGTTTCAACAAACATGGCTACCAATTTACCACAAATGGTACGGGAGCTTACGAGAACGTCAATATCCTTGAGTACGACAATTCCGGGCGTGGAGGCAAATACTACGATTGGGACAAGGCATATTTCCGTACCGCCATTTATCAGACCTACGATATGTCCGTCAGTGGTGCTACGCAGAATACCAACTATTACACTTCCCTTTCCTATACCCAGGACGAGGGACGTTTGAAGATGAACAGCTTCGACCGTGTTTCCGGTCGCTTGAACCTCACCCAGAAGGTGGGGAAATTCCTTGAACTGACCACCAATGCCAGCCTGGCGCGTACCAAAAAAAGCGGTTATAATGATACACGCAACACGGGCAGCAATTACTTCATGCAGACCCGTAACTTGCTGTGGGGACTCTACTGGCCCACTGACTACAAGACCGGCGAGCCCTGGACCGAACGTTACGGTAGCTACGCCTACAATGGGCTTTATTATGACAAAGAGTGGGAGAACGGTTCTACCAGTACCAAAATCATGGCTGCGGAGACGCTCACCCTGCATCTGATGCCGGGCCTGGACCTTCGTTCTATCTATCTTACGACAATACTACTGTAAAAGACCATATCTATTACAGTGCCAATCACTATAAAGGCTCGGCAGACAATGGGAATGTCAACGAATACCGTACTACATACGAGAAGATGGTTACCTCCACTACCGCCAATTATACCGGCACCTTCGACAAACACACAGTTGGCACCATGGTGGGTTTCGAAGCGGAGAAGAACAAGACAGACTATGTGCGTGCCACAGGAAGTAATCTTGCGGTCAGCACCATTCATACAGTTTCTACTGCCGGAACGCAGACTTCTGCCGGATATTCCTGGGGAAACTCGATGGTGTCCGTGCTCTCCAAGTTGGATTATAATTACGATGAACGCTACTTCATTTCCGGTTCTTACCGCCGCGACGGTTCTTCCCGGCTCAGCAAGCAGGAACGTTGGGGAAACTTCTGGTCAGTGGCAGGAGCGTGGAACATCATGCGCGAGGGTTTTATGAGCAAATATTCTTTCCTGAGCAACCTGCGTATACGTGCCTCTTATGGTATTAACGGTACGCTGCCTTCGGACAATTACGGCTATATGAGCTTGATGAGCTATACCAGTAAGTACATGGGTAACCCGGGCGGTACAATCACTACCGTCACCAATGACAAGCTATCTTGGGAGACGAGCTACAACACGAATGTGGGTATCGACTTCGGCTTCTTCGGCCAGCGTCTGCGCGGTACGGTGGAATACTTCAACCGTGATTCGAAGAACCTGCTCCAGGATGTTCCCATTTCGATGGTTACGGGATTTTCTTCTACGTTGCGGAACGTAGGATGCATCAATAACCATGGGGTAGAGGTGGAGTTGAGTGGTGACATCATTGATAGTAAAGGATGGTTATGGAGTGCCGGTGTCAACGCAACCTTTCTCCGTTCTGAGGTGAAAGAGTTGTATGGCGGTGCGGACATTATCTGGTACGACCCCACCAGTAGCGACAGCCGTGCGCAATATGTATACCGGGAAGGTCAGTCCACGCTGGCTTTCTATGGATACGAATGGGCAGGTGTGGACAAGACCAACGGCAAGAACGTCTACTATGTAAATGACCCCAAGAATGGCAAGGCCGGAGATTTTGAGTATAACGGGCGCGGAGCTACTTATGACTATAACAATGCCAACTACACCATCATCGGTAATGCCGTTCCCAAAGTGTATGGGGGCATCAATACCTCGGTCTCCTACAAAGGCATAGCCCTTTCGTTGGGCTTTACCTATAAGATAGGAGGAGACTTGTACGATGGAGCCTACATGGATGTGGCCGACGACGGTTATTATTGGGAGCGTATCCGTGCTAAAAGCTACTACAACAACCTTTGGACGCCAGACCATACGAACGGTACAGAGCCCCGTATCGAAGGTGTAGACCTCGATGACCCGCAACAATACAGCAGCCGCCACTTGTTCAATGCCAGTTATCTGCGCTTGAAGAATCTCTCATTGGCCTATACGCTGCCCAAAGCCATGACCTGCAAGGCTTTCATCGAGAATGCCCGCCTTTTCTTCACTGCCAGCAACCTTTGGACAATAGCCAAATACAAGGAGGCAGACCCCGAAGTGAGCGAATACGGCACACGTGTTGGGAAACCCCTATCGGAAAAACGTTTGTCGTTGGCGTTGAATTGAAATTTTAATGAACTGGAGGAACTAACAATGAAAAAGATATATCATTTATTGGCACTTGTGATACTTGGTGCCTTTACATTCACTTCGTGTGACGATTTTCTGGATATGCAGCCCACCAACTCCGGAAATGCAGAAGGTGCTGTCGGTACGGTAGCCGATGCGCAGGTGGTTATCAACGGTGTGATGAGTGCGATGACCTCATCGTCTTATTACGGCAGAAACCTTTTTATGTACGGTGATGCCAAGGGCGGTGACCTCACGATTTTTGCTGCCGGACGCGGACTGGATGCATTCTATACGTTCAACCACACTTCCAACAGCAATACTTATTCCGGTTTCTGGAGCCGTGGATATTACTGCATTCTGCAGGTCAACACCTTGTTGAGCAACATTGAGAAGCTGGAAGAATCGGGCAGTATGGAAGACTTTTCCGAAGCCAAAGGGCAGGCGTTGACTCTGAGGGCGCTGTTCTATTTCGATTTGGTCCGTCTCTACGGGCTTCCTTACAATTACAACAAGACCTCTTATGGAGTTCCCAATGTAACCGAGCCGCTTACGGTGAACGCCCAGCCCACCCGTGCTACTGTGGAGGAGAACTATCGCCAGATTCTGCAGGACTTGTCGGACGGGGCGGCCCTGCTTGCCAAGAAGAAGACAAAGCAGAGCGGATATGCGGACTATTACACCAACATAGCCCTGCAAGCGCGTGTGAAACTCTATATGGAAGATTATGACGGTGCTTTGAACGCTGCCCGGGAGATTATAGAAAGCGGTGTGTACAAACTGTATGAGCCTGCCGATTGGACGGCTTCCTGGAGCAAGCAGTTTGGTTCCGAGTCCATCTTTGAGCTGGGCATCACCACTGAGGAATCAGACCTGGGAACTTCTTCTTTGGGCTTTTACCTGATGCGCTACGGACAGTTGAAGAATGCCATGGGCTGGTATCTTGCCAGCGATTATTTCCTGAACCGTCTGGGTGAGGACGAGACGGATGTGCGTTGGGGAATCATGGACAATGATGAATACTGGGTGGACAATGAGATTGAACGCAAGGGAGCCTGCTACAAGTATATGGGCAGTACCACCCTGGCAGGTGACGGCAAGGCAACCAATACAGCCGTCAATATCAAGATAATCCGTCTTTCCGAGATATATCTGATTGCCGCCGAAGCAGCCTTGCACTCCACGAAGCAGGAGCAGGCGCAGATGCCGCCGCCGGTTACCTGAATGAAATCCGCAGGCGTTCTCCCGGACTGGCACCGGCCACTGCCGCTACCATTACCGATGATATGATTCTGGACGAGCGCAGCAAGGAGCTTTTTGGTGAAGGACAACGCTTCTTCGACATGATGCGTATGGGCAGAACCATCGAATTCAACGACGATTTTCAAGATATTCCGGTGAGTCACCGTGGAAAAACAATCGACCGTACTTTCGAGAAGATTGTGCTTCCTATTTCGCAAGATGAGATAAATGCCAATCCGGCATTGGAGAACCAGCAGAATCCGGGATATTAGTCGTTCCCTGCTGTCTATTGTTTGCTACTCCTTGTATATCAGGGAGGTATTTTGCCAACAAGTTGTCACTGCCTTGGCAAACTTTTGCCACGCCTATGGCAAAGTTTTGCCAATGCGGTGGCAAAGTCTTGCCAATGGGAAGGCAAAGCCTTGTCATTGGCGTGGCAAGAAAAGCGGAAAAAGGTGCCTTTGATGAATTTCTTTGATAAAATGAGACGGTAATACCTTGATATTCCACAAAAATACTATTTATTGGCTCGAAATTTCTATTCTTTTTTTCTGAATCGGCTTATCTTTGCTTTCGTAGAAACCAATAAAAAGTTATAATACTATGAGAAGATTTTTCCTCATATCGTCATTCTTGACGTTGTTTGCAATCGGAAGCTCGGCGCAATGGAAGCCGGCAGGTGATAAAATCAAAACGGACTGGGCATCCCAGGTCAATCCCGCGAATGTGTTGCCCGAATATCCTCGTCCCATCATGGAACGGAGTGACTGGAAGAACTTGAACGGACTGTGGAATTATGCCGTTATAAATAAAGGTGAGCATCTTCCGGCAGAGTTCGAAGGGCAGATACTTGTTCCTTTTGCCATCGAATCCTCCTTGTCCGGAGTTGGAAAAAGAATCAATGAAAACCAGGAACTGGTCTACCAGCGCAGTTTTGATATTCCTTCCACCTGGAAGGGAAAACAAGTGCTGTTGCACTTTGGTGCTGTCGACTGGAAAACGGATGTATGGGTGAATGATGTGAAAGTAGGCAGCCATACGGGTGGATTTACTCCGTTCTCCTTCGATATTACTGCCGCCCTTTCTGGCAAAGGCAATAATCAGTTGGTCGTAAAGGTTTGGGACCCGACGGATAAAGGACCTCAACCCCGTGGAAAGCAGGTCAGCAATCCGGAAGGTATCTGGTACACTCCCGTAAGCGGTATCTGGCAGACGGTATGGATGGAGCCGGTTGCCGGAAAACATATCGAGAATCTCCGTATCACTCCCGATATTGACCGTAATCTGTTGACAGTGAAGGCTGAATTGAATAGTGCATGTCCTTCCGACTTTGTGGAAGTGAATGTGTATGACGGCAATCAACTGGTAGCCACCGGCAAAAGTATCAATGCAGAGCCGGTGGAGGTGTCCATGCCCCGGGATGCCAAGTTGTGGAGTCCGGATTCCCCCTTCCTCTATACGCTGAAAGTGACGCTGAAAAGCGGAGGAAAGGTAGTGGATAAGGTGGACAGCTATGCTGCCATGCGTAAGTACTCCACCCGTCGTGACGCGGATGGTATCGTACGTCTGGAACTGAATAACGAAGCTTTGTTCCAGTTTGGACCGCTGGACCAGGGTTGGTGGCCCGACGGACTGTATACAGCTCCCACAGACGAGGCTTTGCTGTATGATGTACAGAAGACGAAAGATTTCGGTTTCAATATGATTCGCAAGCATATCAAGGTGGAACCGGCACGTTGGTACACACACTGTGACCGTTTGGGTATCATCGTATGGCAGGATATGCCGAGCGGTGACCGTAATCCGGAATGGCAGAACCGCCGCTATTTCGACGGAACAGAACTGAAACGCTCCACCGAATCCGAAGCCTATTATCACAAGGAATGGAAGGAAATAATGGATTGTCTCTACTCTTATCCGTGTATCGGTACATGGGTACCGTTCAACGAAGCCTGGGGGCAGTTCAAGACGGTAGAGATAGCCGAATGGACGAAACAGTATGACCCGACCCGCCTGGTGAATCCGGCAAGTGGCGGTAACCATTATACTTGCGGTGACATGCTCGACCTCCACAACTATCCCCAACCGGAAATGTATCTGTATGATGCACAGCGTGCCACGGTTTTGGGTGAGTATGGCGGCATCGGTCTTGTCTTGAAAGACCATATCTGGGAACCGAACCGCAATTGGGGATATGTTCAGTTCAACTCTTCCAAAGAAGTGACTGATGAGTACGTGAAATATGCCGATATGCTGTATCAGATGATAAAAAGAGGTTTCTCGGCAGCCGTCTATACACAGACCACGGATGTGGAGGTGGAAGTGAACGGTCTGATGACTTACGACCGCAAGGTGATAAAGCTGGATGAGAAACGCGTGAAAGAGATAAATACACGTATCTGCAATTCACTTAAGAAATAGGGGCATTTACAATTTACCATTTACAAAGTACAATTTAACTATGCAGATGACAGCGCAGCCAAATTGTACTTTGTAAATGGTAAATTGTACATTAAAAATGTTGTTATGAAACGATTGATTATAAAGCTTTTCCTTAGTCTGTGCCTATGGGCGGTATTGCCGGTCTGTGCGCAGGATGCTGTTCATTACTATTTCAGAACGATGGATATCCGGAACGGTCTTTCGCAGAACACCGTGTATCAGATTTTGCAGGATAGGAAAGGCTTTATGTGGTTCGGAACCAAGGACGGTCTGAACCGGTATGACGGGTTGTCTTTCCGTGTCTACAAGAAAGAGAACTCCGGTTTAGGCAAGAATTTCATAACCGCGCTCTACGAGGACCGCCGGGGCAATATCTGGATTGGTACCGATGGGGGAGTCTTTATTTACGACCCGATACTGGATTCCTTTACCGCTTTCGATGAGGCCAGTGATAATGGCAGTATCATCAGGGATTTCGTCACCATGATTGGAAGTGACGAGGACGACAATATCTGGATATCGGTAGAAACCAGGGGTTGTTCTGCTATAACCGGATGAAGGGAGGCTGCTGAACCATCTGCACGATTCGGGACTGCCCAATGTAACCCGCTTTTGGCTGAATGGGAATACGTGTTGGCTGGCCTTGTATGCGGATAATCTTTACTATACGAAAGCTGACTTTGAAACTCCTCTGCAGCCTTTCAAGGATGCGGAAGGAAATGAGATTTTCAAGAATGATATTATCAACTGGCAGGTCAGCGGACCCCATAATTGTGTGTATATCGCTTCGCTGAACGGGTTGACCGAGATAAACCAGACTACCGGCAAGACGCGGAAGCTGCTGAACACCTATGTGAGGGCTTTGCAGTTCAAATCTGACGACGAGCTGTGGGTGGGCGCAGAGTCCGGCTTGTATATTTACAATCTGACGAATGACAAGATTACCCATTTGACCGTTCCCGACCAGGATGATTCGTATGCATTGTCGGACAATGCCATTTATTCGCTCTGCTGCGACAAGGAGAACGGCATGTGGATAGGGTCTTATTTCGGTGGAGTGAACTATTGCCCTTATCAGTGGACTTATTTCGAGAAGTTCTATCCGAGAGACAATCTCAGGCATTTCGGCCGTCGTGTACGGGAAATCTGTGAAAGTAATGATGGCACCTTGTGGATAGGTACCGAAGACAAAGGCTTGTTCAATTACAATCCGGAAAACGGAAGATAGAGCCTTTTGAGCATCCGGCCATTTATCAGAATGTCCACGGCCTTTGCCTGGACGGGGATGATTTGTGGTAGGTACGTTCTCCGGTGGTCTGAACCGGGTGAATCTTCGGACCAGGCAGGTGAAACATTATGCCAAGGGTGAGAGTGAGAATTCCATGGTCGCCAATGACGCCTTTACCATTTGCAGGACCACTACGGGAGACGTGTGGATAGGCACCACGTCCGGTCTGTTGAAGTACAATCGCTCTACAGATGACTTTACCCGGATTCCTCAGCTGAAGAATATGTTTACTTATAACATTCTGGAGGACTTCAACGGAAATCTGTGGTTTGCTACTTTCTCCAATGGAGTGTTCTGCTACAATGTAAGAAGCCAGCAGTGGAGGAATTATCTGTCTAATGAGAATGATTCGACCTCTCTTCCCTACAATAAGGTAATCAGTATCTACGAAGACAGCAGGAAGCGTCTGTGGTTCATGACGCTGGGTGAGGGCTTTTGCCGCTACAATCCGGAAACGGACAATTTTACCCGTTATGACATGTCGAAAGGATTTCCGAGCAACACTATCTACAAGATGGTCGAGGATAAGCGGGGTAACTTATGGATTACTTCCAATTATGGTCTGGTCTGCTTCAATCCCGACACGGAGAGCAAGCATGTCTATACCACGGCAAACGGTCTGCTGAGCAACCAGTTTAATTTCCAGTCCGGTTACATTGACAAGAAGGGACGCATCTATTTAGGTAGTATCAACGGATTCATAGCCTTTGACCCGGAAACTTTTGTGGAGAACACTTTTTCCCCCCTCCCGTAGTGATTACAGATTTTTATCTGTTCAACAAACGGCTTTCGGTGGATAGTCCGGATTCTCCTTTGGAGAAGAGCATCACCTATGCGGATGAGATAGAGCTGGATGCCGACCAGAATTCTTTCTCTTTTCAGGTTGCAGCCTTGAGTTACCAGGCACCCGAAATGAATGGTCTTGAATGTAAGCTGGAAGGCTTTGACCGTGACTGGTATACGGTAGGGCGGAATTCCATCATCAACTATTCAAACCTTCCTTATGGAAGCTATACATTGCGTATAAAAGGTTCCAACAGCGATGGCAAGTGGAACGCGACGGAACGTGTGCTCGACATCCATATTCATCCTCCTTTCTATCTCTCCACTTGGGCGTATGCTGTTTATACGGTATTGGCGTTATGTTCACTGGCTGCTGTAATTATCTATTTCAGAAAACGGACCCGGCAGAAGCATCAGCAGGCTATGGACAAGTTTGAGCGGGAAAAGGAACGGGAGTTGTATACTGCGAAGATAGACTTCTTCACGAATGTGGCGCATGAGATACGTACACCGCTTACACTGATAAAGAGTCCGCTCGAGAATGTACTGGCTTCCCGTTCTGTTTCGGATGACATCAGGGATGATTTGGAGACCATGGAACTGAATACCAACCGGCTGCTCGACTTGGTGAACCAGTTGCTGGACTTCCGGAAGACGGAGACGCAAGGCTTCCAATTGAATTTTGTGGAATGTGACGTGTCTGAGCTCTTACAAAAGACGTATAAGCGTTTCAAGCCTTTGGCACGTGAAAGGGGCTGGCATTGAGTATAGAGACTCCCGAAAGCTTGTATGCTTCGTTGATAGGGAAGGGCTTACCAAGATTATCAGCAATCTGCTGACCAATGCGATAAAGTATTCGGAGACCTATATACGCATCAGGCTATATTCGGAAGGTGAAAGACTGCTGCTTTCTGTATGCAATGACGGCCTTGTCATTCCGGTAGAGATGCGCGAGGAGATTTTCAAGCCGTTCATCCAGTATAAAACCGGTACCTTGCGCTCTGTGCCCGGCACCGGTATCGGGCTTGCACTTGCCCGTTCATTGGCCGAACTCCATGAGGGTACGTTGTGCATGGAAGATTCGATGGAGAACAACTGTTTCCTGCTGTCACTTCCGCTGAAGCACGAGCAGACGGTGGCTATGGAGCATAAAGAACCGGTAACGGGCGGGGAATCCTCTGAGGAAAGTGGTGCAGGTACTGCCTTGGAACAGCACCGGTATACTCTTTTGGTGGTGGAAGACAGTCTGGAAATGCAGGCATTTGTTGTGAAACAGCTCTCTTCGGAATATCGTGTGCTGACTGCCGTGAATGGGGTGGAAGCTTTGAAGGTGTTGAAGGAACATACTGTAAATCTTGTCATTTCAGACATTATGATGCCCGAGATGGATGGATTGGAGCTGTGCGAGCATCTGAAGTCCGAGCTTGACTATAGCCATATACCGATTATCCTGCTTACGGCGAAGACGACCCTTCAAGCCAAAATAGAGGGAATGAAGCTGGGGGCTGACGTATATATAGAGAAACCTTTCTCCGTGGAATATCTGAAAGTTTGTGTGGCCAATCTGCTGAACAACCGTGAGAAGCTACGGGCTTCTTTTGTCAATTCTCCTTTTGTGCAGACGGGCAGTATGGCAATGACAAAGGCAGATGAATCTTTCCTTAAAACATTGAAGGAAGTGGTGGTTGCCAATATGCAGAATCCGGATTTCTGTCTGGATGATATGGCAAGCCTGCTGAACATGAGCCGGTCGAGCCTGAACCGGAAGATAAAGGGCATATTGGATATGACTCCCAATGACTACATCCGCCTGGAGCGGTTGAAGAAAGCGGCGCAGCTTTTAAAGGAAGGAGAGTGTAAAATCAATGAGGTTTGCTATATGACCGGCTTCAATACTCCTTCCTATTTTACCAAGTGCTTCCAAAAACAATTTGGTATTCTGCCCAAAGACTTCGTGAAATGATAGCATGGAATGCTTGCTAAATATAACAATCCAATCAAATGCCCCTGAGGTGTCTCTCAGGGGCATTTTTTGGATTTATAATTGCATAGATTGAAGCGATATTTGCATTAATTTTAGCTTTATGCGGATATATTTGCATCCGAAAGCCAACAATTTATAATACTATGACCCCTATGCCTATGACGTAACAAATCCTAATCAATGTTCTATGATTGGCAGAAGTGACTAATCACTTTCTGCGGTGTATTTAAAAGCGGACGTTAGTTTCCGCATAGTTTTAAAATCTAATTCTATCAAAAATGATCAAGAAAATCTTATTCTTATTCTTTGTTGTGTTTGCAGCTACCGCTTATTCACAAGATGTGACCATAACGGGAACGGTGACGGATGCAAATAGTGAGCCTTTGGTGGGCGTGAATGTATTGGTGAAGGGTACTACTACGGGTGCCATTACCGATATTGACGGTAATTTCTCAGTGAGTGGAAAGAAAGGAAGTACACTCGTTTTCTCTTATATCGGTATGCTTACGCAGGAAGTTGTCTATAAGGGAACTGCCTTGCGCGTGGTGATGAAAGATGATTCGAAAGCACTGGAAGAAGTGGTTGTCATCGGTTATCAGACTGTGAAGAAGTCCGACTTGACTGGAGCGGTTGCCGTTGTTGATACCAAGGAAATGAAGAAAAGCGCTGCAGGAACACTGGTCAGCCAGATGCAGGGTTTGGCAACCGGTATTAACGTACGCAGTAGCGGTAGGGCAGGCGAAGATGCCTCTATTGAAATTCGTGGTGTCGGTTCCTTGAGCAATAACTCTCCGCTGTGGGTTATTGACGGTATGATTACAGACCCGGGTGTTGATTTCAATCCTGCGGATGCAGAGTCCATCCAGATTCTGAAGGATGCTTCTGCTGCTGCCATCTACGGTTCGCGTGCTGCCAATGGTGTGATTATCGTTACTACCAAGAAAGGTACGAAAGGCCCCATGAAAGTGAATGTAAGCGTAAAGGAAACATTGGAATGGAGTCCGAAGTTTGACTTGATGAATGCGGCAGAATATATCAAGTATAATGATATTGCCTACAATGAAGCCATCAAAGACGGTATTGCCACTGTAAACAGCACTCAGAAACACTCACAGTATGATACCAACTGGCAGGATGAAGTGTTGAAGACTGCATTGGTTCAGGACTACAACGTATCGCTTTCTGGTGGTGGTGATTCCGGTAGTTATTTTGTATCAGCCGGTTACTATAACAATGACGGCGTTTCTTATGGAAATACTTTCGACCGTTATAGCTTCCGTGTCAATACACAAGGTAAAAAGGCTGGTTCTCTTTTGGTGAAAACTTGGCTTATTCACTCACAAACACAGACCCGAACCAGACAAATACCTACAATGACTTTTTGCGTATGATGCCTACTATTCCTATCTATGATGAGAATAATCCGGGTGGATATGGCTATGGTGATGCAGCCAAGTATAATACGTTCGGTGTAAACCCGATTGCCCGTGAAGATTTGGAATACCGTCATTTCCGTCAGAATCGTTTGAATGGTTCTTTATGGTTGGAATTCAAGCCTTTCGAATTCCTTTCTTATAAATTCAACGGTGGTATTGACCTTTATTTCTATGAGACTCATGGTTCCGTGGAGAAGGTAACTGGACTCAGAATCAGGAACACCGTGATCCGGAAAGCCAGAAGGCACGCGACAACACCTACAACATGTTGATTGAGCACACGTTGAACTTCAATAAGGATTTTGGTAAGCATCATGTGGATGCCGTGGTCGGTACTACTTACCAGCACCATGAATGGGAAGGTTTGTGGGCTTCCCGTCTGAACTTCCCGATGTTGGGTAACGGTGATTATCTGACAGTATTGAATGCCGGACAAAGCAACCAGCAGAATTCAAACAGTATCAGTGAGAATGCGATGATTTCTTATCTGGGACGTGCTAACTACATTTATGATGATAAATACTATCTGACTGCTACCTTCCGTCGTGACGGTACTTCCCGTCTGGCTAAGGAAAACCGTTGGGGTAATTTCCCCTCATTCTCCGGTGCCTGGAGAATCTCAAAGGAGGAATTCTTTGATGTGTCTTGGATTAATGATTTGAAGATTAGAGGTAACTGGGGTCGTCTTGGTAACTCTTCCATTGGCGATTGGGATTATATCGGAACTATCAACCAGAGTATTGTAACTGTATTCGGTGGTGCTATTGTTCCGGGTTCTACTCAGGTGAAACTGGTGAATGCAGGTCTTGTTTGGGAAACAAAAGAAACGGTGAATGTAGGTTTTGATGCCAGCTTCCTTAACCAGCGTTTGACTGTTAGTGCAGAATATTACAACTCAAAGACCAGTGACGTATTGGCTGAGACTCCGATTGCTATTTCTACCGGTAATCAAGGAGGCTCTCCGTGGAAAAATGCTGCCAGCTTGCGCAACAAGGGCTTCGAGTTTACACTTGGTTGGAAAGACCAGATTTCAGGCTTTAAGTACAGCGCTTTGCTGAATGTGACTACGATGGATAACGAAGTATTGAGTTTGGGTCGTGATGGTACTAATAGAGACTATATTGATTCTGGTCAGGCAAGAACTGAACCGGGCAGATCTTTGGCTGAATTTTATTTGAGAAAAACAGACGGTATCTTCAAGACGCAAGAACAGATTGATAATTATGTGACATCTACGGGTACCCCCATTATGATTGAAGGAAAACGTCCTCAATTGGGAGATGTTAAGTATCTTGACTTGGATGACAATGGAGAAATTACTGATGCTGACCGTGATTATTGCGGTAGCCCCTGGGCCAAGATGCAAATGTCATTGGTATTCAATGCAGAATGGAAGAATTTCGATTTCAGTATGATGTGGAACGGTCAGTTCGGTAATAAGATATATAACGTATCCCGTTGGCAAGGACGTCTGTTTGCAGACAACTCCAACTATATCCGCTTTGAAAAGGGTGAAGAGCCTTACCAGGTGAATCCTAACTCCAATACCCCGCGTATCATTTATGGTGACTTCCGTAACTCCCGTGATGCCGACCGTTTCTTGGAGAATGGCTCTTATTTCCGCATGAAGAACATTTCTATCGGTTATAACTTCAAGCAGAAGTGGCTGACCAACCTGGGTGTTGAGAAACTCCGTCTGTTTGCTACCGGTAGCAATTTGATTACTATCACCGGATATTCCGGCTTGGATCCTGACTTCAAGGGCGCGAATTCCGTTTGGAACAGTGGTACGGACAGTTTTGCATATCCTAATACCCGTTCGGTAATGTTTGGATTGGATTTGACCTTTTAACTTATAAATCAGCTTATAAATTATGAAAAAGATATATTATGGATTAATGCTTGCAGGTGCCTTGACCTTGTGCACCGGATGCAGTTCGAGTTTATTGGATATTGATAATCCCAATGAAGTAACTAATGATACTTATTGGAATAAGCCGGAAGATGCGACAGCCGGTGTCAATGCTTGTTATAGCTTCTTCTATAAGGAAGGCACTTGGATGCGTTGGCTTTCTTTCCGCTATGATTTGACTTCGGACGAAGGATGGAGTTCTTCTCCTTGGATTGAATTGGGCGACTGGACACGTTTTCTCTATAATAACTATAATTTTTATGAAGGCAACAACATACATTGGAACATTTCTATGTAGGTATTTTCCGTTGTAATCAGGTGTTGAGCTATGTGCCTAATATTGAAATGGACGAGACTACAAAGAACCAGGTATTGGCCCAAGCTTCTTTCTTGCGTGCATTGTGGTATTTCCAGGTAAATCTATTGTGGGACAAAGGAACTATGCCGTTGGAGCCTAAAGATGCTTCCTATATACCGGAAGATGCTTCTGAACAGGAAATATGGGATCAGATAGAGAAAGATTTGACTTTTGCCATGCAGTATTTACCGGAATCTTGGGATGCTGCCAACCTGGGACGTGCTACCAAAGGTGCCGCTAAAGCATTGCTGGGCAAGGCCTATATGCAACAACATAAGTATGACAAGGCGAAGGAACAATTGCAATGGCTGATTGACAAAGAAGGCTCTTTATACGGTCTTATTGCAAACCGCGAAGATAACTTCACCGACTTAGACGAGAATAACAAGGAAGGCATTTTTGAAATTCAGTTCGATGACCAGAACAAGGGTGGTACGGGTAATGATGCCAGTATGGCATTCGGTTTCCAGCGTACTCAGTTCTATGCTCCAAGTGGTATAGGTTGGGGAGATGGTAAGGCACGCCGCTGGTTGGTAGACGAGTTCTTGAAAGAGAAACGTGTGGATGGAAAGAATGACTTGCGCTTGTACGGCAGTATCCTTTATCGTGGATTTTCGCAAGACTTCCCCGACCAGCCGAAGAAATATTATGGATTTGAAAATGCCGATTGGAATGACAATTGGGGAACTGACCCGGAAGACTGCTATATCCGTAAATACAATACTTCTTACTATCGTAGTGCAGAAGATTATTTTGCCCGTAACAACTATCGTATCATGCGTTACGCAGATATCCTGATGAACTATGCAGAGTGTCTTGTTGAAACGGGTACTAATCCTGCCGATGCTGCTGTTTATGTGGACAAGGTGAGAGAACGTGCCGGTCTGGCCAAGTTGAAAGACAGTCAGTGGAAAGATTGCTTGAGCTCTAAAGATGCCTTTATCAAGCGTCTGCAGATGGAACGTACTTTGGAACTCTGTTTCGAAGGTTGGCGTTGGGCTGACTTGAAGCGCTGGGGATTACTTGATTCCCAGGCTGGAATTGATGAACTGAAAGCTCGTGACAAAGACTTTGACAACTTTATTGTTGGCAAGCACAGACGTCTGCTATTCCAAGAGATGAGGTGGAAAACAGCACAGTAGGTGGTGTTGCACATCTTACTCAGAATCCTAACTATTAATAACTAAAGAAGGCTATGCCTGGAAGCCTGTTCTCATTTAGGATGCTTCCGGCATAGCCTTTTCTTTCTTAAATCTTATACCATATGCTTGTCTGTAAAAAACTACTATTACCATTCGCTTTTGCCTGCTGCGGCAGCTTGTTTGCGCAGAACATCCAGAATCCGGTACTTCCGGGAGTGGCGGATGCCGGCGTAATGAAATATAACGGCAAATATTATATTGGCGGGGTCCGTACAAACGGGGATTTCTATGTATCCGATGACCTGGTTCATTGGGGGAAACCTATCCATGTCGTGACAATGGACAATGACTGGACCAGAGGCAGCGGAGCCGGAGATGACCAGATTCATGCCAATGACATGTTCTATCTGAATGGAGATTTTCATTTGTACTGGTCAGTCAATTATTGGGGGAAGGACAAGCATGCCGTTCACATTGTACATGCGCAGAGCAAAGATGTCTTGGGCGCTTATACAGAACCGAACAAGAAGACATGGATGGATAACCGTATCGACCCCAAAATATTCAGAGATGATGATGGACAACTATACATGTATATGGTACGTTTTACTGATGGAAATACCATATGGGGACGTAAAATGAAGAACCCGGCAGAATTTGCCGGCGAACCGGTGTGCCAGTTCGCCTCATTGCCGGATACATGGGAAACGATGGATAACAGAGTAGCGGAGGGACCGTGGGTCATGAAGTATAGAGACCGCTACTATATGATGTATAATGCCAACCACACCTCTACAGAGTGGGGCAATTGATCAGTTGGGAGTTGCTTGAGGCAGAACTCTCCTTTAGGTTTTCAAATGGTAATAAATATAGCTATCCGGTTGTAGGCTGCAATCAAACACAACTGGAGGAGAAGCAAGTGGATTTATTGCGGTATGGCCGCACGTATGAGCCGTTGTTTGATTATACGGAGAGCAAGCCGGAGGGCGACTGGACAAAAGTGACCTACGATGACTCCGGCTGGGCGAAGGGGGAGACCGGCTTTTCGTCCCGTGAAGTGAAAGGTTCTACAACCCGGCATCTGGGTACTTGGTGGAATACGCCCTCCCTATGGTTGCGAAAGACTTTCTCTGCCGGTAGCGAAACCGGCAATCTGGCACTGCGTGTCGCTCACGACGGAGATACCCGGATTTATCTGAACGGAACAATTGTCTACGAGAAGCAGGGGCGTGATTATTGCATCGTAAACCTGGACAAGAAGCTGCGTGCTGCTTTGAAGGAAGGCACGAATCTGCTTGCCGTAGAAACAAACAAGGGACGTTCGCAATTCTTCGACGTTTCTCTGTTCGATATGAAAGACGGCATTGCCGACGATATTCTGATGACTCCCGGCCAGCCCAATATCCTGAGAGGCCCCAACGGATTTGAATGGTGGCTGATTTATATGGCAAACAAGAACAATGAGCATCGGGGACAATATATCAACCGTGTCCAGTTCTTCGACAAGACGTTGTTTGTGGATGGTATCACCGGCCCCCGCACGGCAGGTTATCATCCCGAACCTTCGATGCCTACCTTTGCGGGTAAAGGCGAGACAGCTTCGTTCGGTGTGTTGCAACAAGTACAGCCGTCCGTGGCTTACTTGTTCGAGACGGGAGTCAAGACCGAGGGTGGAGCCGGCGTCATTGCCTGGTGGAAGGATGCAGATAACTGTGCCTATGTAGGTTTGGATGCCGAGAACCGGAGCTGGTACCTGCGTACACTTGTCGGCGGTAAAGAAAATAAGGAATCCTATGCCTGCCTGAAGATTTCCGTTGGGGTGTGTACCATCATCTGCGCATTGAGCGTAATGGTGGCTGTCTGAAGATTTGGCTGGATGAGATTCCCACACCGGGAAAACATGTCTTTGCAGAGGCTCTTCCGACGGAAGAAGCGGGTGTTCCCGGAGTATTTGACGAGACAAAGTCTGCCTTGTTCGAAGGGGCTACCTATACCATCGGCTTCGATGATGTGCATTTCCAGCTTTCGGGGAATGAGGAGTTGTTGAAGGGCGATTTCTTGAACGATTATGAATTCAGCTTCCAGTTGTCCGGCTTGTCCGGACAAGACAAGGCAGGAAGCTATCCGGTTTATGTGGATAAGGATAACTATGTGAAGGCTCAGTCGATGGCATCACCCGTATGCTTGAGGTGACAGCCGTGAAGAAAGGGAAAACTGCCTGGAAGAAGGAATTCCCGTTGGGATGCCTGCAAACGCTCTATCCGGATGTGAAGTATACCGACTTCATTGAGAAAGGTTATCGTTTTGCCGCACCTGCATGGTTGGATACACTTTACCTGAACCGTCACGAAGCAGGCAATAAATCCGAATTTGTGGATGACATGTTCGGCAAGTTCGACATAGAATACCTGAATGGCGGCGAATGGCATCCGATAGAAAACAAAGATAGGGGGATAGCAGAACATCCTGCATATAATTATTGTACCTTTACTCCGGTAAAGGCAGAAGGCATCCGCTTCATCAACAAGGAGGCGGAGGATTTGGAACGCCATATCTATAAGATAGGTGTACATGAATTGTGGAAGGAATCCTATAATTTTCGTGCCGTGCGTCGTGCAGACAAGCTGTATCTGTTTGTCGACGGCAGGGAGCTGGGAGCTTTGGATATACGCTACCCTGCATCCCGCATCGGATTCTGTTCGGAGGGCGGCTCTCCGGTTTATAGTGGTACGTTGTATTATCATGTAGGGCAGAGGCGCGATTAGACGCAATCGTGGGATGTGCCGTTCCGTATATATGTAATGAAAGATGTATATAGAAGCCGGTGTTTGTATTTCCTTGTGAATCAGTGTGATGGACTGGGGTGATTCAGTATACGACTGAATGTATTTCAGTATACGATTGAATAGGATTCAGTATACGACTGAATAGGGTTCAATATACGGGTGTAACGGAACATCTTCTTGAAAGTAAATATTTATCATCATAACAATTGTTTAAGAAAGAATCATGAAAAAGAATTTTATATGTATGTATCTGTTTCTGTTGGCCACGCTGGCTTCCTGCCAGTCCTGCTCTTCAGACTATAAGGATGTGACGATATTGTTGTCGAAGGAGTTGAAACGCCGGTGCTTTTGGGCGACCCGTTCATCATGTTGCACGATGGCACTTACTATGCCTATGGCACCCATGCGGATGAAGGCATCGAAGTCTATACCTCCGATGATTTGAAAACTTGGAAGTATAAGGGCATGGCGCTCCAGAAGAAGGATGTCTGGGCCGACCGCTGGTTCTGGGCACCGGAGGTCTACGAAGTGAACGGGAAGTTCTATATGTATTACTCGGCAGACGAGCATATCTGTGTGGCAACAGCAGACTCACCTGCAGGACCATTTACCCAAAGTAAGAAGGAACCGATGATTGCCGATGAGAAATGCATTGACAACTCTCTGTTTATTGATGATGACGGCACGCCTTATCTCTTCTTCGACCGTTTCAACGACGGGCTCAACATCTGGGTGGCCGAATTGGAGAAAGACCTCATGACTATCAAGAAGGAGACCATGCACCCTTGCATCCACGTCTCTCAGGCATGGGAGGAGGTATGGCCCCGTGTGAATGAAGGCCCGTTTGTCATCAAGCGTAATGGCTCTACTATATGACCTATTCTGCCAATAGCTATGAAAGTCCTTTCTACGGCATAGGTTGCGCCACAGCTACCGATTTGATGGGTACTTGGACCAAATACGAGGAGAATCCTTTGCTGCAGAAACCCGGAGAACTGGTTGGAGTGGGGCACAGTGCCACCTTCACAGACAAGGCAGGCAAGCTTCGTATCGTTTTCCATGCCCATAAAGACAAGAGTAGTATCCACACGTGCATGTACATCAGTGACGTTTCTTTCGAGAAAGTGGACGGTGTGGACCGCATGAGAATCAGCAAGGACTATATGACGCCCAAAATAGTAAAATAAGAGATGGATATGAAAAAGAATTATATATTGCTACTGTTGCTTTGTCTTTGCTTTGCAGGATGCAAGGAGAAGACGGTTGTAGAATCAGACTATCTGCCGATTGCCGACCCTTACGTAATGCTTTACGACGGCAAGTATTATGCTTACGGCACCGGAGGTACGGTGGAGGGGGAGGGCTTTGCCTGCTTCTCTTCCGATGACCTGAAAAGCTGGACGCGTGAAGGCCAGGCATTGTCGGCTACCGACTCCTACGGCACGTGGGGATTCTGGGCACCGGAAGTCTACTACATCGGGTCGAAGAAGAAGTTCTATCTGTTCTATTCCACCGAAGAGCATATCTGCGTGGCAACGGCAGATGCTCCCCAAGGTCCGTTTCGTCAGGAGGTGAAGCAGCCGATATGGGATGAGAAGAGTATCGATACCTCTCTCTTCATCGACGATGACGGCACGCCTTACCTCTATTTCGTGCGTTTCACGGATGGCAACGTCATCTGGGTGGCAGAGATGAACGATGACCTGACCGGCATCAAGCAGGAGACACTGACGGAGTGCATCAAAGTAGGGGAGCCTTGGGAACTCTCGCAGGACAAGCCCGCCAAAGTAGCCGAGGGGCCTTCCATCTTGAAGAGAGAGGACGTTTATTACCTGGTTTATTCGGCCAATCACTTTGAAAGCAAGAACTACGGAGTGGGTTACGCGACTTCGAACAGCCCGATGGGACCGTGGAAGAAATACGAGGGAAATCCGATTCTGCAACATGCCGACGGCTTGATGGGTACCGGTCATGGAGCACCCTTCTGCTGTAAGGACGGTAGCTGGAAATACATTTTCCATGCACATTGGGATTCCACGAAAGTACAGCCGCGCACTTCGTATATCAAGGATTTTGCCATTTCCGACCAGGGAACGGTTTCTATCGGTGGCTCTCTTATCCGTCCGCAGGTATTGGGCAGTACATCACTCGAAAAGTAAAATGAAAGAATGAAAAGAATACATTGTATGAAGAAGTTTCTTGTATTATCAGTGTTATGCAGTCTGATAGCCTGTTCCTCGTCATCGGCTACAAAAGAGGATAAACCGGAAGAACAACAGCCGAAGAATGTCTATCGCAATCCGGTGATAGATTATAGTTTGCCAGACCCTTCTGTCATTGAGGGAGATGATGGATACTACTATTTGTATGCCACCGAGGACATACGCAATCTGCCGATTCACCGTTCCAAGAACCTGGTGGATTGGGAGTATGTAGGTACTGCCTTTACGGACCGTACGCGGCCTGATTTTGAGCCGAACGGCGGTTTGTGGGCGCCGGACATCAACAAGATAGGTGATAAATACGTGCTCTATTATTCTATGTCTGTTTGGGGAGGCGAGTTAACTTGCGGCATCGGTTGTGCTACTGCCGATAAGCCTGAGGGACCTTTTACGGACCACGGAAAGATGTTCCGCAGCAATGAAATCAATGTACAGAACTCCATCGACCCTTTCTATATAGAGGATGGAGGGAAGAAATATCTTTTCTGGGCAGTTTTCGAGGAATCTATGCGATTGAACTGTCTGATGACGGACTCTCTCTGAAGGACGGCGCCACACCGCAGCAAGTGGCAGGAACCGCTTACGAAGGTACCTATATTCACAAGAAGGACGGGCATTACTACTTCTTCGCTTCCATAGGAAGTTGTTGTGAGGGATTGAAGAGTACTTACACTACTGTTGTAGCCGTTCAGATAATCTTTTCGGCCCCTATGTCGACAAGAATGGCGGTAGCATGATGGATAACAAGCACGAAGTGCTGATTCAGAAAAGCAATTCCTTTGTGGGTACCGGTCATAATTCGGAGATTGTGACGGACAATGCCGGCAATGACTGGTTCTTCTATCATGCGGTGAGCACAAAGAAGCCTGAAGGCCGTGTATTGATGTTGGATAAGATTAGCTGGGAAGACGGATGGCCGACGGTAGAAGGCTCCGTTGCATCCACGGAAGCGGAGAAACCGAAATTCTGACAAGTATGAAGAAATCTATTTTAGTCTCCTTGTTGGCCCTATTGATGATGGGCTGTCAAGTATCGGGTGGCAGTTCCTTGAAAGTGGAGGAAACCACTGTTGAAATGCGGAAGAATCCCGAAGGAGTAGCTGTATCGGCTCCCCGTTTCTCATGGCAACTGGTAACCGACAAGCAGGATGTGATGCAGACTGCTTATCAGATTGAAGTGGCGGACTCGGAAAAGGCTTGCAGGCCGGCTCCGGGCTGGTATGGAACAGCGGTCGTGTGGAGTCTGGCCAATCGGTGCTAGTGAAGTACGCAGGGGCGTCTTTGGAGTCGGGACAGAAATATTGGTGGCGTGTCACTGTATGGACAAATACCGGTGACAAGGCGCAAAGTAGTATCCAATATTGGTCAATGGCTTTGCTGGACAGTTCGGACTGGAAAGCCGGCTGGATTGGACTGAACGACAGTACAAACTTGAAACTGGACGGTGAGCGGACCATCCTTCCGGCACGTTATCTGCGGAAGGAGTTTGATTTGCCGTCACAGCCGAAGCGTGCAGTCCTTTATGTTTCGGGAGTAGGCTCTTCCGTATGCTATATGAATGGCGAGAGGATTGGAAATGATGTATTCGGTCCTTTGCTACCTGGTACGATGCTTCTGTATCTTATCTGACCTATGATGTCACCCCCTTGTTGAAGTCCGGTACCAATGCGATAGGCGTGGCTCTGGGCAACGGCCGCTATTTTTCCATGCGCGCCAATGGATGGTAGGTTTTGGTTTGCCCCGTCTCATGGCGCAGTTGAATATAGAGTACGACAATGGTGAGACGGTGTCGGTAGTCAGCGATGATTCCTGGAAAGCGACGAACCACGGTCCTATAACTGCGAACAACGAATTTGACGGTGAACATTACGATGCCCGCTTGGAATTGGGTAAATGGACGGAAAGCGGCTATGATGATTCCGGATGGCAGTTGGCCGAACGGATGGAGGCTCCCAAAGGAAAACTTGTGCACAGCTCTCTCCGAGTCTGAAGGTGATGGAGGAAATAAAGCAATATCCGTTAAATCGGTAGGTGATGGAAGATATATCGTGGATATGGGGCAGAATATGGTAGGAATACAGCAGGTGAAACTGCGTGGCAAGAAGGACAAGCCCATTACTATGCGTTTTGCCGAAGTGCTGAAGGACAATGGTACGGAACTGTATCTTGACAACCTGCGCAGTGCCCTTGTCACGGATATTTATACTCCTGCCGCTGACGGTGAGTTTGTTTGGGAACCGTTGTTTGTTTACCATGGTTTCCGTTTTATGGAAATATCCGGTTTGGACTATGAACCGGCAGCGGATGATTTCACCGGTAAGGTGGTGTATGATGAAATGGCAACGAACGGTACGTTCGAGACTTCCGAGGAGTTGATTAACAGACTTCACAAGAATGCCTATTGGGGAATCCGTGGAAACTATCGCGGTATGCCTACCGACTGCCCCCAGCGTGATGAACGTCTTGGATGGCTGGGCGACCGCACTACCGGTGCCTATGGTGAAAGTTTCATTTTCGGCAATGCCTTGATGTATAAGAAGTGGCTGGTGGATATAGAAGAGTCCATGAATGAAAATGGAAGTATCTCTGTGGTATCTCCCCGTTACTGGACCATCTTCCATGATGACGTGACTTGGCCGGCTGCCTATTTTTACGTAGCCGACATGCTTTACCGCCAGTTTGGCGATGATAGCTCCATCAAAGAGCGTTATCCGTCCATGAAGCGCTGGGTAAACCACATGACGGAGACCAAAATGAAGGACTATATTCTGGTGAAGGATGAATACGGGGATTGGTGCATGCCTCCCGAGTCGCCGGAGCTGATTCATTCGGAGGACCCTGCCCGGAAGACGAACGGCGAAGTGCTGAGTACAACGGTGTTTTACAGCATTCTGCAACTGATGGAGAAGTTCGCGCAAATGAACGGACTTCCGGCAGATGCCGAAGAGTATGCCGCACTTGCCCTTAAAATCAAGGACGCTTATAACAAGAAATTCTTCAATCCCGGGACTGCACAGTATGACAACAATACGGTGACGGCGAACCTGCTTTCCCTCAGACTGGGCCTGGTTCCCGACGGATATGAAGATAAAGTATTTGCCAATGTCGTGGAGAAGACGGAAAAAGACTGTAAGGGACATGTCAGTGCCGGTGTGCTTGGCATCCAGCATCTGATGCGCGGACTTACCGAGTACGGTGGACTGGAACTTGCCTATAAGATAGTGACCAATGACACTTATCCCTCATGGGGCTACATGATTAAGAAGGGTGCAACCACCATTTGGGAATTATGGAATGGTGACACGGCAAATCCGGCGATGAATTCAAGAAACCATGTGATGCTTTTGGGAGATCTGCTGATATGGTTCTATGAGGATCTTGCCGGCATAAAGAATACTCCCGCTTCCGTCGGGTTCAAGCAGATTCTGATGGAACCGGTATTCCCGGAAAAACTGAATTATGTGAATGCTTCGCATGTATCGCCTTATGGTAGAATAGGAAGTTCCTGGAAACGTGATGGCAATAAGCTGGAGTGGAACGTTGAGATTCCTGCCAATACAACCGCTACGGTCAAGCTGCCGCTTGACTTCCATGTACAGGTAGATGCCGGTCAGGCGGGGATTCATTCCGTGGAGGAGGCTGACGGTAAGCTGGTAGTCGAATTGGGCTCCGGCAAATATGTATTCATGTCTGAATGATATTTTTCTAACAACAATAAAACAGATGTAACTATGAGACTAAAAAGATTGTTTTTGGGGGTAATGCTTTTGGCGAGCATTACGGGTGCCGGAGCGGCAAATGCTGCTCCGGAAGACATCTCTGCTTCTATTTCCTTGAAAGTGCCGGGGAATGATGCCAAGCAATATCCGCTGGCCTTGCAGAAGATGCAGGATGGTATGTACAGCTGCCGGGCTTCGGAAACGTTGCCGTTGGACATCATCCGCCAGGTGGTGGACAAGGATGGCAAACAGCGCATTACCGTCACACTCAAGGCGCTGGAAAATGTGTATTTCAACTACGGGGAACAGATAAAGACCGGTTACAAGCATTCGGACTGCCAGTTCTACATGCCGGGCTTCTGGTATCGCCGCAACCTGCGTTCGCCGAAGGAGGCTCCTTCTTTCCACACATCGGACAGTTGGCTGGTGCGTGAGGACCGTTTGAGCACTCCGCTGACGGCAGCTTTCAATCCGGCAAGCGGTACGTCCATGTCGGTTATCCGTATTGACAAGTTCGACAAGGAAGCTTTGACCACTCATAAGGAAGGAGAGGTAATCTTGTCCGGTGAGACTTCCATCGGATATACCGGTTTCTGCAATGTGGATGGTATGACTGTCTTGGCATACGGTTTCCCCTATAAGGAAGCACCGAAGACATATATCCGCAAATTGACGTTGGCTCCTGCCGTTGAGGCTTTCCAGTTGCTGCGTAAGGGCGACAGCATCTCCATGACTTGGGAGGTGTCCGAAAGGAATGCTGCCGATTTCTCGGAATGCGTACAGCGCACCTGGGAGTATTGTTATGACACTAACCGCCCGAAACCGGTTGACACACCTTACACGGTAGACCGCATGAAGGAGGTGATGAGCAACTTCTTTGTGGAAAGCTATGTCAGCAATACCCCCACTCATTATTACTCCGGTGTAGAGTTGGAGACTGCTACTTGTGCCAATACCGATGTTGCCGAAGTGGGCTTTGTGGGACGTACGTTGCTGAACGCTTTCAATGCTTTGGAGTATGGCAAACAGCAGAATCGCCAAGACCTGGTGGATAATGCCAACCATATCTTTGACACTTATCTCCAGAATGGTTTTTCGCCTGCCGGTTTCTTCAACGAAGTGGTACACTACAACCGCGGCTTCAAGGAAACCAGACATAGCATCCGCCGTCAGTCCGAGGGAGTGTATGCCATCTTGAACTATTTGAACTACGAGAAACAGCAGAAGCGTAAACACCCCGAATGGGAGAAACGCATCAAGGGCATGCTGGACAGCTTCCTCAAGTTGCAGAACGAGGACGGCAGCTTCCCGCGCAAGTTCAAGGATGATTTCTCTATCGTGGATGCCAGCGGTGGTAGCACGCCTTCGGCAACATTGCCTTTGGTGATGGCGTCCAAGTATTTCAAAGACAAGCGTTATCTGGCAAGCGCCAAGCGTACGGTAGACTATCTGGAGAAGGAACTGATATCCAAAGCCGATTATTTCTCTTCTACGCTGGATGCTAACTGCGAGGACAAGGAAGCCTCCTTGTATGCTGCTACGGCTGCTTATTATCTGGCTTTGGTTACCAAAGGAGAAGAGCGTGCACACTATGCCGGTCTGGCAAAGAAAGCCGCTTATTTTGCCTTGTCATGGTATTATACTTGGGATGTTCCTTTTGCCGAAGGCAGATGCTGGGAGATATCGGCTTGAAAACCCGTGGTTGGGGAAATGTGTCGGTAGAGAATAACCATATCGATGTATTTATCTTCGAATTTGCCGATGTGCTGCATTGGCTCTCCAAAGAGTACAACGAGCCGCGCTTCTCTGACTTTGCCGAGGTGATATCCACTTCCATGCGCCAGTTACTGCCGTATGAAGGACACATGTGTGGCATTGCCAAAGTAGGCTATTACCCGGAAGTGGTGCAGCATACCAATTGGGATTACGGACGTAACGGAAAGGGATATTACAACAATATCTTCGCTCCGGGCTGGACGGTTGCTTCTTTGTGGGAGTTGTTCACTCCGGGACGTGCGGAGCAGTTCTTGTTGAAAAATGATAGTCTAAACAGTAACCAATATTGTATTTATGAATAAGATGATGACTTTGTTGGCAAGCGTGATGCTATTGGCATCGGCTTGCACGGGCAAACAGGCGAGTGAAAAGACTGCTTCTGGACTGGAACCTGCGAACTTCCGTACGGAAGTGGATGGCAAGCAGACAGACTTGTTTGTTTTGGAGAATAAGAATGGTATGGAAGTTTGTATTACGAATTTCGGTGGACGTATTGTATCAGTGATGGTGCCGGACAAGGATGGCGTTATGCGTGATGTGGTGCTGGGCTTCGATTCCATTCAGGACTACATCAAGTTCCCTTCGGATTTCGGCGCTACCATCGGACGTTATGCCAACCGTATCAACCAGGGTAAGATTACAGTGGATGGGGTAGAGTATCAGCTGCCGCGCAACAATTACGGTCATTGCCTGCATGGAGGTCCCAAGGGATACCAATATCAAGTGTTCGATGCCCGTCAGTTGAGTGACCGGGTTCTGGAACTGACTTATCTGTCGAAAGACGGAGAGGAGGGCTTCCCGGGTAACCTAACCTGCAAGGTCACTTTCTCGCTGACAGATGACGATGCCATCGACATTCGTTACAGTGCCGAAACAGACCGTACCACTGTTGTCAATATGACGAACCATTCTTACTTCAATCTGGATGGCGATCCCTCCAAGTCCAATTCGGATTATCTGCTTACCATCGATGCAGATGCCTATACTCCCGTGGACAGTACCTTCATGACTACCGGTGAGATAGCTTCCGTAGAAGGTACGGATATGGATTTCCGCACTCCTACAGCCATTGGCGCCCGCATTGACAATGACTTTGAGCAATTGAAGAACGGCAAGGGCTATGACCATAACTGGGTACTCAATACGAAGGGTGACATCACCCGCCCGTGTGCCACCCTCGAATCTCCCTCAACGGGTATTGTGCTTGATGTCTATACCAACGAACCGGGCATTCAGATTTATGCCGGTAACTTCCTGGATGGCACACTGACCGGAAAGAAAGGTATCGTGTACGGTCATCGTGCGTCCGTCTGTTTGGAGACGCAGAAATATCCCGATACGCCCAACAAGCCGGAATGGCCTTCGGCGTTGCTGAAGCCGGGAGAAAAGTATGACAGTCATTGCATCTATCGCTTTTCGGTGAAGAAATAAATATAAGGCAGGCGTAGCCTGCCTTATATTTATAATAATCTCTTTGTTAACTTTAAAAATTAATGCGTATGAAAAAGTATTTATTGTATGCTTGGATTGTATCAGCATTTTGTTCATGCAGTGAGAATAGCATGGAACCCCTTCCTATAGAAGTGGATGCTGATTGTGTAGACATTGTAAATGATGAAGCTTTGTGCCGGTTAGTCAAGCCACAGAGGTGGCCGGCTTGTTTTTAGCTGCTAATGGTAAAGATGCGGTGACAACAAGAAATGGCTCTATTGAGCCAGATGCCTTTTCTGGTAAAACAGTAAAAGATATTAAGACGGTTTACGGTGAAGACAATACGCCTTCTATGTATATAATAAATTATGAAGGCGGTGGTTTTGTTATAGTAGGTGCTACCAAGAATTACTATCCGATTCTGGCATATTCAGATACTAACTCTATCAATATAGAAAAAGCTAAGCAGAGTGGCTTTTCTATTTGGATGGATGAAACAAATTGGGCTATTAAGGAAAGCGATATGCAAAATGCCGAGACTTTGGCAAATATGCGCTCTATGTGGGAGGCTTACGAAATACTGCCTGCCACAACACGTGATGCTACTTCTGATCATTATAGTGATGGGACAATGTTTCGTGAAAGGTTAGGCGAATTGTATACTTTGTGTCCGGGATATTCGTTTGGTCCTTTAAGTTCTGCAAGATCTTTTCTCTCACAATCAGATTATGAAAGTCTTGTAGAAAAGGCTAATTTTTATGGTTCTCCTCTTGAGTTTACAATAGTAGGATATAATAGTAATAACAGAAAAGTTGGGCCTTTGATGAATACAAAATGGGGGCAGGAGGGAGGATATAGTGCATTATGTCCGAATGAATATCCTGCTGGCTGTGTTGCCATTGCTATGGCTCAGATTGAGAAGTATCATGAATGGCCTCAATCCTTTGACTGGAGCGGTATGGCTAATGATAGACCGACTTCTGCATCTCAATCTCTAATAGCGATGATTGGTAAAGCCGTGAATATGGAATATGGTAAAGACGAATCTGGAGCTTCCTTAGGTGATGCCAAAAGAGGTTTTGAGGCAATGGGGTATGCAGTATCTAAAAAGGATCATGACATGTGGGATGTAGAAAGTGAAATCTATTTTAGAGGACGTCCTGTATATATGACAGGTGACAGGAAAAATTTTATCGGAATAACTTGGAAAGGGCATGCATGGGTTTGTGATGGTGCGGAAGAATATGGAAGTTCCTATAGCTATTTTGTGGAGTATCTTGTAAACCGTTCTACAAATCCAAGTTATTCAAGTTGTGGATTCCCTAATTATATGAATCCCACTACTACTTCTTTTGGTTCTGGTCGCATATATTTTCATATGAACTGGGGGTGGTATGGCACTGGTAATGGCTGGTTTAGTGGAAATAATGTGAATCCTACAGATGATAGGAACTATCAATACGACAGAGAAAATCTGTATGTTTCACCCTTAAAATGACGCATTATGAGAAGAGTATATATCTATTCATTGTTATTGTTTGCGATATGCTTTGCCGGTTGTGAACATAAATTGGACTCTTACCCGCCTCATCTCTATAGATACTATTTAGCATTCATAGATAAATCGGGTAATGATTTGCTTGCAGATGTACCATTTGAAATAAACAGCGAGAGGGATTCTGTTTTATTACGCGGAACTTATACTTTTGAGTTTATCAAATCAACGGAAGATGATTATTTTGATACCAAATCATTAATATTAGGAAAGGTAAGTGGCTATCAATCGCTACGCATTGATGTCTGCATGGAAGACTGGTATGGGCATAAGAAGCCGGAAGTCCTTACTCATAAACTTGCCTGTAAGCATATATTCGGTGATGAGAAAGTACATACGATTGTTTCTTATTGGAAGTTTGATACTGATTATCGGGAGGCAGAACTTATCCGTCTTACAATAGATGATGTGGAGAGTCCGATTCTTGAAGGTTTTGACAAATTTTATCCTCAAGTTCTTGTTAGCTTAGATAAATAGAGAGTATCTTATGTTTTTTATATGGACGATATAATGGTTGGTATACAGCTTATGATGTTAGTTCTACAGAAGATAGATTTATCAATATGATAGAGTAAATTTGTATGTTTCACCTCAGAAATAATATATTATGAGAAATTTTAGATTTTTGTTATTGGCTGCTTTATTCCCTTTGATTTTCATGGGTTGCGAAAGTGAGGAAGACTCTTATCCTCCTATTCATTATGGATACAATTTAGCATTTGTCGATGAAAATGGCAATGATTTGATTGAGGGAATGCAAACCGGTCTTGGAAGAAATGGTAAGCCTGCTTTGAGAGAGAAAGATTACTCCTATAAATTGGTAGAACCCGATTCTAAAGATGACTTTACCGGACCGGACTGTATCTATGTGGAAAGCAGGGACGGACTTTTTACTTTGGCAATCTTTGATGCACTATGGGATGGATATAAATATGACAAGAAGCCTGAAGTATTGAGGCGTACGTTTGTTTGTCCCTATATCTTTGGTGACGGAGAGGAACATTCCATTATTTCCCATTGGAAGTACAATGATGGTTATGGCAGTGTTGAACTTATTAGAGTAACTATAGATGGTGTGGATGCCCGCATCGAATCAGGAGCAGACAAATATCACCCGTTAGTTGTCGTTGTGTTGACAAAGTAACTTGTTTTTCTTAAATACTCTGTCTTGGTAAAATCAGCACTTTATCAAGACAGAGTTTTTATTCTTTGGAATTACCGCATCGCCAGCGCCTTATTCTCCGCCTCCTCCATAATCTCCCGTTCTCCCGGCCCTTTGTCATTGATGCCGCAAAGGTGGAGGATGCCGTGATGATGACCCGGTACAGTTCACGTTCGTAGTTGTTATCGGCGAACTGTTCCGCATTGGTGTGTACGGTATCGAGGCTGATGAAGAGGTCACCGCTAAGGCGGTTGCCTTCACAGTAGTCGAAAGTGATGATATCTGTGTAATAATCGTGTTGCAGATATTGGCGGTTCACTTCGAGTATCTTCTCGTCCGAGCAGAAGATGTAGGCGATTTCACCGACTCTTTTTCCGTAAGTGGCGGCTACGGATTTTATCCATTCCGTGGTTTCACGCTTCTTGATGGAAGGCATTTCCACGCCGTCTGTCTGATAACTAATCATTTTATTTACGATTTAATGATTTACGATGTACGATTGAAATTACGTTCTTGCGATTAAGCTAGTTCTTTTAAAAGAAGAATAAGTAACTGATGATGATGGCTGCAATGATGCCGGAAAAATCGGCAATCAGCCCACACGTCACGGCATTCCTCGTTTTGGTGATACCTACGCTGCCGAAATACACAGCAAGAATATAGAATGTGGTGTCCGAAGCGCCACGTGCCACGCAACTCATGCGTCCTACAAATGAATCGGCGCCATACTGTTTCATGGTGTCAATCATCAGTCCGTTGGCACCGCTGCCGCTCAGTGACTTCATCAGGGCAGTGGGTAGGGCACCTACAAAGCTGGTATCTACACCGAATAGTCCTACTACATAACCGATACCGTTCACCAGTATATCCATGGCGCCGGAAGTGCGGAAAACGGCGATTCCAACGAGAAAAGCAACCAGATAAGGGATAATGCGTATGGCAGTGGTAAAGCCTTCTTTGGCTCCTTCTATAAAGGCATCGTATACATTGATTTTCTTCCATAGCCCCCAGAGGATGAACAGCAGGATGATGGAGAACAGCAGTATGTTGGCAATTAAAGTGGAATATACACCCATTTCATCACGGCTAATCTGTGTGAACAGATAAATGAGTGCGGCAAAGAAAAGACTGATGCAGCCAATCAGGATAAGTATGGGCTTGTTCAGCAGGTTGATGCGTTGTGCAATGCTGACGGCAATGACACCGACAATGGTCGAGATGGCAGTCGTTATCAGTGTGGGGATAAAGATGTCCGTGGGTTGGGCGGCACCCATCTGCGAGCGATACATCATGATGCTGACGGGGATAAGTATCAGTCCCGAGGTGTTGAGGACAAGGAACATTACCATCGGATTGGTGGCAGTATCCTTTTTCGGGTTTAGTTCCTGAAGTTCCTTCATGCTTTCAGCCCCATTGGGGTAGCGGCATTGTCCAGCCCCAGCATGTTGGCAGAGAGATTCATGAATATGGAACCATGGCAGGATGTCCTTTCGGTATTTCGGGAAAGAGACGGCAGAATACCGGACTCAGCCAACGGGAGAGGCATTGATCATGCCGCTGTTTTCGCCTATTTTCATCACGCCGAGCCAGAGGGCGAGTATTCCTGTCAGTCCCAGGGATATTTCAAAAGCTGTTTTGGAAGAGGAGAAGGTGGAGTTGACGAGTTCTGTGAATATCTCCACATCACCCATAAAAATGAGTTTGCAGAGGGCCACGATGAATGCGATGACGAAGAATGCTACCCAGATGTAATTTAAAACCATGTATCGTTACTTTGTTCTAATGGATTAATATTTGTTTTCGTTGGCAAGATTCCAGGCGTTGAGGAAAGCTGCTTTGGTTATTTCTATCATTTTCTCCCAGTTCAGCCGATCGGTGTGGTCCGAAGGCTGGTGATAATCGGGATGTCCGTCTGTGTGGTACCAGATGATGGGGATGTTGCACAGGGCAAAAGAAGCATTGTCACTTCCTCCCGTGGGGCGGTCCCAGGCGCGGTAGTCCGGTTGCAGGCGCAAGCTGTAGCGTGCAATGTCCTGCTTCAGCCAGTCGCCGAATACGGGGTGGGCGGCGGTGTAGAAGTAGACAACGTGTTGAGGCTGCTCGGGCTTATTGTTACGGCCTATCATGTCGAAATTGAGATAACCTTTCACCTGGCTGATGAAAGGACAGCTTTGTACAAAGTATTTGGAGCCGAGCAATCCCTTTTCTTCCCCATCCCAAAAGGCAAAGATGACCGTGCGCAGAGGCTTCTGTCCGGTGGCAAGAAATGCACGGGCTATCTGCAGGACGGCAGAGACACCGGAGGCATTGTCGTCTGCACCGTTGTATATCCGGTCGTTTGCCAGCGTCTCGTCCACACCCAGATGGTCGAAGTGGGCACCTACGATGACATATTCATCCGGTCGTTCTCCCGGGATGGTTCCCAATACATTACTCATCTGCAGGATGCGGTGGACGCCTTGTTCGAGGATGGCGATGGAGTCGGGATGCACTTGCCACCGTCCCCGTTGCTGGCGCTCCTTGTTGTATGCCTCGAAGGGTTGATAATAATTGTCCTTTTCCAGCGGGGCAATGCCGGCTTCTTTCAGGCAGGATGCCAGATAGCGGGCAGCCAGTCGTGAACCGTGCATGCCTGCTTCGCGTCCTTGCAGCTCATCGTCGGCAAGAAAACCGACAATAGCCTCGGCCGAAGTGCGGCTGATGCTTTGCAATCCCTTTTCTTGTGGAGATTGTGCATGTAAGGATAGTGCGAAAGAAAGGCAGCAGATTGCTCCCAAAACAGCTTTATACATGTCGTACGGTTTTAAGGATTGGACATACCGGTTGCAAAATTAAAGATAACTTTCCATAGTTCCGATATAAATGTCGTATTTTTGTCCGTTGGTGGATGAATTCAAATCCGTGTAAATCAAATGAGAGAAGGATGAAAAAGAAGAATGAAGCAGTGGAAACCGTCTTGTGCGAACGTGTGCTTTCGGCAGAAGAAGTGGCGTGCATCTCGGTACAGATTCAGCAGGAATTGGAGGCGTATATCGACCCGGTGAAAAGGGAGTATCTTCCCCGTTTCTTCAAGACCGGAAAGGGGCAGTATGGCGAGGGGGATAAGTTTCTGGGAGTGGTGGTACCCAACACCCGGCAGGTGGCAAAGCAGCACAAGCACGAACCTTTTGGGGTAATGGCAACCTTGCTTCAGAGTGAATGGCACGAGTGTCGCCTTTGTGCCTTGCTGATGTTGGTGGAGCGATTCAAAAAGAGCGATGAAAAGGGGAAAAAGGAGATTTATGACTTTTACCTTTCGCAAACGGGCCGTATCAATAATTGGGATTTGGTCGATTTGTCTGCCCCCGGCATTGTGGGCGAATATTTGAAAGACAAACTTCGTAAAGACCTCTACCGGCTGGCGGATAGTCCGCTGCTTTGGGACCAGCGCATTGCTGTGGTATCTACCTATACTCTTATCAAAAATGGTGATTTCATCGATATATTAGCCTTTCGGAACGGCTGCTCCATCATAAGCATGACTTGATGCAAAAGGCGGTAGGATGGATGCTCCGGGAGATGGGTAAGCGGGACAAGGACTTGCTGGTACAATTCTTGGAGAAGTATTGCAGGACGATGCCGCGAACGATGTTGCGCTATGCCATAGAGAAGTTTCCGGAGGAGGAGCGCAAGGAGTTTATGAAGCGCTGATGGGGAATGAAAATCGTTAAACTGTATTTTGCTCTTCTTGCCAACAAGTTGACAAGTTTTTGCCACCTTATTGGCAAGACTTTGCCACCGCGTTGCAAACTTTTGCCATAGGCATGGCAAAGTTTTGCCAAAGGTGAGGCAAAGAGTTGGCAAAATTAGTCTCTGATGGTCAGTGTGTTACCAAAGGTAGCCTTCTGCGTAACTATCAAATTCTGTAGCCATGCCGGCATCCAGATGTCTGAAGACGTTCAGTACGGATTGTTGCTCTTCGGGGAGCAGCAGGCGTTCGCCTTTGCGGGCGCGGTAGTAGGTGCGTTGGCCGAAGCCGGCTATCAGGTTGGCGATGGCGATTCCCCGCTTGTTGTAGGGTAGGCTGTTCAGCATGTTCATGAAGCCTTTGGCGTAGTACGCCTTCTGACTGGAGCGGTAGAAGGGGCATTCCCCTTTGACGGTGGCAAGGCGTTTGGGGCTGATGATTTTCCAGTAATCCTTTTCGGTAGGCATGCTCTGCATGGCGAGCTGGCGGAGGCAGGTGGCAGCCTTGGGACATTGTTCGTTGAGGCACAAGGGGTAGTCGAAGGGGACTTGGGTAAAGGATATTTCTTCTTTCATAAGTAGCGTGTTCTATGCATTGTGCTTTCAGCAGGGGTAGATTTGGTTTGCTGTCAGTAAATGGCTGGTTATTTTACACAAATGTAGGAAGAAAGTGTGAACCTGCAAATATATTTCAAGTATATATCTTGCTACTTCTATCGTTTTTTCTGTAATTTGCCTCCGAGCAGCATAATATTCCGTTGTATGGAGCGTGCCAGGTATGTCATACGCCCTTTACTTATGTGAAAAAAGAAAGGGGATGAGTGCTATCTCAAAATAAATTCGTTATTTTGCAGGAAACAAAAGGAATATCCCTATGATTACTTATCTTAAAATAAATGGTTTTAAGTCATTTCATAATTTTGAAATTGGAGTTTACCCCTTTGACCATTGTTGCAGGAACAAATGCTGCTGGGAAGAGTAACTTGTTTGATGCATTGAATCTGTTGTCACGCTTGGCTGAAGTGGACAAAATACATACAGCATTCAGAGAAGGGCAAAGAGGTGATTTGTTTGAACTATTCACTCAGTATGATGAACATGCTTATGCCGATGAAATGGAGTTTTGTGTGGAAGTGCTGGTAAATCGTGAAGTGACTGATGCTTGGGGAGCTACTGCAAGATTGAAATATACGAGGTTGCGTTATGAACTAAAAATACATCGCTTTGTAAACTCCAGTGGTATTGATGATTTAGAAGTTGTTTATGAACATTTGGCTACATTGAAACATCAAGAAGACAAATGGATAAAACTTTTGCCTAAAGAACAAATAGAATTTTGGAGACCTAAAGTAATTACAGGGAAACGTGGTCAACCTTATATCTATACACAAGAGCAAAATGAATTGCCTACGGTATTTGTTCCTCAAGATGGTGGTGGAGGTAACAAGCGAAGTTTTCCCCTGAGAAATGCTACGCGTACGGTATTGAGCAGCATTGATTCTGTTGATTTCCGCCATATTCTGGCCGTGAAGCAGGAAATGATCAGTTGGCGTTTCTTACAGTTGAACCCGGAGGATTTACGTCAACCCACAAGTAAGAGGACGGGAGAAGATGTCATTGGTGTTTCTGGGAAAAACCTGGCTGCAGCATTATTTAGGATTCAGCAGGAAGATAAATATTCATTGGTAGAGATATCTCGTGAATTAAATAGTTTTATTCCCAACTATACCCAGGTCTTTGTAGAAGATGATACAGAAAACAAGCAGTATATCATTTATCTGAAGAATGTGGACGGAAAGAAATACTCTTCCCGCGTGTTGTCCGAGGGTACGTTGCGATTGCTTACGCTTTGCATCCTGCAACACGATATGAAATACTCCGGTTTGCTTTGTTTTGAAGAACCGGAGAATGGCATTCACCCATTTAGGATAAAATCAATGGCGAAATTATTGAAGGATTTGACCACTAACTTTGAAGACCATGATCTACCTTTAAGACAAGTGATTGTGAATACGCATTCTACCGTTTTTGTAGGTGAAATTCAGAAATGGGAAGATGATTTGAATGTTTCCATCCATTTTGCGGAGATGAAATCAAGAGTGCTTTCTTTGCCATCGGGCAATAAGGTGAAACTCGATGTTTCGAAAATTATACAAGTTCCTAAAGAAGGGCAATTGACTATCAATTTCTCTGAGCAAGAACGAAAGCTTTCTTTGCAAATGATTAAGGAGTACTTAGAAAATACCCTAAAGGAGTGGTAATATGGCTAGACAATTATTTATTGGATTAATCACGGAAGGCCCTACGGATGTACGTTTCTTGCAGAGTGTGGTGGAAAGGACTTTTATTGATGTGGCTTTTGAATGCGAGAATGATTTAGAACCATACGTGAAATGCTTGACTGTGGAAAAAGTGCGACTTAGTTTTAATGAATATGTAGAGAAAGCTTCACGTCGAGGAATGGAAGAGATGGGTATGGATATACTTTGTGTCCATACAGATGCTGATAGTAAGGATACTAAAAGAGCCTATGCTGAAAAGATAAATCCGGCCAAAGAGTTCTTGTCTGATAAGAAAGGGGAGATTTGCAAGAGTCTGATTCCTATTGTTCCAGTGAGGATGGTAGAAGCATGGATGCTTGCTGACAAAGAACTATTAAAAGAGGAAATGGGTACAAGGATGTCGGATGAAGAATTGGGTATAAATCGTATGCCGGAACTTTATCTTGATCCTAAGGCTACCATTATACAAGCCATAGGTAAATCTAATCGGACTACGACACGTAGGCATAGGAAGGATTTGGATATTAGTGAACTATATGCTTCCATTGGTGCGAGGTTGGAATTGGAAAAGTTGCATCTGCTTCCTTCATATAGGCAATTTGTGGATGAGGTCAGAGAAGCCTACAGACAGTTGGGATTGTTACGGTAATGTGGAAAAATCAATAGGAAATAAAGCAGTGTTTGGAACATGATAGATAGTATGGAACAAGAAGATTTTGATATACGCAACCAGCAGCCCGTCACCAGCCGAGAACGTGATTTCGAGAACGCTCTCCGTCCGTTGAATTTTGAGGATTTCAGCGGGCAGGACAAGGTGGTGGACAATCTGCGCATATTTGTGAAAGCTGCCCGCCTGCGTGGCGAGGCGCTGGACCATGTGTTGCTTCACGGCCCTCCCGGATTGGGAAAAACAACACTCAGCAATATCATAGCCAACGAACTGGGCGTAGGTTTCAAGATAACTTCCGGTCCGGTACTCGACAAGCCGGGGGATTTGGCGGGAGTGCTTACCAGCCTGGAGCCCAATGATGTACTTTTCATCGACGAAATACACCGGTTGAGCCCGTAGTGGAGGAATATCTGTACTCAGCCATGGAGGACTACCGCATAGACATCATGATAGACAAAGGCCCTTCTGCCCGAAGCATACAGATTGATTTGAATCCTTTCACGCTGGTGGGAGCTACCACGCGTAGCGGTCTGTTGACAGCTCCGTTGCGTGCCCGTTTCGGTATCAACCTGCATCTGGAATATTACGATGATGATGTGTTGAGCGGCATTATCCGTCGTTCGTCCGGCATCCTCGATGTGCCTTGCTCCGTAAGGGCTGCCGCCGAGATTGCGAGCCGCAGCCGTGGCACACCGCGTATTGCCAATGCATTGCTGCGGCGTGTACGCGATTTTGCCCAAGTGAAAGGTTCGGGGAGTATCGATACGGAAATCGCACAGTTTGCCCTCGAAGCCCTGAATATCGACAAATACGGTCTGGATGAGATAGATAATAAGATACTCTGCACCATCATTGACAAGTTCAAAGGCGGCCCGGTGGGACTGACCACCATTGCCACCGCTTTGGGCGAAGATGCCGGCACGATAGAGGAAGTCTATGAACCGTTCTTGATAAAAGAGGGTTTCCTGAAACGTACCCCCCGTGGGCGTGAGGTGACGGAGCTTGCCTACAAGCATTTGGGGCGGAGTCTCTATAGTAGCCAGCGTACCTTGTTTGGCGACGAGTGATTCATTAATCATTAATCACTAACCATTAATCATTAAAAAGAAGTGGCCGGATTAAAATCATTGGCAAAAGAAACTGCCATTTATGGGCTGAGCAGTATTGTGGGGCGTTTCCTCAATTACCTACTGGTGCCCGTATATACCATGGCGATGTCTGCACAGAGCGGCGGCTATGGCGTAGTGACGAATGTATATGCGTGGGTGGCCCTCATGCTGGTATTATTGACGTGCGGCATGGAAACCGGTTTCTTCCGCTTTGCCAATAAAGGGGAGGATGACCCGATGCGTGTGTACTCCACGACATTACTCAGTGTGAGTATGGGGGCGCTTACTTTCCTTGCATTGGGCTGCTGTTTCTCGACCTATTGCCGGATGGATGGAGTACAGTGAGCATCCCTGGTACGTGGGCATGATGATGATTGTGGTGGCGATGGATGCTATTCAAAGCATTCCTTTCGCTTATTTGCGCTACAAGAAGCGTCCCATTAAGTTTGCGGCACTCAAATTGCTGTTCATCTTCTTGAATATAGCACTGAATCTGGTCTATTATGTAGGGATGAAAGGGGATGACGTGGGCTATGCCTTCCTTTTCAATCTGATATGCACCTCTACCATTATGCTTTGCATGATTCCGGAGTTACGCGGGTTTGCTTATGTGCTGGATAAAAAACTGTTGAAGCGGATGCTTGCTTACAGTCTGCCGTTACTGGTACTTGGCTTGGCGGGTATCTTGAATCAGGTGGCCGATAAGATTATTTTTCCTTTTGTCTATCCGGATGAGGCGGAAGCTACTGTGCAGTTGGGCATTTATGGAGCTGCCAGCAAAATTGCTATGGTGATGGCGATGCTTACACAAGCTTTCCGCTATGCATACGAGCCTTTTGTCTTCGGAAAGAGCCGGGACAAAGACAATAAGCAGGTATATGCGCAGGCCATGAAGTTTTTCATCATCTTTACACTGCTGGCATTCCTGGCTGTCATGTTCTATCTGGATATTTTGCGCTATATCATCGGCCCTGATTACTGGCCGGGATTGCGGGTAGTGCCTATCGTGATGGCTGCCGAAATCTTTATGGGTATCTATTTCAATCTTTCCTTCTGGTACAAGCTGATTGACGAAACGCGTTGGGGAGCCTACTTCTCCCTGATAGGTTGCACGGTGCTGGTAGTGATGAACATACTTCTGATTCCCCGATACAGTTATATGGCTTGTGCCTGGGCAGGATTCTGTGGCTATGGCATCGCCATGCTTCTGTCCTATTTCGTAGGGCAGAAGAAGTATCCCATTCAGTATGACCTGAAGGCTATCGGTAGTTATGTGCTGCTTGCGGCAGTACTCTATCTGGCTGCCGAATATGTCCCGATAGAAAATATCTACCTGCGTATGGTGTACCGTACCGTTTTGTTGCTGGTCTTTGTGGCTATATCGTGCGGCGTGATATGCCTCTCGGCAGCATACCCGTCATCAGCTGGTTGATAAAGAAATAAACTACTGAATAGTAAATCGTCAAATTGTAAATATCATGGATTCTGACAACAGAAATACTTTCGCTATCAAGACTTTTCTGAAAGACTATCTTGATTTGCGCAAAGACAAGGACAATGAACTGGAAACTGTAGATTCCATCCGTAAGGGAGTGGAATTCAAAGGAGCCAATCTTTGGATTCTGATATTCGCCATATTCATGGCCTCGTTGGGATTGAATGTAAACTCCACAGCCGTGATTATCGGTGCCATGCTCATCTCGCCGCTGATGGGGCCTATCATGGGTGTGGGGCTTTCTGTGGGGTTGAATGATTTTGATTTGATGAAGCGGTCTTTGAAGAGCTTCTTGATAACTACCTTGTTCAGTGTGACCACTGCTACCATTTTCTTTCTGGTGAGTCCCGTTGCCGAGGGGCAGTCGGAATTGCTGGCACGTACGTCACCCACCATTTATGACGTATTCATCGCCTTGATGGGTGGCTTGGCAGGTGTGACGGCGCTCTCTACCAAAGAGAAAGGAAATGTGATTCCGGGTGTTGCCATTGCCACGGCTTTGATGCCGCCTCTCTGTACGGCAGGCTACGGGCTGGCAACGGGTAACTTGATTTATTTCCTCGGTGCATTCTATCTTTATTTCATCAATTCCGTGTTTATCAGTCTTGCCACTTTCCTGGGCGTGCGCGTGATGCACTTCCAGCGCAAGGAGTTTGTGGATAAGAACCGGGAGAAGAAAGTACGTAAATATATCGTCCTGATTGCTATCCTGACCATGTGTCCCGCTGTCTATCTGACGGTAGGTATCGTCCAGGATACCTTCTTTGAGAGTGCTGCCAACCGTTTTGTCAACGAGCAGCTCTCCTTTGAGAATACGCAGGTGCTGGACAAGAAAATCCATCACGAGGGCAAGGGCCACGAAATACGTGTCGTGCTGATTGGGCAGGAAGTGCCCGAAGCTTCCATCGCCATTGCCCGCAGCAAGATGAAAGACTATAAGCTGGACAATACCAAGCTGATAGTCCTCCAAGGTATGAACAATGAAGCGGTGGATATTTCTTCCATCCGTGCCATGGTGATGGAAGACTTCTACAAGAACAGTGAGCAGCGTCTGGTGGAACAGAAACAGAAGATTGCCACACTGGAGCAGAATTTGGAAAGATACAAAACCTTCGATGAATTGGGCAAGAAGATTATCCCAGAACTGAAAGTGCTCTACCCGTCGGTAAAGACCGTATCAATATCTCATGCGATTGAACTGGCGGTAGATTCTGTACGGGTGGATACTGTGACCCTTGCCGTCTTGAAATTCGGCAAGCATCCGGGTGCGCACGAGAAGGAAAAGATTGCGGAGTGGCTCAAGGCGCGTACGGGTGCCAAGCAATTGAGGCTGATTACTGAATAATACAAGAATTGACGGAATGAAAATAAGATTTATACTGATAGCTGTCTGCTTCCTTTTTTCTCTGCCGGGACAAGCGGATGAAGGGATGTGGATGCTGGGAAATCTGAACAAGCAGACACGCCAGACCATGAAAGAGTTGGGCTTGCAGATGTCTGTCAACAAGCTATACAATACGAAACGCCCGTCGCTGAAGGATGCGGTAGTCAGCTTCGGAGGCTTTTGTTCTGGGGTGGTGGTGTCCGGGGACGGGCTGGTGTTTACCAATCATCACTGCGGCTTCAGCAGCATACAGCAACACTCGTCTGTGGAGCACGACTATCTGAAAGACGGATTTGTGGCACGTAATCTTAGTGAAGAACTGCCTAATCCGGAACTTTACGTCCGCTTCCTCTTGCACCAGCAAGACGTGACCCGTCGGGTACTTGGAGCAGTAAAACCGGATATGAACGAATCTGAGCGTACAAGTGTAGTAGATTCGGTGATGCTGGTCATTGGCGAAGAGGTTTCTCGTAAAGACTCCACGCTGATAGGCATTGTGGATGCTTACTATGGAGGCAATGAATTCTGGCTTTCCGTTTATCGCGACTACAATGATGTGCGTCTGGTATTTGCACCGCCTTCTTCAGTGGGCAAGTTCGGCTGGGACACTGACAACTGGGTATGGCCGCGCCATACGGGTGACTTCGCCGTATTCCGTATCTATGCCGGCAAAGACAACCGTCCTGCCGACTATTCTCCCGACAATGTTCCCTACCATCCCGAATACGTGGCTCCGATATCTCTGGACGGTTATCGTGAGGTTCCTTCTGTATGACGATGGGCTATCCGGGCAGTACGGAACGCTATCTTTCCTCTTTTGGCATCGAAGAGATGATGACCACCACCAACCAGGCTCAGATAGATGTCCGTGGTGTGAAGCAGGCCATCTGGAAGCGTGAAATGGATAGCCGTGACAGCATCCGCATCAAGTACGCTTCCAAATACGACGAAGTTCCAATTATTGGAAGAACAGCATAGGAGTGAACCGCACCATCAAGAAACTGCATGTGCTGGATAAGAAGTGTGCCATGGAGACCGAACTCCGTCGCTGGATACAGCAGACACCGGAGGAGCGGGAACATCTGCTGCATCTTTTTTCCGACCTGGAGTTGAACTACAAGAGCCGTCGTGATGCTTATCGCGCCAGAGCTTACTTTGCCGAATCTTTCCTGAACGGTCCGGAACTGGTGCAGCTTGCTTTGTCCATCCTCAACTTCGACTTTGAGGGGGAAGAGAAAACGGTGGTTGCCAATCTGAAAGCTATCGTTGAGAAATATGCCAATCTGGACTTGGGCATTGACAAGGAAGTATTTACAGCACTGTTGAAAGAATACCGCTCCCAAGTGGATTCCACCTATCTGCCCGAGCTCTACCAGACGATTGCGACAGAATACGGAGGTAACGAGCGTACCTATGTGGATAGTCTTTATGCCCGCTCGGAGCTGACCACCCCCCGTGGATTGAAGCGTTTTCTGGAGCAGGACACCACCTATCAGATATATAATGACCCTGCCATCAACTTGGGCATCGACCTCATCACGAAGCTATTTGAGATGAATATGCAGGTACAGCAGCTTCCGGTGAAATCGAGCGGAATGAACGTTTGTTCAACTCTGCCGTGCGACGTATGTACGCATCCCGTAACTTCTATCCCGACGCCAACTCCACCATGCGTTTGAGTTTTGGCACTGTCTGCGGTTATGCCCCTTCGACGGAGCGGAATATGATTATTATACCACCGCGAAAGGTATTCTGGAGAAAGTCAGAGCCCATGCAGGCGATGTGGATTTTGAAG